>Ga0209037_1000149_pt1 | contig 20900 bp, 10 predicted proteins | sample SaaInl25SG_5_DNA_FD_188225 | JGI IMG/M metagenome (GOLD analysis project Ga0209037, IMG submission 188225) | Marine microbial communities from expanding oxygen minimum zones in the Saanich Inlet - ESP_125SG_5_DNA (SPAdes) (version 2) | ecosystem: Environmental > Aquatic > Marine > Intertidal...
TAAGCTAATTTTATCTATAATAGTTTCTTGCAAATTAATAACCATATTTTCTAGTTCATCTTTTTGTCTAATTAAGTTTTCATTAGCAGTTACTAATGATTCATTTTTCTTAGACAATTCAGCTACTTCGTCTGGATTGCGACCAATAAGCGTATACACTACAACGCCTAAACTACCTGTCAGCATTCCCACTATGGTTACGAATATGTCTTTGTTTACTGGTGGGATTTCATTAAAACTTAAAAATAAGAGTAAAAATATAATTAGAATAAAAATACCTGCCGCTCCGGCGTAATGTCTCAAATCATTTTTAGCTTTCTGACTCATTTAGTTTCTTCTTTTTTTAGTTCGCGTTTGTCTACTAGTTCTAGTTCTAGTTTTACCTGTAGAACTTTCAGGTTTCTTTTTATCTTTCTTGTCTATTCCTAATTCCCATGAAGACCAACCTAATGCTAGTGCTATTCTTTTGTAATATTCTATTTCTTCATTACTAGCATCAACTAAATTAGTTATCTTTTTAACAGCTCTATCAGCTGGTAAGTTTGTTACCGCAGATATAACATTAGCGCTCGCTAAGTAAGCTGGGTTATCTATAGACCAGCCTTTTGTCATCATTTCTTTTTTATTCCAAGATAATGATCGACCAGCAGATCTTAGCTTACCAACTTTAGAAGATATAGGAGGAGAAATCTGTAACACTTCTTTAACTAAAACATCTTGGTATTTAGGAGATCTTTTTTCTTCTTCTTTAGCTAGTTTTATAGCTGTATTTTTAACTACTGATGCTATAGCACCACCAACTCCAATACCTCGAAGAATACTGTCAGCCATGCCGTTGGCTATGTTAAAGTATTTTTCATCACGTTTCTTTTCTTCTTCTTCATCATCGCCAAAGCTTACAGCAAATAAAGCTTGTTGTAAAGCCGAGAATAACACGTTTTGCGCTACCCCATAGTATATGATCTTAGATATGTTTGTTTTAGCATCTCCTCGGCCATTCTTAAGATCACTAGCAGCTTTTTTAATTAGTCGCGCATATTGTGCTGGAGTGTTAGCAAAAGCTAATACAACGCGTCCTAACGGACCAGCTTGTTGTTGGCTAATTTTATCAGGTCTACTTGACTGTTGAGACTCTTCTGCTATTTCTCTAAAATCTCTAAAAGCTATTTCTTCAGCCTCGGCCTCTGTTAAACCTTCTTTCTTTAAAGCTTTAATTCTGTTTCTGTAGAAAGTTGCTCCACCAGATGCAATAGCAAAGCTATCAGCGAGTTGCGTTGGTAAAAAACCAGCTTTTAATAAGCCAGCAATAACGTTTCTAGCACTATTTCCAGGACCTTTAGCCATTTCAGCGATGTCAGCTTCATTTACGTTTAACTTAATACCGCTTCGTCTATCTAATAAAAACGGTGAATTAAATAATTTTTTGAAGTCAGACCAGTACTGTGGTTGATTAGCAAAGGCTTTACCAGCTCTTAAAACGTTATTATCACTAAAGTTTATAAAGTTTACTGCAGATATAGTCTGAAGAACAGCGGATCTAGTGTTAAAGAACATGATAGCTCCAACAGAGTTTGTTAACCAATCTGTAAATCTACCAGTTATCGTGTCCGTACCAAAGCTTCTGTTTCTACCTGTCTTCATACGATGCAATATGTTTTCCATTGCAACTCTATAAGGTTTACCGTATGCAGCTTCAAGTTTGTTTAAGTTTGTTTCTGAGAATATTTCATCTACATTTTGTTGCCAAACCTCTAAATACTTAGCTCTTTTTGTTGTATTTAAAGCCTTTAAAAAGTCTGTATCGATAGTTCCAGCAACCCAACCAGCATCTGGAGATGCATATTCATCACCTTTGTTTATAGCAATCAATTGATCTGCAAAAGCGGTAAGTTCAGTACTATCATTAACATATTTAACTAAATCACTTTGATCTTTTTTAGATAATCCAGGTATTTCCATACCTTGTTTATCCCATATGTAAACTCTAACAGCTTGTTCTCTAGTAAAAGGTTCGCCAGGAACTTTTTTACGTAAATCTTTTGGAACTATTTTAAGTGCTTTTTTAAGTCCCTTATAATCTTGAATCATAGCCACTCTATCGTTTGCTATGTTTTCCATTGCTCTTGCAAACGGATTTAATAAATGAGCTTTATACCAAGCCATTTGAGCATCACCAGTAGATCCTTTGCCTAAAGTAGAGTATAATAAACCTACAAAGTCTTCAGCAGATGGTGGAATAAAGAAATTAAACTTACCTTTATTAGCTCCAGCAACTTCAGCTTTAACTCTAGCATAAGTTTTATCAGACGCTATACCAGTTTTGTTTTCTATAATATCATTAAAATCTTTATTGAGATCCAGTGATTTGCTAAACTTAATCTTAGCTTGCTGGGTTTTAGACTTAACATCAAGAACACTAAGAGCGTCTTTAACGGCTTTAACGTTTTGAAAAGCATCGTCTGCAAAATAAAAGTCATTATAGCCATCAGCAGCTTTGTCTACTATCCATCTAGCTTTAGCGTCACCAGTGCTATCGCCTAAACCAGTTATATTTTTTAAAGGTATATTAAGTCCTTGACTTTTAAGAAATTCATATATAGCTAGTTGAGACTCAGGCGCTCTTGCCGTTAAAACAAAAACATCTTCTGTACCTCTTTTAGCAGCTATAGTTTGAGCTACTTTAAATAGCGGACCTTTCTTACCCTCAGTAACTTTGTTAAATTCAGAGAAATCAAACACAGCCCCTTCACTCAGTAAAGTACTACCTTCACTAGCGAATTGCTCTGCGTTTAATTTACCTTTGATAAATCCTTTAGTAAATTGGTTTATTTTGCTTGTAATTGAAGGTGAAGGCATTTCATTAATGCCTAATTTATCAGTATTAACCTCTACAAAATTTTCTTTAAACATTTCAGAAAATCTTTTTTTGTTTTTCATTACAGCTTCAAAACTGTTTTTAACTGTAGTGTCGGTTAACGATCTTTCTGTTCTATTCTTATTTCTTTCTAAAGCAGTATCTAATGAAGACTCAGTAAAAACCATTTGAACATCATATCCCGCTTTTTTAAATTCCCTTAAGTTACGCATGATTGAAGCTTCACTTGACCCGGCCTCATCTATAACCACACCTTTTCCTTTGCTTCTTAGTGCAGCTATATCATCGGTAGATTTTTCAGCTGCTTTGTATTGCATTTCTCTCCATTGATCTCTTTGCTTAGGTGTAAATTTACGCATGTCCGTAGGAAGCCCTGCTTCTTTCGTCAACCTTTCTAATTCAGTGTCTCTATTAATCACGGTAAAGCCTTGCTCTTTAAAGCTTAGTTGCTTAGTCAAAGTTGATTTTCCACTTCCTGCAGCACCAACTAAAAATACTACTTTCTTTTCAGCAGAAGGTTTACCGGAAGGGTTAGGCATTGTGTATAACACATCACTTTTTGTTCTAGCTAATGTATCATCAAAATCAAACACTCTAATCTTTTTGACAGGAGCATTAAGATCTCTAGCGTTATCTAAGGCTTTATCAGTTCTAGCAGCCGTATCTATAGTAACTTTGTTAGTTGGTGTTTTAGAAAATTTAAAAGCAGATTTATCGTTATTAGACTTAGATGCTTTACTAACAGATTTTTGTATAGCCGGGGTTGTAGCGTTACCAGCTGAGTCAACTTTCAACTCTTGAGTAGCGTCTTTACCATTTAAAAATATTAAAGAATTAGTTGGAATACCTCCGTCTATAGCTGCAACTTCTTTGTTAAAATATCTTTGCCACCAAAAGTTGTCTAAAAGTTTCCATCCTTTAGGCATTTTTCTTTGTAAACCAACTGCAGTTAATTTTTTGTCCATTACTTTGTCTAAAGCAATTAACTTATAATTATCCATAACAGCCGCGTATGCAACGTTAAAATTAGCTCCAGAAAGAGATGCATCTAAAAGGTATAAGTAAGCCGCTGTAGCTGGCATAGCATGCTCGTATTCGTATCTTCCAGAAGGGTTTTTAGAGTATCCAACAAATTTAGCGCCTAACTTATGCCAGTGACTAGTGTCGCTACCGACCATTTTTAAATAATTAGATATTACAGTTGCTGATTTTGGGTTTGATTGTATTTCATTATGTATTCTTCTCCAAAGAGCCTCGTGTATCTTGCTAACCTTGTTATTAAACTCATCTACTTTACCGTTTTTAATGTTTTTCTTTATAGTTGCTTCATCTTTAAACAAAGTGCTATAAGAGCTTTTTGAAAAATCTTCTATACCTTTTATTTTTTTCCCAAAAGCGCTGTCCGGTAGGTTCCTTAATTCTTTGACTTTTTTCGTCCAATAGTTTTTATATAAATCTTTAGACATTTCGTTAGTTCCAAAGATTTTAGAACTAGGTGTGAAAGCAGTTCCGTAATTGCCTTTGCTATCTGGCTTACCAAACCAAAAGTCTTTAGGCATTAAAGGAAGTAAGTTGTTTTTTATTTCTTCAACAACTTCGTCAACTTGTTCTTTTGTTTTATATTTAAAAGTTTTTCTTTGGTTGTATTTTTCTAAAAGTTCATCAACTACTTTTTCTTCAAGTTCAAACAAAGGTCTATCTAGCGCTGTTTCAGCTGTTTGACTGAATTTTAAAATAGGCGCTCTATCTATCTCAGATAATACTTTAGCTCTTTTAGCTGGTTCCATTTTACCTTCTGTAACTTCAGGAGCAGCATCTTTAACTAGCATCTCAGTTACAACATTGACTAACCCAGCTTTTCTTTTTTGAGTAAAAAACTCCTTAGCTTGCTCAAGCGTTGTAGGTAGTTTAGAGGACACTTTAGGACCAGACTGTAAGTTAGTATCTTTTGGTAGTAAACCCTTGTTAACGGCTTCCCTAGCGTCTTTAACGTTAAGTCTAGGACCTTGCTCCGCTAATACTTTTACTTTAGCTTCTCTTTCTAGTTTAACTAAGTCCGATGCGGGTAAAGCTTTTAGTATTTCTAATATATTTTTATTAAGAAACTGTTCGTCAATAGCTTTCTCTGTACCCATAAGATCAGATACAGCTTTACGTAGTTTACTTTTTCTAGCTTCTCTATTTATAGCTGTCTTAACTTTTTTACCTGGTAAATCACCACTTAGTATTTCACCAGAAACTTCTTTAGCTAAATTGTATATATCATCACCTTGTTTTATCCCAAGAACTCTTCTTAGTTTAGATGTAGCTTGTTTCTCTGTTTTAGCAACTTCAATGCTAGCCTCCTCAGCAGCGACGCCTTTAGCCTCTGCTACATCTTCTGTAAATTCCTCACCTAGTATTCTTTTCGATGCCTCTATGGCTCTAGCTGGTAGAAACTTATTTATATAAGCTGCTAACGGAACTCCAGATTCAGGGTCATATTCTCTAACTAGATCTAATATACCTCGTTTACCAGTTTCTATTTCGTCTGTAAGTAATTGACGGTCAAAGCCTGGAGCTTCAGATCGTTTTTCTACTATTTTACTTGTTATAGGTTTAAACTGCTCTATGATGTCAAACGTAGCAGCTTCACCTTGTGTGTCATACAGTTCTTGAACTCTTGCAGATGCTTCTTCAGATCTTGATTCTTTTATAATTTGTTCGTCTGTTTGAACTTTGTCTGCAACCAATTTACCTGTAACTCCTTCTGCAGCTTTGATTTGAGCTTTAGTCAGTCCTGTAGATTCTAAGCTTTTATTGTAATCTTTTATAAAATTATAAACGTCTTTACCATTGTTAAACTTAACTTTAACCCCTAAAGCTTGAAGAGCTTTTCGAACTACATCACCTATTTTAGTAAAAACAGTTTCATTAAACTTTATGTCTTCAGTTCTAATAGCATCAGAAAATAAAGTTAAAACTTCTTCAGCTTGCACAGCCTCAGGATCAGATTTGTATTGTTCCAATCTTTTAGCAAAGTTACTGTCTTGTACTTTGTTGGCGTCAATTTTGTTTATATATTCTTTTAAAGAATTACCTAAAGCAACTTGGGTTTCAGGACTATTTTTTACTGTTTGAAATAATAGCGCATGTAAAAACTCATGAGACGGAGCAGCTACAGCTATTTCTTTGTCAGCTATTTCTCTGTTAATTACAATAGTTTGTTTGCCCGTATTAGGATCTTGAATAATAAAGCCTTGTTGTCCAGATGCTTTAGTGTTTTGTCCTTGCTCACTTAAAAACGCTTCAGTTTCTTGCGTGCTAGCAAACTCTTGAACATCTAAGTCTTTAATACTTTCGGCAGCTTTTTTAACTTTTTCAACTTCCTGCGTAACAGCTTTAGAACCAATGCCTTTTAAATCTTCATCTATTTGTTTTATTCTATTAGATTGCTCTATAGTTAAATTAGGTTCACCAACTTGTTTTATTTCATTACTAAGCTGCTTTTTTTCCTTCATTAGTTGGACTGCAGTAGCTTCATCTTTTGTAGAAAGTCTTAAGGGTTTTATTTGATTTACAGCACCTTGAGTTTCTCTAAAGTTTAAAGCAATAGCGTCTGCTTCTTCAGGAGTTTTAGTACCTGCAATAACCTCTTGTTTAAGTTTTTTGTCTATTACGTCAACAGCATTAGGCGTTTTTGCTATCTTAACTTGAGCTTCAGAAGTTTTAACTTCTGGTGAAAAAGCTTCAGTAACCTCTTTGTAGTTGGCTTCTTTTAAAAACTTATTTAAGTTTGCAACATCTACGTTTCTACCTAAATCCTTTAATTGACTAGCCATAGTAACGGGAGCGCTTCCTAAGCCAGCAAAAGCCTCGAAACCTATTTCAGCAACGTCCATTTCTTGGTCAGCAACAAATCTTCCAGCAACTTCACCCGTTCCGCCGCCAACAACTTCAACCGCACCAGCAGCCGCCAACCCAGTCGGTTTAGCTCCTTTAAATCCAGCTTTGGCTATTTTTCCACCAACACCTTTAGCTAATCCCATAGTAGCTAGTTCAATAGCGCCTATAGCAACGCCTCTACCTAGTGCCTTATTTTTTAATTCAGCTAATTTTTCTGGGTTTTCTAGTACTTTTCTAACTTTTTCTACGCTGAGATCTTCTCCTACTTCCTCGGTCAATAACTCAGAAAAAGTCAATCCAGTTTCCATAGCTGTCATTGTACCACTCATTGCTCCAGCTAATCCACCAGGCAAAGCACCTATTCCACCGATAAAAGCTCCTCCAGTTGCTCCAGTTATTCCCGCAGCAGTTCCAGCAGCTAACACTTCTTCTGATTGTAATGAACCTAATTGAGTTGCCATAGAACTTACTAACATAGCTGGAAGTGTACTAGGGTTATTCGCTACTCCTTTTACAAAACCCCACCAGCTTCCGCCGTTTTCTTCGTATATTTTATTAAAGCTTTGCATTTCTTCAGATTCCTTAGTGTTCTCTGCAATGCCTTTGTTGGTATCAATCCACTTTAATATCTGCTCATCAGATGTTTCGGAACCAGCTCTATATATATCTATACTGGGATCAACGGCTTTAGCCTGCTCAAAACCCTGTTCGCCAGCTCTATATAAATCTCCAAAAAAGTCACCAATATCAACAATACCTGGGTATACTTCTTCTTTTTTTGGTTTAGTCTCTTCTAACTCCAAAGAACCATCTTCCGAGAGTGATTCCGTATCGGACACTTCGGTTACACCCACAGTCGTGTCCAGCTCTGTGGTTGATGTCTTTCCCTCTTCTGTACTTTTATCAGAGTTATATTCTTTTATTACCAATGCTATAGCCTCTTCAGACTCACCAGCATCAATCATTCTTTGTACAATTTGTTCTAACTCGTTCATATTTTAGTTTGAATATTTTGTAAGTAAATCTTTAGCGTTTAATCCTGAGGTTCTAGGATCTGGGGCTTTGTTAACTCCAGCTATAGAGCTTATTTCTTTTAATATTTTAGATTTTTCAGCTGCCGTGCCTAAGTCTTTTCCAACTTCAACTCTAAAGAAACGCTCTATATCAGATGGATTCGCTAAGTCATAAGTATATCTTGATTCACCACCTTTACCGTCTCTTTCTATAACTGAAAAACCTTTAGCTCCAGGACCTTGAGTCATAGCAAAGTCATCTTTATCTAAATATCTACTTAAAAAAGACTCCGTGTCTTCAACTAAATCTGTAACCAATTCGTTGGCTACTTCTTTGACAGCTTGCTTTTTATCTTCTTTTGTTCCGCTAGCTTTTTCAGCTTCTTTAATTCTAGTAGAAATTCTTTTACCGTAATTTATATTCTCTTTTTGATCTGTTATCTCAAAACTAGGTAACATAGACTGACCGTATCGAAGCATTTCTTCTTTAAACTTAGCTTGGTCTTCTGGTGAAACATCGCCGCCACTAGCTCTTTTTAATGGCTCTTCGTTATTTAAAACTTCCATCCAAACTTTATTAGCTTCGTTGTAATCACCTAGATAAGACTCTGATACGGCATTTATTTTACCTATAGAAGCAGATACTATTAAAGATGTGTTAGCCGGAACAATTGTTGACGATGTATAAGATCCATCTTCATTAACTTTGCCTTTTTCTTCAAATGTATTTTTGTAATCTAAATATTCTTCAGAGTACTTGCCTTTATCGTTAAGTATAGCAAAAGTAGTTCCATCTTCTCTACTTCCAGACTCACTTGTAAAAGCTTCCATAACTCTAGCTTTTGTATCTGGAACAACTCCAGCATCATAAGATAAAGATTCAATCATAGGAACTTCAACTACTTCATCGCCATATATACCACCACTGTATCTTAAGTTATATGTTCCATCTGGTTGAGGTATATACTCTTCTATGGCACCTTTGCCTAGACCGTTTCTAACGTTCATTCTTTTAATAAAAGCTTGAGTAGTCTCACCAGTGACAGACATACCGCCTTGCTCCCCAGGTTTTTTCCAACCTTTTTGACCGGTATCTATTCTATCTTGCTTGTATGTAGCATCAGCGTCTCCACCTATCTGAATGCCTTGAACTAGATTATTGTATTGCCTTTGAAGCTTAGAAAAGTTATCTAATGCAGCTTGTTGTTGCTCTCTAGTTTTAGAACCCTTAATGGTTGTGCTGGCTCTAGCCATTTCATCTATTAAGCTTTTACCAGCATTAAATAAATAAGGATTATTAATACCATTCTTTGCCATTTCTTTAGAAAAAGCCTGTTGGTTGTTAATAACATAATCAGCTTCAGCAGCCAAGTCATCTTGTGCTTTTTTTTGTTTAGCAGACCGCTTGGCAGCTTGCTTTTCTAGAACCTTAACGGTTTGTTGACCTACGCCAGCTATAGCATTAGCCCATATCTTACCAGATTCTGTATCTACAACCGTTATCGGATTTTCGTATGCTCCCATTTTTTATTTTTTTTATTTCCAGTTTCCTGCGGCTGCTGATGCTATATTTCCAACAGCTCCAATACCTGCACCTATAGCAGCGGATTTGTTCTGCTGAGCTTGCACCGCAGCTTGCTGTTGACCTGTTATTTGAGCTTGCTTCCTATTAAGTTGTTGCATTTCTCTGTTTTCTTGCTCTCTATATTGGAATTCTGCACCTGCAACGCCAGCTTGTTGTAATCTACCAGCTTCACCCATTAAAGCGCCTTGAACTCTTTGAGCCTCACCCATTTGAATTCCTTGTATTCTTTGAGCCTCAGATATTTTTATAGCTTGTAAACTCTGCTCTCCTTGAGCTCTAAGTTTTTGATTGTTAACCTCTTGTTGTTCTATACTAGCTGATATACCTTTTTTACTTTCTAAAGCCATTCTAGCTAAAGCAGTTGCACCGCCAGCGCTAGCGCCAGTAGCTCTTAACGTATCTAAGGTGTTGGCTAAAGCTAAATCAGCTTGCTCCGCTTGCATTTCAGCGGCTTGTGTGGCTACACCAAGAGAGTTAAACGGATTATTAGCAATAGAACTAACGTCAGAAGATAATCCACTAAGATCCGAAACCATTGAAGATAAGTCTGTTACTCCTTCGTAAGGGTTTATTATGTCCTGTCTTGACCTTTCTAAAGCATCTAGCTCGCGTGTTAGGCCAGCCGCTTTTTTTGAGGCTCTTTTAGCTTGCTTGTTTGCGGAACCGGCTGCTATTGCGGAACCTCCTATCGATGCCGCCGCACCTATCGCCGCCGCTGCTATTGCTGTTGCTATTGCCATATTATATTTTTTTTATTAACTCGTAAGATGGTTTATCATCTATATTCCATCCCATTTTTTTATGTGTATTTATTAAGCTTTTATTTCTACCTATAGAAAACATATATTTTTTACCAGATTCTTTACATACGTTTTCCGCTGCTAAAATCAAAAGTTCTATAGCTTTATTTCTATCTTTTTGTTTATAATCTGGATCTGAAACAATCCACTCTAATAAAACTCCAGCTGAATTAGTAAAATAAAGAAAACAAGCTACAATTGGTTTATCATTTTTCTCTACCATTAATCCTCCAGTACCATCTTGTGGTAAAAAGTCTTTTGGCGGATTAACCCACTCTGGCCAACTATCCCACCAAGAAACCAAAGTTTCCCAATCACTGTCTTTTAATCGACGTACATTTAATTCCATTTAATTTAATTTAATATGACGACTCTATGTAATCAGAAGAGACCGCAAATAATTCTTTCATACCACCTACATCAGTTACATTATCAGTAGACATTGTTACCGTTGCGTAATGACCTTTTATACCGGTCATTGAAGCTCCCCAAACAACCTCACCAGCGGAAGCTGTGCTATTATTTATAAGGTTTGCCATATATTTGTTTTCCTTACGGGTAAATCCAGCGTGGTTTATAGGTGGAATCAACCTTGCTGGATATTCATTCCCGTAATTATCATAAGATCCTTGGTTATAGCTATATACAACCGTAGTTGTATCTCTATTTCCTTGACTCCAAGCTAGGTTATCTGTAGCTGGGTTGGTTTCTATTCTTTCTGGAGTTCCAATGCTATTAATCCCTGTAATATCAGATTTAAAACTATCTACTTGCCATCCGTTACCTCCTTCGTAGTTAACAGTTTTAAACACTTTAGACATGCTAACCTTAGGATTAAATAAAAACGTTACTTTTGACGCATATTGTTGCCCATAAAAATTACCTCTTTTAGCGTTAGAACCATAGTGAACGTATAAAGCACCATCTTTCATGGTGTAGTACTTGTTCTTTAAACTAACAGATTGATCTGGTTTATAGCTAAAGAAGCTTGGGAAACCTTTTATATCATCATCAAAAGCAACCGTTGAGTAACCTCCAGATGCTGGTTGCAGTGATAAAGTATACTGTTTGTTGTGTATATCCCACCCACCCACTGCTTTACCAGCTTTAATTGGGTTAGTTTGATTTAACGCGCTTAGTTGGTCTCTAAAGAAGTCTGACATACCATAATTAGATATTTCAGTTAAACCATCGTTAGATAGCCTTAAAACAGCGTTCCTGTCCTTGTCTGTAAAGTATTTTCTATAGCCATAAACAGCAAAGCTTTCTGGGTTTTTACTTATACCAAAATTACCTGCATAAGGCTGAATAGCACCAATAACTAAATTAGATGAAGTTACCGTTCCGCCACCTTCAGCTGAGTATATAGCGTCTTTATCTATAAGTGCTCTACTGATTTTTGATTCTTGAAATATAGTTAAGTTAGTGTTTTCAGCATAAATTCTTTGTATTGAACCATTAGCTGGGTTTACACTTTTAACAATGTCATCTCCTACGGAAAAAACATTAGTATCATTAACACCTGTTCTTGAGTTGAATATACCAGAGTATATCATTGAGTTAGATCTACGCTGTGCATTAGGTTCGTTTTCAACCAAATAAGCTTTAACGCCAAACTCTATAGATGTGTTGTTATAACCTCCTCTAATTCTAGACTCTTCAACAAACCAGTTTTTATCTCTTGTTTCTGCTGGTACACTTTCATAGTTTGGTATTTGAGGATATGTTCCATCACCCCTAGATCCATTCCACGTAAGTTCGTCGGACGAGTTTAATGTTTTTCTCAGTATAAAACTGTTAAAATATTTGACTTCAATTACTCCCATATTAATATTATCACTTATAAATTACTTACATTACCTGTTGAAGGTATGGCAGTTCCTTTTAGTTTTTTACCATTCGCATCAAATTGAGCCATCCATCTTCTGTTGGAAATTGGTGTGTTTTGACTTATTGCATTGCCAATAGATGGAGTGTTTATACCCACAACGTAAGAGTTTTCAGATCCGTTTGCTACGTTATAAGGAACTTCACCTTGACCGTCATTATCTGATGTTCCAGAATAGCTAAACCAATCACCTACACCTAAATTAGGCACCCAAGGTATGGTTAAAAAAGGATCTTCGTAAAATTGAGTTACATATTTGTGAGACCATTCCCTAGCGTACATTAATTTATTTGGACTTGTTATAGAAGCGGTGTGAGCATCGCGATCACCTCTTGCAGAAACGAAGTAAGCAAAACTATTCTCACTGCTACCATAATAAAAGTCACCAAACGATAAAGTTACTCTAATGTTTTTTTGAACATTTTCGCTTCCCAACCCTGCGAAAAACTGAAAATTAAGATCGTTTTGAGTTGTATTCGGAAGTGGTGCTATTATATTTGTTTTAAGCGTGTTTCTTGTGCCACCCGCGAGAGATTGAGGGTATTTAATTAAAAGTCTATATTCTCCAAATTTATCTGGAGTTTCTTCATATTTTTGATCTTTACCAAACACAAAGACTTTTGAAACCACAGAGCTGTTTGTTACTCTACTTGTATTATCTGGATAAGAAACTGTAGCTTGAACTATATCTTCTACAGCTACTTGCCGATCCACTGGCAAAACATCTTGTCCTATAGTATCTTCATACCCTCTAGCTGCGTTTCCGTTGATTAAAACCCCTGTTGAAGAAAAATTATTTACATCAGCACCGTTAGCTTGCGTACCTCCAAATCTAATATCATTTCCTTCAACATCAACAGCTGTTTGCCATTGGCTATTATCACCTTGAGGTTTATACTGCAAATAAGCAACCCACCCAATTCCATACTGCTCTCCAATTGTTGCAGCATTAACACCTGTTCCAGCGTAAATTGAATCAGCTGTTTGATCTATATTAGGCCAAGACCTAAAACTAAAATCAACTTTAATAAAAGCAGTTCCAGAGGTTAGACTAGTGTTTTCTTTCAACGCTTCACCTGTAAAAAACTCTGGTCTAAAGTTTGTATTCTTCCATATATAAGGCTGCGCATCTAAAAATCTATCGTCACTTCTTCCTTTTTGATCTTCACTTTCGTATTGTAAAATTTCAATATTAGATTCAGTTAATGCCGTTGGATTTAAAAGCAGATCCGCTTTAGCCGCTCTACCGCTTTCACTGTTAGCTACGGAATCTGGAATACTTCCACCGCTTATACAAGTTTGATAATTAGATGACCAATAAATTCCAGCAGATGTTAACCCGTCTATAAATGGCCTGTTTTTAACAGCACCAAAATCTTCATTCATTTGCTCTTCACCAAACAGTATGTTGACCTCCGTTTCAGCTGTTCCACCTCCAGAGTCTGTTACCTGAAAAGTAGCTGTGTATCTTCCGCTAGCATTTCCGGTTGTTTCATAAACATCATTACCTCTTATTTCTAAACTAGGAGAGCTTGGGTTTTGATTTACAACACTAAATATCAATCCAGCGTTGGTAGGCGTGTTCGTACTATTAGGTTGAACACATCCGTTTACACCAGAAAGACTAAACAAAGCACTTTCTAAGTTTCTATCTCCTTCATAAGACTGATCTTCTTGAAAGGGATTAATAGTAGGGTCAACATTTGTTAGTCTATTATTGGTAATAGGCATATTAAAAATATTACCAGTACTTAAATCTTCTACTCTAAAATTAAAAGTAAAAGTGTTTTTCAGAGCGTTAGGACTAAAATACATTGGGTTTTGAACGACCAAATTATAAGAATCCGCTTGACCAGCTGTTGTTATTTTTACTAAATTCCAATTGGCTGTTATGTTTTCACCCGCTCCATCTATAACGCTAACTAAGGTAACGTCACTAAGAAGCATCGGTGTGCCGTTAAATCCATCGTCAATTTTAGGAGAAAATGCACCAGTTGTAGCATTTTGCCCTTGTTCGGTTGCTTCTGTTTGATTAAACTCAAAGTTATACCAACCATCTGAGTTACCTGTTAATCCAGCTGACTCGTTAAAATCAGAGATAAGTCCAGTAGACGATGTTTCCCAAAATATGTCTAACAACGAAGTGGTTGGCTCTGTTTCAAATACACCTAAAAGTAAATTGTAATCGCTTGAAATATTACTAGCCTGCAAAGATCCAATAGCGCCGTTAGCAGTGGTGTCACCTTGAGATATTCTAGCTAAGTACGGGTTTGAATCTGTTTGATAAACACTTGCAAAAGGACCTTGAGTGTTATCTGCAAACATAAAGTCTTGTTCTGCTATAGTAACAACAGTCATCGCTTCAGTTCCAGGATAATATGGTTTAGTAAAAGTTGGTGCGTTAGTAGCGTCTGGAGTTACTCTACCGTGAAGCTGTATAGAGCTACCATATTGTCTTTGTTCTGGACCTACCTCTGTTAGATTTCTAGGAACTTTATTTATATTATCACCAATTAAAGTAATAAAAGCTATTGTATCTTGGGGATCTGGTATGTTGCTACTACCACTTCCATAATCTGGATAACCATTTAATATACCAGGTAAATATACGTTATAATATTCTTGCTCTGTTTGCTTTACAACAATTTTATAAGAATACCAGCCCAATGGGTTGTATTTTGAACTGCTTGGATCTCCATTGTAAAGACCAGGCCATCCTGTGCTTAAATTAGGTTCATCAGAAGGTATAGCTTGATTTACTAAAACTTTTAAAGAATCACCAGCCCAGCTATTTACGTTGTTTTTTCCAACACCTGGATTGGTAGTATATGGATGGAAAAAAGTAGATCCACCAAATGTTATATTTTCATCTTTTTTTGTTTCCGCACTAACAGGTGAAAGAATAGTTGTAGATTGTCTACCGTATCTATCTGATAAAACAAAACCAACTTGATAATTACGATGTTGTTTTACAGTATGCATTGGGTACTCAACAGCACTGGTTGTATGAGTTGCTATATTTCCGTTTAAGTTAAATTCATCTTTAGGAGTAACAGCAACATCATAATCCATTGTTTCTGGAGGGGTGTGCTTATCTTGAAAATTGCTATATACTATTCTATTGCTTATAACTTCTTGACCAAGCGCTCTAACTGGTACTTTGTCATAAACTCTTATTATTTCGCTTTCTGGAAGTGTTTTATATGGTTTTCTTGATTGATAATCATACTCATACAACAACGTTGTGTTTTCATCTTTTTTATTTTTCTGATAAGAAAAAGTTGAGTTAGGAACAGTGTCTAAAACTTTGACGGCTAACGAATCTGACTCTTTATAAAGTATATCTATAGCTTCAACACCTAGCGAACCGTTAAGTTTGTTTGCTTGATAAGGTAACGGAATAAAAAGTTTTACATCATTAACTTTGTTTTCCATAAAAGTAACAATAGTTGTTCTGTATGTCTCTGATTCATCAGAAGTAGCATCTGAATTACCTAAAAAATAACCATCTTGTTTTGGAATAAACGCCTCTTGTGTGAATGGAGCCATTATAGAATATTCTCCATCGGTGAACTTAAATCTATAACTAAAAGTTACAAACTTATCTTCTAAGTAATCTTTGTCTCCAGGCCAATCTGAATTATAAAAAGGATTTGCAGTAGTTCCATCTGGAAGAAATTCAGATGTAACATCTTGGTATGAGCTAGCTGGTGCTCCACTAAGTTCGGGAGCATTGTAGTACAAGTTTATAGCTTGATAAGGATTATACTTAGCTACAGATATTAAATCTTCAGAAGTGTAATAAAGACCATTGTTAGCTAAATCTAAGTTTATTTTTCTTGGTTGATTTCTATTGTCAGTCCAAAATAATAAGTTTTCTAAAACATTTATACCATATATTGGATTTGTTGTAGAGAAGTTTAAAAAAGATCCTTCAGCTATTTTACTAGTCTGTAAAGTGAGTGTATTGTAAGAGTATATGTAATTGTTAGCAGTAGAAGAATAAGTTATATTGTTTATAGATTCTTCAGTGTAATCAGTTAAAAAAACATATATAGTAGAAGTGTTTGTGTCAGCATATACACCTATAGACTTTAATGCTCCAGGACTTAATCCAGCTAAAACACTAAAATCTACACTTTGGTTTTCAGAGTTAACGGCTGGTAAATTACCTACTGCGTTTTCTAAAGCACCTACGTCTTCGCCTTCTGACTTGCTAACTTGTATATTTTGTCCATCACGATATTCACCTGGAGGTAACAATCTGTCGTCCAGGTCTTTATTCATTTTAGACTTAATAAAAGCATTTTTAACTTCTGCCATTTAATTTAGTATTTAATAAACTTAGATTTACCTCTCGCTATTTGAACAAACTCATTTAACTTTATGTTAGATAATCTAATTTTTGCATTTCTTAGTTTAGCACTTCTTTCGCGTCTTAATCTTTGCACCACGTATTCAGGTTGATTTATTCTTGAAGCTATAATAGCATGGCTTATGTGAGCGTATAACGCTTCTTCAGCTAACTTAGGTATCTTCATATCACTATCATAAGCCAAACCATCTGTTATGTATTCTAGTATGATTACTTTATCAGACAAGTCGCTTGAAAAAGACATTTTACCATCTCTATCGTTTATTGTAAACCATCCGTTTATTTGAGCTGTTTCAGGTTGTAATCCGTATCTTTGCCCATAATAATTATCTCCATACATGCCTTCGTAACCAAGTCCATCCGAAAGCAAAAATCCAGTTAAATTGCTTTGTGCGTTTTTAAGATCTTTTAAGTTATTATCAGCCCATCTTTCTTCTGTCATAGAAGTACCTTCGATGTTTTCAGCGTTATTATCCTGTATAGCAATTCCTTGATTATCTTGCGTAGGTGTAGAATAAGGGTTTGTAGTTAATGTAGTAGGATATATAATATGCTTAATACCTTGGTTGTCAATCCAAGAAACATTAACATAATTAACGTAATCTTGCGGCAAGGGTATGCTTAAGTTGTAAGGAACCGTAAGCTCTTGTTTTCTTATACTTCTTAAAGTATCGTAACTAAATTCTTGAAGTCCTCTTTTAGCAAAAAACATTACGTCAGTTGTCTTAACACTTGGTATTAGTTTTCCAGCTCCAACGTAACCTATCATGAAGTTTGTTATAACGTCTTCTAGTGTAGTGTAAGAATAACCTCCGTAGTTTTCTTCTACCGTTCTGCCGAAAGCATCTCTATCGCCATATTCACCTCCGTACTCATTTAATAACTGCACAACAAACCAAGTGTCTTCATTGGGAGTGTTGGTTATAGTTATAACATTTCCAGATACAGTATATTCGTTAAAATATTCTAAAAAAGTATTTGGAGCACCGGTAGCGCTTGAGTACAGTTTAAAATTATTTAAGTTATAGCCAGCTTGCGCTGGATCGTAATTACCAAAAATTAGATCAGTGTTAAAAGTTGTTGTATAAGAGTTGTTAACGCCGTTAGCAACAAATGTCTGAGAACCAGCGTAGTATTGAGCGTTAGTTTCGGTTATTAAGCCATTATTAGGTTTAGCCATCTGTTTTTAGCTTTTTTTGTTTATTTCATCAGCTTGAACTTGTGCTGCAGCTGCTTGCACTATTTGTGGATCTCTTATTACTATGCCAGCATATATTAATATTTTTAATATTACTTCAGATTGCTCTGACTCGTGTAATTCAAAGTTAGTAGATCCAGTAGAGCCAATACCTGTATATGGGTTTTCATTCCAAATGTATTGCCCTAAGTTACCAGTTGTAAAGCCCCATATAACATCTTTAGGTTTTCTAACATAATCAACTTGTATATTGCTAGTTATGCTATTTGGTTTTACAAAAAGCTTTTGATTCTCGTAAAGATACACGGGATTTAAAGTTGTTGGTTTTGTTAGTTTAGATCTATTTACATAAGAGAAATCGTGACGATCTAATCTTTGTACTATTTTTTCGTTATCATACATAACGTTACCAATTCTATAAAAAGAAACAGCTTCTCCATAGCTGTCTACAGATGGTAAATTAAAATAAGAAAGAGATGAATTTACAGTAACGTAGTTAGCGTTACCAAATGTTTTAAAAATAGCTATTTTTTCGTCTATATTTTCTTGTCTATCAGCGTAGTCTGTATCTGCCTGAGGCACACGTAGTTGCTGATTTAGATCATCAAAATATTTTTCAAATATTTCTAACTGAACTTGTGTAGCTACTTTATTGAACTCTGTGGGCGTCATGTAACCACGTTGTTCTTTGTTAAGTATCATTAAGACAGTTTGATATACTGTATTTACATTTATAGCCATTTGTTATTTTTATTAAAATAAAAGGAGGCATTACACCTCCCTTTATAATATTACATGTTAAGAGAGTTTTTTCTCTATAGACTGGAACACTTGTATTCCTTCGTCCGTTTTGAAGAATGAAGCCATAGCTGAGTATGGATTTTCATCAAAAGGCACTGTCATTAATTTTCTACCATTAGAGGCCCAAGTAAATGTTCTTTGGTCATCAGCTAATTTAATTATCTTAGCTTCAGCTGCTCTAATTGCAAAATTTCTTAATTGTACGTTATCATCATTAGCTAGTGTGATAAAGAGTTTAGGATTATTCTTAGCGAATAATAATAAATCTCTTTTAAGCTCCTTAGAACTCATGTCAGACACTTTAGATCCGATCTCAACTCTCATTATAGCTTCGGCTTGATCTACATCAATGTTCTGAGCTAGGTTTAATGCTTCAATTTCTAATTCTAAGTCTAAAAGTTCATCTTTAGCTTCTTCCACTACATCTAACTCAGAGTATATAACTCCTTTTAGCGGGTGATATAACGATAATATTTTTTGAAGAACTTGGTTCTTTTTTGGAACAAACAAGCTTCCTTCTTTAAAAACAATATGCCCTAATGTTGCTTCTCCACCTTGTTCATCTTTGAATGGTGAATTTTGATTAGTTGCATATCTTATTTCACGTTGCGTATTATTACTTTCATCATAGTGCAGTAGAGCGTGTCTAGCATTGTGTCTTGATGGAATTTTTAATGTCAACGGTTTATTACTTCCGGTAAGTAAATAAGTTCTGTCTTTTACTTCCCATGATATATCTTTAATTACTTCTTTTTTAGCCATAATATAATAAAATTTAATAGTTTAATAAAGGTAAGAATTACCCCCGTAGATTCAACGAGGGTAAGTCTACCAATTGTTTATGCTCCTTTGAACAGTACAAAGTTGTTAGCAGCTTGTACTACTAAACATCTTTCAGATAAGAAGTTAACGTCCATTGCATCTAAACTAGAAGTGAAAGCACCACCAGCAGATCCAGTTAACCAAGACTTCATACGACGATCTTCTGTTTGAGAAGCTCTGTATCGCACGTGTAAGAATGGTCGACGGATGTTAGTTCCTAAAATTTGATCGTAAACTGTAGAAGTTCCAGCTGGTACTAACACTCCTTCAATAGAAGAGATTCCAGTTGTTGCTCCACGAGTTGATGCGTCATTTAGATATTTCCAGTCTGTTTTGTAGAAATCGTAAGATCCTCTACGGAAACCGCTAAATCCAAGATTTAAAGCCATTTCTTCAGAGTTTTCAAACAAACCGTAAGCAGTACCACCAGCAGAACCAGCAGAAAGACCAGCTAGCATGTCATCAATCTCTAGTGAAGTTGTACGATCTAAGAAAAGCATGTTCTCTTCAATTGCTCCTTGAGTATCTAAATTTTTCAAGATATTATCAAAGTCAGTCAAGTTAGCTCCACTAAATGCGGTTTCAACGTTACCTCTAGCTTCTATAGCAGCAAATAAACCTTGCGTACCTTTAAATCCTCCAGCTAAAGCTCCAGATCCTGCAGCAGCAAGTTCTCCTTCAACTACACTCATTTCTAAGTAATCTTCAAAACGTAAACGAGTTTCAGATTCTGCTTTTAAATACCATAAGTATCCAGAAGTTCCGTCTTCTGTTGCAACTTCAACCCAACCGATTTGAGCCATGTCAGATCCGTTGATAGTGTAATTGCTACGAATGATGATCGGTGAATTGCTGAATTGAGTAAACGTAGGGTCAATACTAATGTTTTCTCCCTGTGTAGTTATATTTCCAGCGCCTCCAGCCCAGTTACTTGTTTGAGATCCTTTGTTGAATTCAGAACCGTATACAAATATCTTGATTCCAGTCGAGGCAAGTGCAGCGGTAGTAGCAGCAGTATAAGGAGCTACGATTAAAGCGCCAGTTGTTGGGTTTGATTCCGTAACTACAGCTTTCAACTCAACGCCAGCAGCATCCATAAGAACGATAGTTTGGCCAGGAGAAATAACGTTTACAATACCAGCCGCTACTGGAATTCCAATTCCATTTGCGCCATCATTGGTACATCCGTCATATGCAACGTGTAATCTGTTTTGTTCTGACCAAATAACTTGATCCGACGTCATTGGCATTTCAGCTCCAACCATACGTAAGAATCCAGAAAGAGTTCTGTTTCCATAGCGCTCTACTTCTTGTTCGTAGATTTCAGGTAGATACTGCTGAGCAAAGTCAGACGTACTGTTGTTGAACTGTAAGTAGTTCGATTGTAATAATTGTTGTGACTGCGATGGTACTATCGAGCCAAAATTAGGTGCTATTGCCATAATTTTTAATTTTAATTGTTAAATTTTCTTGTTTGTATTCTAAGTTTTGAAGAGTCTTGCCCGCTAATTGCCTTTACTTTAAATCCATTTACAAATACATTACCATCTTGAGTTTTTCTAGGTTCTGTAACAATGTTTTTAGATTTAGCAATTTGACTTTTAATAGCATCTGTTTTACCTTGCTCATAAAAGTGATTTGCTATGGTATCAGCATTT
>Ga0209037_1000156_pt1 | contig 20587 bp, 15 predicted proteins | sample SaaInl25SG_5_DNA_FD_188225 | JGI IMG/M metagenome (GOLD analysis project Ga0209037, IMG submission 188225) | Marine microbial communities from expanding oxygen minimum zones in the Saanich Inlet - ESP_125SG_5_DNA (SPAdes) (version 2) | ecosystem: Environmental > Aquatic > Marine > Intertidal...
ATCGGCATCTCGTCTGAGCACTCGATGGTGTCGTCGGCAGGCACGAAGGTGAACTCGGGTGCCGTGGTGTCCTGAACGTCGATGGTCTGTGTGGCTGACGTGCTGTTTCCAGCGTCGTCCGTGGCGGTGAAGGTGCGAACGATCACGTAATTGCCAGCAGCATCGCCTTGGGTGATCTCGCTTGACAGTTCAATCGTAACCTCGCCACAATTGTCCGAAGCAGCAGCGTCGTCCATCGGCATCTCGTCCGAGCACTCGACGGTGTCGTCGGCAGGCACGAAGGTGAACTCGGGTGCCGTGGTGTCCTGAACGGTGATGGTCTGTGTGGCTGACGTGCTGTTTCCCGCATCGTCCGTGGCGGTGAAGGTGCGAACGATCAGGTCATTGCCCGCAGCATCGCCTGGGGTGGTCTCGCTGGAGACTTCGATGGTTACCTCGCCACAGTTGTCCGAAGCCGCAGCGTCGTCCATGGGCATCTCTTCCGCGCATTCGACGGTGTAGTCGGCGGGCACGAAGGTGAACTCGGGTGCCGTGGTGTCCTGAACGGTGATGGTCTGTGTGGCTGACGTGCTGTTTCCCGCATCGTCCGTGGCGGTGAAGGTGCGAACGATCACGTAATTGCCAGCAGCATCGCCTGGGGTGGTCTCGCTGGAGACTTCGATGGTCACCTCGCCACAGTTGTCCGAAGCAGCAGCGTCGTCCAAGGGCATGACGTCGGAGCACTCGACGGTGTAGTCGTCTGGAAATGAAGTGAATGTAGGTGCCGTGTTGTCGACGATGGAGATCAGCTGGGTCGCGGTTGAACTGTTGCCTTGGGTGTCAGTGGCCGTGAAGGTGCGTGTGAACAGGTGCTCTCCTGGGTTCACTTCCAATTCCAGGTTGTCACTCACCGATACGTTGACCGCACTGCAAGCGTCGGTTGCCACTGCCATTTCAAACGGAATGTCGTCTTCGCAGGAAATCGTCCCGTCTGCCGGAACGCTGACGAAGGAGGGGGGCGTGGTGTCCACCACCGTGATGGTTTGGGACAATTGACTGGCGTTCCCACATTCGTCACTTGCAGAATGTGTAACCGCGAGAGAGTAAGAGCCTGAACTCGGGGTGCCCAGCGTGTCGATGGTTGTCTCCCAAGACACCAGAGAGCAATTGTCTTCCGCATCAAGCGCAATGGGATTCCAAATCTCATCGCACTCCACGACCTCGTCTTCCACGCTGACCAACCACGTCGGCGGAGTCGTGTCTCGAATGGAAATGGTTTGTTGGGCTTCCGCAAAGTTGCCACAAGCATCGACGACAACGAACGATCTGACGAGATCGTAATTGTTTGTGCAGCCGGCACTCACCGTATCAATCGTTGTGGTCACTGAGAAAGACGAGCAGTCGTCGTCGGCCGTGGCGTTTTCCAGAACCGGTTCTTCGTCACAACTGTAGCTTGCGTCCGCCGGCACGAATGTGAAGTAGGGCAAATCGGTGTCGGTGACCGTGACGGTTTGGATTTCCAACGTGGAGTTGCCACACAAATCCGTGGCCAAAAACCGCCGCTCCAAAATGTACTCTTCGGGACAATTCGTGGGTGGCAAGGAGTTGAAGATTGAAATGCTGATGTTTTCTTGGTCCGTGCAATCGTCCGTGGCCGTGGCAGGTGGATAGACGAAGCTGCTTCCGCATGGAAGAATGACATCTGCTGGCATGGCAAGCACGGGTGGTGTCAGGTCTTGAATGTGAATGACTTGTGCTCCTGTCGACGTGTTGCCACATAAATCGGTGGCTGAAAACGATCGGTGGACGGTGTATTCGCCTGGGCAGTCGCCGTCGACGATGACGGGCTCTCCTTCGGTCACTGCAATGTTTCCGTCGCAGGCGTCGGATGCGACCGCGGCGGTGTAGGTAGGCCCCTCGCTGCAGCTAAACGTCGCGTTGCTTGGGACGGTTAGGACAGGAGCGACCTCATCCACGACGACCACGGTTTGGGTGTGCGCGGAAGTGAGACCACAGCCGTCGGTGGCCGTGTAAATCCGGGTTCGTGTGAATTCACTGGGGCAGTCGCCGTTTTCAAACGATTCTTCAATGGCAAGCGTCGCTGTGCTGCAGTCGTCTGTGGTCGTGACCGAGTGTTCAGCGTCGAGAACGGCCAATTCCACGGGGCAGTTCAGCGTGTAATTGGGAGGGAGGTCATCCAAGACTGGAGGAGTGTCGTCCGTGACATTGACGGTGCCCTCAATTTGGTCAAATCCTCTGAGATTCCCAATGAAGAATTGAGCGACTGCGTCGTGTTCCGAAGCGCAAATCGACGAGGTTTCCTGGCACCCAGCAAGTGAAGAACTCGCCAGGCCGTAACCGCCGTAAATCGTGCTGCCAACGCAAGTCGTCCAATCAAATGTCCCGCCAAGTCCGCTGCCGTTGTCGATGCCGTTTGCTCCGCCCCCTTCTTGGAAGGGGTAGCTCACCGCCACGTTGGACGTTGTGAGGTAAAGCGTGTGACCGGCTAAGGAGCCTTGGCCCACGAGTTTGGAGATGTGCGGCTTGATTTGCCAAATGGTCCATTCGTTGACGTCTCCCGGCCCTGCAGCGCCGTCGTTCACATTCCCGCCAGAAGCCGTCCAATCTGCCCCCGATTGTGCTTGGTTGAAATACAAGTCGACCTCGAATTGGGCCGTGACGTTGTTTGCATTGGCCACGGTGCCTTGCAATCTCGCCACGTTTTCAGGGTAAACGGTCCAAGTTAATCCCTCTTCTGTTTCGTTGAATTTGTTGGTCGTGGCCAATCCTGTGGCAGTGAAATCGCCCAAGTGAATGGATCCAAAGCTTGAAGCGAGGCCGACCGGGCGAGTTCCGGTACATTCGGATTGCGCTCCCACCGTGTACTTGAAAATGCTCGCCCAATATCCTGCAGTGCATGTGCTTGTGAATGCTGGGAAGTTGGGCAAGTGCAGCAGAGGATCCCCCTCAGAACAGGACATTTCCACCGGGGTTAAAGACTCAGCGGTGAAGGACAGCGTGCAATTCTCACAGGTGGATTGAGCCTGCAGCACACTTGTCAGGGTGAGTGTGCTCAACAGCACCAAAAGGGTTGCGGGTCTCATAGGGCTAAGTTTTGGCATCATGTCGGTTCGTCGGTTCGTCGGTTCGTCGGTTCGCGTGCGAGCGTGTAATAAATATACATAAAATTATTACACTGTTCCATGGGACAGGTTAAGTCGTTGGAGTTTTTAGATGAAAAGAGTACAAAACGATTCCGGCGGCCACCCCGACATTGAGGCTTGAAGTCTTTCCCGACATGGGAATGGCCACGGATGTTGCGCAATGCCTCATGACCTCCGTGGAAATTCCTTCGTGTTCGTCGCCAAGCACGAGGCACGTCGGATCGTTGGGGTCGAGTTCGTGAGGAGCTGCCGTTCCTTTTTCGGAAACGGCCACGGCTCGAAGTCCAAGCTGGTTCATGGATCCCACGGCGTCGGCCATGCTCTTGACCCGGCACATGGGAAGACGAAGCAGGGCACCCGCTGAAGATTTGACGGCGTCCTCGTTGATCGGCGCGGAACCTGTCATAGGGACCACGATCCCTGTTGCGCCGAAGCACTCCGCCGTTCGTGCAATGGCGCCGAGGTTTCGCACGTCAGTCACGCCATCCAGGGCCACCATCAGCGGGGTTTCTCCGCGTTCAAAAGCTCCAAGAATGACTTCGTCCAAGGGTTGGAATTCGATGGGCGAAGTGAAGGCGATGACGCCTTGGTGGTTTTTCTGGGTGACGCGGTCGAGTCGTTCCTTGGGCACTGCTTGGGCCGGGATTTCAAGAGCGCGGCACTGCCGAAGGATTTCGCTGACCTCCTCGGTTTGCTTTCCCTTCAAGAACAGCACGCGCTGAAGGGGTTTGCTCTCTTCGAGAGCTTCGAGAATGGGGTGGATTCCAAAGAGAAAAGTTCGCTCGGGCGGTCGTCGAAACATGAGAATGAGGTCCTAATTGATGTGAATTCCAGCGCGTTGCGCGGTCCGCAAAACTACGACCTCATGACCACTAATCCCCCCGCACCCGACCGTTTCTCCAGTTGCTGATGCCACGGTCCCAGACCGACCGAAACTGGATGCTCCTCTGAAGTTCGAAGTGATTGTTGTCCAGTGAATTAGACTTCTTTCTGAAGTGGAATGTCAAGGCGTTGGCCGTGCCTTCTTCCCCGTAGATCCAATATTCGTTCCAGGCGTCTCGACGAACGCGCTGAGGGACGCCAAACACCACGTGAATCATGCCTCGGTCGGTGCGCCATCCTTCCACCATCCCGGAAAACGCCAAGTTGGCCTCTTCCACACGGCTGTAGTAAGTGTTGAGCAAGCCGCGTGCGGATTCAGATGAGGACCCGCATGCAAGCCAAAATTGGTCGAGCGCCAACTTGGGGTGGTCTGCCGTGCTCAGGCGGTTGAATTCAGATCGCGACGCGATGTACCGCAGTGGAGCCACGAGTTCTTCCGCGCCGATCAATTCTGGAAAATGAGCCGTTCGTCCGTGGAACCGCAAGGCCAAGTTCGTGCCCCGCAATTGCAGGAGGGTCGTTCCGTCGGGCACCACCAAAACGATGAGGCTGTCGGCTTGCAAGGAGCCCAGTGCGGTGGGTCGGAGCGTGTCCCACCTTAACCGCGCACTGCTGTATGGTGGAGGTGGAAGTTGGTTTGGGGAAGCGGCGTTGGACATGTCCCAAACCACAGGCTCTAGACTGGGAAGAGCGAGTTGGGGGGGGAGGTAAAGGAGGAGGGTGTCGCCGATTTGGGCGTGTTCTCCGGACAAAGGCCAGCCTTCGGAAGTGCTCCATACCAACACGTCGTTGCTTCCCAAGCGGTCGGAAGGCGCCACGTTGCGTTTGCTGGACCACGAGGCGTTGCGAAGCACGTCCACCACGGTGATTTCTTCCCAAATCGGCAGAGGCGAGGTTCGAAGCGTCCAGCGCTGAGTGAGGAGGCGGGGCGTGTCCTCCCAAGCGGTGTCGAGCATGTGCCATGACGTGTCGCCGACATCGATTCGGAGTTGGGCAATGAACGGAGAGCTGGCGTCCAAACGGCTGTACAGCAATTCCTCACGTGGCACGCGCAGGTACACGTCCAGTTCCGAGGCGTCCGCGCGTCGATGCAGGGTGATCTCGGGGTGCAGGCTCGACGATTCGCGGTCGTAGGGGCGACGCTGGGAAGGGGTTTGGAGGCTTGTCGCCGAGCATCCGGCCAGCCATGCAGCCATGAGAATCAGGCCGAGGTTCCAAGGTTTGGGAAGCCGCTTCATGCGGAACGAAAGGTAGGGGTCATCGCCTCATCTGAAGGGAACGTAACTTTTTTTCAAAAAGCCGCGTAAGGGGGAGAAGCATTGTTGTTTCCATCCCTATAAACCCTTTCTCATGCAACGTACGCTTCGAATTGCCGCCCTCGCTCTTTTGACTGCAGCCGCCCTCAGCTCGTGTGGAACCCTCTACGATCAGTGTGCAGCTTACGCGGAAACCCCGACGGCGGAAGTGCGCTAAGCGCGCTGAAACACAAACGTCAGGCGTTGTTCGATGTCCGGATGCAGGCTTTTGGCCACCGGGCAAGCGCGCCCCGCGCGTTCGAGCACGGCCAAGTCCCGGTCGCTCGCCTCGCCTGACACCTCGATTTCGAATTGGATTTCAATGGCGGCCACCCTTCGGGGACTGGCCGCCATTGTTTTGGCCACTTTCGCTTCCATCCGGCGGATGGTGTACGGTTTGTCTTGGGTGTGAATGCCGAGGATGGTGAGAACGCACGCCGCCAACGACGTGCTCAGGAGGTCCGTGGGCGAAAACGCTTGGCCCAAGCCGTGGTTGTCCGTGGGCGCGTCCGTGATGACGGTTTCGCCACTGGCGTGGTGGGTGTTGAGCGTGCGCAACGGGTCTTGGTAGGACACCGAGTAATTCCAGGTGGGAGTCGTTTCATTCGCCATGGGTGCAAGATGCATCGGGGAGTCGCCCTTCCCAACCCCAAACCCGCTAACTTCGTCACACATGTTTGTGTCCAACACGACGTCCAAATTGGTGCTTCTGGTTGCGCTCGTCGCAGGCGGTTGGATGCCCGTTTTGAGCCAATCGGAAGATCCGAGCTTGACGGGGTACGACGCCGTCTACGGCGAAGGGTTGGATTTGGTCCTGACCGATGCCGCGCGGTTTCACGTGACGGCTCACAGCCAAGGCGCGGGCCTCGGATTCCTTCGAGGCAAATTTGACGGGGCTTTTGCCTTGAAAGGGTGGCAAGTGGAATTGGTGTTTGTCCGGCATCCCAAGGAAGAGAAAACCCGCAACCCGGTCTACGAAGAGAGCTTGCCTTACGTCTACGGCAAGGTCAATGCGCATCATGCGCTGAGGATGGAGCGGGTGCACCACGAAATTTTGACGGAGAAGTACCGCAAGAGCGGCGTGACCGTCATGCGCTATCGGCATTGGGGCGCCGTGCTTGGCATATCCAAACCGGTGTTCCTTGAAATCGGATACCCCGAAATCCCGTACACCTCCCTTCAAGTAGAGAGGTACAATCCGGAAGTGCATTTTTCGGACCGCATTTATGGCCGAGCTCCTTGGGTCAACGGACTCGAAGATTTGGCGCTGAATCCCGGTTTGGGTTGGGGAGAGGGCATGTCCTTCGAGTTCAACGACTCGCGAACGACCACGCGTACCCTCGATGTGGGACTGCACCTCGACGCGTACCTCCAACCCGTGGAAATCGTGGCGAGCGAATTCGTTCCCCCTAGCCGGTTCCACCTCACGTTCATGCTTCGTTACGCTTGGGGTGCACAGTGGTCTGCGAAGGGCTTGAGCGAGGCGCTTCCTTAAGTTGTCCTTTCCGACCTTTGCGCGTACAAGAACGCTTTTTTGATGTCCGCCACTCCTCCTGCATCTGACGGAGCCGCTCCCAAGGCCCGTGTCCCCAAGCCCAAATGGCTTCGCGTCAAGCTCCCGACGGGTGAAGCGTACCGCGAAGTGCGCAACATCGTTTCGGAGCACAAGCTGCACACCATTTGCGAAAGCGGCCACTGTCCCAACATGGGTGAGTGCTGGGGGGAAGGAACGGCGACGTTCATGATCCTGGGGAACATCTGCACGCGCAGCTGCGGGTTTTGCAACGTCAGCACGGGCAAGCCGCTTGAAGCGGATCCCTTCGAGCCAGGTCGCGTGGCAAACTCCGTCAAATTGATGGGCGTGAAGCACGCCGTCATCACGTCGGTGGACCGCGACGATTTGGCAGACGGAGGCGCCGAGATTTGGGCCCAAACGGTGCGCGCCATCCGCCACCAAAGCCCGGGAACCACCCTGGAAACCCTCATTCCCGACTTCGCGGGCAAGTGGGACAACCTTCAAAGGATCATCCAGGTGGCCCCGGAGGTCGTGTCGCACAACCTCGAAACGGTCCGTCGCCTCACCAAGGCGGTGCGCATCCAAGCGAAGTACGACCGCAGCCTCGAGGTGCTCAAACGCCTCGCCGACGCCGGCCTCCGAACCAAGAGCGGCGTCATGCTCGGCTTGGGGGAGACGGTCGACGAAGTGGTCGAAACGATGGAGGATTTGCGTTCAGTGGGGTGCCAAGTGGTCACCCTGGGCCAGTACCTCCAGCCGACGCCCAAGCACCTTCCCGTCGCGGAGTTTGTCCACCCCGATGTCTTTGCGGAACTGGACGAAATCGGTCAAAAAATGGGCTTCCGCCACGTCGAAAGCGGTCCACTCGTTCGCTCCTCGTACCATGCGGAAAAACACGTCCTCTGACGCCCCCTTTTCTTGCGCTTCATGCTTGAATTTGAGGCGCTCTCGGACGTTTGGTTGCACTTCCTTCCGCGCCATGCGACATTTTGAGCATTGAGGCGGTTCTTCTGTTGTAACTTCCCCTCGATTTCTAAGCCTGAAAGACTGAATCCATGATGTTGACATCAACACTTCGCAGCTTGACTGCGGGCACCGCGGTTCTTGCCCTCACTGCATGGGGCATTTCATCCTTGGTCCAACCCCAAACCTCTCTCTACACCCCTCGTGCGGAATCCCCTGCGTCTCAACCGGACGGGGCGATGGACATCCGTCGCATGATGGTCGGCGACGCCGATGGCAACATCGACCACGCCGGTTTGCAGGCGCTTCGCCGCGAAGTGGTGAAGGCCGCGTCCAAACAGTCGGCAGAAAAGGCCAACTCGCTCTCGTGGGCTGAGCTCGGTCCCGACAACATCGGTGGTCGAACGCGTGCCATTGCCGCTGTAGGCAACAATACGCTTTACGCTGGCGCTGTGTCGGGCGGTTTGTGGAGATCAACCAACCGCGGAAACAACTGGAGCCAAGTGCTCTCGTTCCCAAGCTTGATGGTCGGTTCGATCGCCATCGCGGGCAACGGAACGATGTACGTAGGCACAGGTTCCAACTTTGACGGTGCGGGCGGCGAAGGCGGCTCAGGTTTCGTGGGCGGTGGCATTTGGATGTCCACCGACAACGGAGCCTCTTGGACGGAGGTCGACGGCACCTCAGGTTACGACGCCACGGACGCTATGGTCGCGGACCCCACCCAAGACAACCGCGTGTGGTACGCCTCCATGGACGGGTACGGAAGCATCACGGACGGCGAGCTCTCTGAAGTGCCTGGCGGTGCGGACAGCCCGAGCAACGCGACCGACGTGGCCATCGCGCCGGACGGCAGTTACTGCTTGGTGGCTGGCGCCAACGGCCGGGTGTACCGATCTCAAGATGGCGATTTCACGAACCTCATCGCCATCACCCAAGGTTCAGGTCAAAACGGCAACCTTCCTCAAAGCGGAATTGGTCGCGCTCGGATTGACATCGCCTTGACGCCCAACGACGACGGATCCTACAACGCCTTTGCGATGTACGCGACGTCGGGAGGTCTGTTCTACGGACTGTTCTTCAGCGATGGCGCAGGAGCAGGAGGCACGTGGAGCGAAGTGTGGCCTGGTGAAATCCAAACGGCGACACCTCTCCCTCGTTCGCAAGGCATCTACGACCTCGCTCTCGGCATCACCAAGAGCGATCCCACGTTGGCTTACGTCGGCGGCATCGAAGTGTGGCGCTCAGGCCCCAACCAACAAGCCGAACAGGCTGCGGCAGCCTATGACGCACCGGGCTTCTCCTTCGGCGTCCACGCGGACGTGCACGAAATCTTGTTTGTGGACGACAACACGACGTACGGTGTGATGTACGTCGCCACGGACGGTGGCATCTACCGCTCCGAAGACAACGGCTACTCCTACACGGCATGCAACCGCAACTTCAACGTCACGCAATTCTACGGCATGGCCCACAGTGCAGGCACGGGAGTGCTCGGCGGAACGCAAGACAACGGCTCCTTGTTCATCCCCGGAGACGGCTACTTCTTGAGCGACCAAATGGCCGTGGAAGTGCACGGAGGTGATGGATTCGATTGCGCCATCAGCATGGTGACGGAAGCAGAAGGGTACAACTACGCGTGGTTCGCAGCTTCGCAAAACGGCGGCCTCGTTCGTGGCACCCTCGGGGCTGGCGACGTCAACAACGCTGGGGATTTCTTCGACAACCAATTCGTGGACTTGTTCAACGAAAATGGGGACCTCGGCCAATTCTACACGTGCACCCGCCTGTACGAAGACTTTGATGACGAATACAGTCAGAGTGAAGTGATCCTGGTGAACACGTTTGGCCAAGACTCTACGGGAGGGTCATTTGAGTTGTCGACCAACAACCAAAACTTGCCCTTCACTTACACGATGGGGCCTGACGAAACCTTGCACTTCTTTGATTCCATCGCACGCCCGGAACGCATCCTTGATGCTGCTTTGACGGAAGACCCCGATTACTTCTGGCTGGATCCCCAGCCTGCGGTGGAAGACATTCAGTGCGATGTGATCACCGACACGGTGGGCTACGATACGCTTGTGTTCGAGACCCCAGTGGTGGTGGACTCGACCATTTTGGTCATCAACGGCCAAGGAGATTCTCTTTACTACACCATCGAAGTGCCCACGGGAGAAATTGACTCCACCGTGGTGATCAACCCCGTCGTCGAGACCGCAGAGGTGTGTGACACGGTTTACATCCACGCTGCAGACGTGCTTTACAACATTCCTGAGCGCATCAAGGTCCAAGACCCTTACACGACGATGTTCGTGCTGGGATTGAACGGTGGTTTGGGGGTGTGGATGACGCGCGACGCGTTGAATTTCAACACCACACCGTCTTGGATTCGCATTGCAGACGCGCCAGCGGGTTTCAGCGGCACCAAGGCCATTGAGTTCGTGGAACAGGGTGATGAAGCAGGTGACGTGATGTTCTACACCGGTTGGAACGGTCAGGTGACGCGTGTTAGCGGCCTGCGAAACGTGTACTCGCAAGACGACGTCGATCAGCTGGAAATCACCAACATCCTCTCCAGTGCGGGAGCAGCGGTGACAGGGTTGAGTGTCGACCCCAACGATCCCAACCACGTGGTGGTGACGGTGGGTGGCTACGGCAATTCCTCCGCGGGCAAGGTCCGTGAATCGTTCAACGCGTTGAGCAACAACGTGACGTGGAACAACATTTGGGGGTCTGCGGGTTTCAACAACATGCCGTGCTACGACGTGGTCATTGACGCCAACGACCCGACTGGGGAGTCGATGGTTGTGGGCACCGAGTTTGGCATTTTCGTGACCGACAACGGGGGCGACAGCTGGGCGATCAGCAACATTGGCATGGAGAATGGACCGGATGCGTTGACAGCTCCTGTGTTTGATTTGAAGCAGCAATTCCGCCAGTCCCACCCTTGGAGCAACGTCACCAATGGGGGTGCGATCTACGCCGGTACCCACGGCCGTGGCATCTTCGTGAACGGCATTGCTTCGGATGTGGATGAGGAAGAGCTTGTGGAAGAAGTGACCACCTGGAACGTGTTCCCCAACCCTGTGGTGGGTGGCGAATTGAACTTGCCCTCCCTCGGATGGCAAGGCCAAGCTCGTGTGGAAGTCTTCGACTTGACGGGTCGCCGTTGGGTGAATGACGTCCCCAACGTGAGCGGTCTTGATCGCGTCCGCACAGACGTTCAAGACTTGCCTTCAGGGTACTACGTGGTTCGCATGTCGCAAGGCGACAAGGTGCAGGCCGCCAAGTTTGTGGTGCGCCGCTGACCTTGACGGAACGAATTGAAAAAGGGACCCAGTGCGGGTCCCTTTTTTGTTGGGTGGCAGGGAACGGCTGAGCGTTGCCTCAGCGGTGGCTCAGCAGCTTCGCTTCTCCGTCGGCAATCACGACGGAAGTCTTGTGGGTGAGCCAATCTCCCGCATTGAGGTAGCGGGCGTTGGTTCCTTTGACCACGACATCCATGGGCAGGTGACGGTGGCCAAAAACGAAGACGTCCACGTGGGGCTTGTTGCCGTCTGAGAGCCATTGCTGCGCAAACGTGTGCAGGTGTTCTTCCGAGAGGTCACGAAGGGTCGCTTCGCCCTTTTGGCGGCTGTTGGCGGACCAAGCGGAAGCGAGGGCCATGCCGAGGTCGGGATGCACGAGACGGAAGGCCGTTTGGCATGCTCGTGATGTGAACAATTTTTTGAGGCGGCGGTACCCAGCGTCACCTGGGCCAAGTCCGTCACCGTGGCCGACCATGCAGGCGAGGCCATCCCACTCGCGAAGCACCGGTTCACGGTGAACCTGGACCCCAAGTTCGGATTCGAGGTACCCAAACGTCCACATGTCGTGGTTGCCGACGTGGTAGTGTACGGGCATGCCGCCGTCCACCAATTCTGCGATGGCGCCAAGGAGACGAACGCCGCCCTTGGGCACCGCACGTCGGTACTCGAACCAAAAGTCAAAGACATCACCGACTAGGTGTATTTCTGTGGCTTGGGCGCCTTCCGCAAACCCCTCACCGCGCGCGGCATGGCGCATCCAGCGCACAAAGTCGCGTTCGCGATTCACGCTGGAAGCGTACCCTGGTGCGCCAAGGTGCAGATCGGAGGCGAGGTGGATGCAATGGGGCATCACTCTCCAAAGAGGCCGCGCAGGGCAGACTCCACCCCGTTTCCGCGCAAATGCGTGGCGAGGATGGAGCCGTCGCGGTCAATCAACATGGTGTGGGGGATGCTGCTGATCCCGTACTCGCGGGATGCGGCGTTTCGCCAGCCTTGAAGGTCGCTGACGTGGTTGGGCCACACGAGTTGGTCCTGCTCAATGGCCTTTTGCCAACGTGAAGCGTCGCTGTCGAGCGAGACTGAGAACACCTCGAAGCCTTGATTCTTGTACTTCTCGTAGGCCCGCACGACGTTGGGGTTCTCGCGGCGGCAAGGTCCGCACCAGGATGCCCAAAAGTCCAGCAACACAATCTTGCCTCGCAGGTCGCTCAATTTGCGTTCGTTGCCCTCCGGATCGTTCATGACAATGTCTGGAGCCATGTCGCCTTGGATGAACTTGCTGTTCTTGCCGCGTCGCTGGTCGGGATTGGCCATTTCGATTTTGCGCGGACGCATGGCTTCGTCGTAGGCCTTCTTGATTTTTCCGTAGTAGTACGATTCCGAGTGCGCTGCTTTCAACGACTCCAGGGTGGCGCGGAACACGTCTTTGTGCTCCGAGGCATTCAAACTCTCAAGGGCACTCAACGCAGCGAGCTCGTCGCCATGGGCTTGGGCAAATTCCAAGCTGACCGTGGTGATGCTGTCGAGTTTGGTTTGGCGTGCATCTTTGGCAGCCTGACGCTTCTGGCCATCCACCGAACGCGCGTCACGCTCCGCCTCTTTGATGCCCTGTTGCAACGGCATGATGACGTCGTAATACTCGGCCACAGTCACCGATTGCGGTGAGCCAGTAATGCGGGCATTCACCATGTAGTTTTCGCCTTCGCGGGCTTTCGCTTCGATGTGCACGCCTTCGGTGCTGTTGGTGATGAGCACCAAGGGATGCTTCCGACCAGCCAAAAGCTGGTGATAACCCGACTTCAGCGGAGACTCGGGCACCAAGGCAAATCCGCCGGTTGAATCGAGCGTGGCCGACGCGACGTTGACCAATGTGCCGTTGTCAAAGCTGCGCAGCACCACCTCCGTTCCGGCGTCCAAGCCAGCAATGGTGCCCGCAACAGTCCCCGCATTAACGTGGGGGGTAGAGGCGTTTTCGCAGCCAAACCAGGTCAGAGCGACGGTCAGCAGAACCATTGGGAATCGGGGGAGGAGGGTGGTTGCGTTCATGAGGTCAACGATGCAGTTGGGTTACGAAGGTAAGGTTTGCGTCCAGGATTCGAGGAAGTCATTCACGACCTCAGGATTGTCCCAGCGAATGGCAAGCGGCAGGATCCAGAGGGCATGATGTTGATCGGGAGTCATGACGGTGCCCAACCGTACGGCATCCTTTTCGGTGGTCACAAGGCGTTCCACGCCGTTGGATTTCATCCACGCAAACCACCGATTCACGTCCTCCTTGGAAAAAGCGTGGTGGTCGGGGTAATGCGCGCGAGCGACGATGTCCAAGCCACGTTCCACGGCCGATTCCCACACGCGTTGGGGTTGGGCCACGCCGGTCACAAGCAAGCAAGCGGCTTGAAAGGGGGGCGCCGAGGACTCCCGCAGACCCATGGGGCGGACGGAAAGGGCTTGGGGCAGGGAAGCCCAAACTGCCACTCCCGTTCCAGACCCAGCCACGGGGCGGGTGAGCACGAGGCGGTCGCAACGGCGAAGGCGCATGGGCAAATCGCGCCAGGGACCAGCCGGAAGAACCGTGGTCCACCCCAAGGCGCGGAAAGGGACGGGCCTGGACACCAAGCCGATGGACAGGTCGGGGCGCAGGGCGCGGTGCTGGAGCCCGTCGTCGAGCACCACGGCGCGGAGTTCGGGGCGATCGGCGGCCATGCGCTGCAGGGCGCGCACGCGGTCCGCCCCGACGGCGACGGGCGCCGAGGGCAGGAGGGACTGCATCATCCAGGGCTCGTCGCCGACTTCCTGCCACGACGAGGCTTGGGAGACCCATTGAAATTCGTGGGACGAGCGGCCGTACCCGCGGCTGAGGATGCCGACGGTGCTCGGTCCGAGAAGGGTTTCGAGGCGCCGAGTGAGGTCCAGGACGTGCGGGGTTTTGCCCGTGCCGCCGAGCTCGGCGTTGCCCACGACAAGGGTGGGGAGGGCGCCGTTTTGGGATTTCAGAATGCCGAGGTCGTAGAACAGGTGGCGCAGGGCGAGGACAAGCGACCACAGTGCGGCCAGCGGAAGGAACCACGGACCGATCCAAGGCGAGCCGTGACGTGACGCACGGGCGCGTGTGGCGTCGGATGTCGCGCCGGGAAACTGGGGTGGAACGTGTACCTTCGGGTCCATGGAGAACGCCTTGAAGGTACGTGACATCGCGGCTTGGCTCGAAACCTGGGCGCCGCGGCATTTGGCCGAGTCGTACGACAACGTCGGTTTGTTGGTGGGGTCCGCGGACGCGGAGGTGACGAAAGTGCTTGTGAGTTTGGACTGCACGGAAAGCGTCGTGGAGGAGGCAGAACGCGAAGGATGCCAAATGATTGTGAGCCACCACCCCGTGATCTTCGGGGGTCTCAAGCGGCTGAACGGGAGCAACGACGTGGAACGCACGGTCATGCGCGCGGTCCGCAGCGGCATCGCGCTTTACGCCATCCACACCAACTTGGACAACGTGATGACCGGTGTAAACCGCCACCTCGGAGAGCTTTTGGGTTGCGTGCCGGAATCGCTCCGCATCCTTCGTCCCATGGGCGCCAAGCTGGAAAAGTGGTCTGTGTTTGTGCCGCTTGCCCATGTCGAAGCGGTGCGTAAAGCCATGGCCTCGGCAGGGGCGGGTCACATCGGAAACTACGACAGCTGCAGTTTCGCTTCGGAAGGCATCGGTACGTTCCGGGCGCGGGAAGGGGCCAACCCGCACGTGGGTGCGGTGGGTGAATGGCATCGCGAACCGGAAGGCAAGCTCGAGATGGTGGTGCCGGTTGAGGCTGCGGGTGCGGTGCGCCAAGCCATGCTGGGCGTACATCCGTATGAGGAAGTGGCTTGCGATCGAGTGGTTTTGGAGAACGGACGCGTGGATTTGGGCGCAGGAATGGTGGGGGAGTTGCCCGAGCCCATGGCGTGGGAAGCTTTTGCAGATCAGGTGAAAAATGCCCTTGGGGGGCAGGTTCTCAAGCATACGGCTCCTGTGAAAGATCAGGTGCAACGAATCGCCATGTGCGGCGGAAGTGGGGCTTTCTTGATGGGCGATGCAGCCCGCTCTGGCGCAGATGTTTACGTCACGTCGGATGTCAAATACCACGAGTATTTTCAGGCGGAAGGGCGTTTTCAGCTCTTCGACGTTGGGCATTATGAAAGCGAATGGCAAACGAGTGCGTTGATTGCCAACAAAATCAACGAGAAATTCCCTAATTTTGCCGTCCGTTTGTCCACGATTCGGACAAATCCTGTTATCTACCGCTGAACAACGACTGATTTCCAATCGCATGGCTAAGAAAAAAACCAGCACCGCCGAGGACAGGCTGCGAGCCCTCTTCGACCTTCAGATCATCGATTCCCGCATCGACCGCCTGCGCGTGGTTCGGGGTGAGCTTCCATTGGAAGTCCAAGACTTGGAGGACGAACTCGAAGGCTTGCGTGCCCGCTTGGAGCGCATGGAAGAAGACAACGACTCGGTCAACCAGCGTGTCACGGCTTACCAGATGCAGATCAAGGACAGCCAGGCGCTGATTGAGAAGTACACTGAGCAGCAGAACAACGTGCGCAACAACCGCGAGTTTGAGTCGCTTTCGAAGGAGATTGAATACCAAACCCTCGAAATCGAGCTTTGCGAAAAGCGCATCCGCGAATGCAAGGCGCAAGTGGAGCAGAAGGCGGAGGGCCTGGATGGGACGCGTGAGCGCTTCAACCAGCGTCAAGCCGACCTTGAAGCCAAACAAGCTGAGCTCGAAGCCATAGTAGCTGAGACGAAGGCGGAGGAGGACCTTCTTCAGAAGCACAGCGACAAGACGGCATCTGGCATTGAGAGCCGTCTCGTCAACAGCTACCGCCGCATTCGCAACGCCGCCAAAAACGGCCTCGCTGTGGTGCCGATCGAGCGCGAGGCCAGCGCCGGGTCATTCATCAAGATTCCACCCCAGCGCCAGATTGACATTGCCCAGCGCAAGCGCATCATCGTGGACGAGCACAGCGGCCGCATCTTGGTCGACAAAGAGCTCGCAGACGAGGAATTGGAACGCATGAACGCGCTCCTCGACAAGGAGCTCGCGAAGCTGAAGAAGTAAGCTTCCCAGAACGACACAAAAAAGGCCCACCGTTCAAGGTGGGCCTTTTTTGTTTCACTCCATGTGGCAGGATCACCGTCCCTCGGTTCACAGCCGCAACCCGGCGGAGAGCATCAGCGTGCTCGATTGCCGTTGCAGCTGGCCAGGCGGTTCAGGGGAGAATGCCCCCATGAAGTAGTAGTCTTCGCTGTGCCATGCGGTGCGCCATGCGGCGCTGAAGTGGACGTTGGCGATGCGGTAGCCTCCGCCCACGCTCACGTGGTAGCGGTTGGCGTCCGCGGCCACGGCGTCACCGGAGAAGGGCGACGTGGACATCCCGCCGCCGCCGCGGATGCGGAACTGCTTTTCGTCTCCGGCACGCATTTCCATGCCCACACGTGCCTGGTGCACCACTTGGTACCCGTATTGAACGGCGTTGTTCTCGTCGGCGAAGTCGTAGCCCGTGGACAGAAAACTTTCCGAATCGCGCAATTCGCCGCGGCGCATGTCGCTTCGTGCGTAGTCGGCGTTGAGGACACCGAGCTTGCCCATCAAAAAGCTCGCGCTGACCGTGGTGCGGTCAGGGGTGAACATGAGGTATTCCGAGTTGGAGGTGGGGCTCGTCGCGCTCTCCTCCGTTTCGTCGTTCCAAGTGGTGCGGATGGCGGTGGCGTACGTGTCGAGGAGGGTGAGGCGACCACGGGTTTGGTGGGCAAGTCCCACGCGAAGGGCGTCGGAAAGGCGAGCCAGCACCCCAAACCGCAACAACATCCCTTTCCCGCTGACACTCAGGCTCTCTTCGTATCGCCACGATCCGAGTTCAGAGCCGGCGTCCATCGGGGCCTCGCGGTGCGCGGACGTCTCTTCGAAGCTGACCTTGGGCAGGCCGAGCGTGGCTCCGATGGAGAGGCGGTCTTGAAAGGTGGTGCCAAACGCGATTTGGGTTTCCGCGAGCCGTCCGCTCCGTTCGATGGTGCGGTCCACGGCCACGCTCCCGTCCACGGCCGAGGCGTACAGGGCGTTGTTGTCGGGGAGGAGCAGCCCCGTTCGCCACGCCAGAGACGCTGTATAGCCAAAGATGTCGCCGTTACTCAACGCCTCGTCCGTCGAAGCGTACCCGTAGATCGCAGCGTCGTCGAGGGCCTGCGACACAAACAAATCCGAGACGGTGTTGTCCGTCGAGACGCCGTCGATTTCCACGCGCTGCGTGAAAGGCATTCGGTTTTGGTGGGCCACCGCGAGGGTGAAGAAGGGCCAGTCGGCGTCAACACTCGGGTAGGTGAGGGCAATTCCAAAGTTCCCAGCCACGACGTCCACCCCAGCGGCGTCTTGTGATCGTGTGCCCCATTGCGAGGCCGTAGAGCTTCCATGGATGCCGGCGGAAATCGCCAGGTCTCCGCGTCGGTACATGCCTAGCCCCGCAGGGTTGATGCCCATGCAGCTGAGGTCGGCGCCGAGCGCCCCGAAGGAGCCGCCCATGGCGGTGACGCGCGCCGAGGCGAGAGGATCAATCCATCCGTAGCGGAGGACGTCGGTTTCGTTTTGGGCCTGGAGGAAGGGTGCGGCGGCAGCAAGCCAAACGCCCACCAGCACGTGTGCTATGCGGTTCATGGCTTAGCGCAAGGGTTGTCCACCACCCCGACTCGAAGTGCGGCTGCTTCCGCCGCTGCGACCGGTGCTGCTTCCGGAAGATCCGCGGCTGGAGCCCGAGCCGGAGCTCGACCGGGTACTTGATCCGGAGCTGCGTGAAGAACCAGACGAGGATGAACTTCGCGTGGTGGTGCTGCGCGTTGACGAACTGCGCGTGCTCGAACCCGAGCTTGACCCGCTGGAACTTCCCCACGAGGAGCTTGAACGTGAGGAACGCGTCGTCGTGCTCCGGGCCGGAGAGATGTACTCGGGCTTGGTGCTGGACGACTGCGTCGAAGTCGACGAAGGACGTGTGGACGTCGCCGCCGGCCGCGAAGACCCCGTTCCCACGGCATCCATCCCGCGCCAAATGGTCATGGGCGCGGCAGGCTCACCTGTCGCTTGAATTTCTTCGACTTTGTTGTCCAACAGGCGTCCACCCCCAACATTGGAATTCACTGAAGTCGACGACCAAATCGGCGTGCGCGGCGCCACCACCACGTTGCTCACGGTGTACACGTCTGATCCCCAGCCGTTGCCGTACCCGCCATACGTGCCTCCATAGCCTCCATAGCCTCCGTACCCGCCAAAGCCGCCCACTCCGTAGCCGTAAGGATTGTATCCAGTGTAGCCGTACCCGTAGGGGTTGTAGGCGTAAGGGTTGTAGCCAAAGCTGTTACCCATATACGGGTTCATGCCCCACGAGTTGGATCCCCAGCCGAGGTTGCCCATGGGGCTTCCGTAGGGGTTGTAAGGGTCGTAGAATCCGGGGTTGTAGGCGCTGTATCCGCCGTAGAAGCTGCTTCCCCAGGGATCGTAGGGATTGGGCCCAAACCCAGCCGCCCCGTACGGCGTCATGTACCCGCGCAACATGGAACGGCCGCGCAAACTCTGCGGCACGTACCCAAAGCTGCTCTGGAACGCATCCCCGCCTCGCGCGTCCATCCGTTCGTACTCGCCCGCAGCGGCGTCGTAACCGGCCTGCTCGTAGGCGTAGGCCAAGTATTCGGCGTCAGTGATGAATTCCTCGCCTTGATCGAGGTAGAGTTCGTCATCTTCGAGGCTGGCGGTGCGTTGCATCAAGCTGCCGCATCCGGTGGACACGACCACGAGGAGCAAGGCGAACAAGGTCGCATGAGACTCAAGGCGGAGAGAAGGGAAGGAGGCTTTCATGTTCCGTGGTTCAAGGTAAGACATTCCGTAGTTTTGCGTGACGTCTGACGTCACCGAACCCTACCGCACAAACCATACCAAAAATGGCCAGCAAGCTCACTTCCCGCGAAGAAGACTACAGCAAATGGTACAACGAACTCGTTGTGCAGGCGGACCTCGCCCAGCACAGCGACGTGAAGGGATGCATGGTCATCAAGCCGTACGGGTTTGCGATTTGGGAACGGATGAAGGACGTGCTTGACGGCATGTTCAAGGACACCGGGCACGTCAACGCGTACTTCCCGCTGTTCATCCCCAAGAGCTACTTGAGCAAGGAGGCCGCCCACGTGGAGGGCTTCGCCAAGGAATGCGCCGTGGTGACGCACTACCGCCTGAAGAACGACCCCAATGGGGGTGGCGTTGTGGTCGATCCCGACGCCAAACTCGAAGAAGAGCTCATCGTTCGCCCGACCTCCGAGACGATCATCTGGAACACCTACAAGGGATGGATTCAGAGCTACCGCGACCTGCCGCTCTTGGTGAACCAGTGGGCCAACGTGGTGCGTTGGGAGATGCGCACGCGCCTGTTCTTGCGCACGGCAGAATTCCTCTGGCAGGAAGGCCACACGGCCCACGCCACGAAGGACGAGGCCGTCGAGGAAGCCAAGAAGATGCTCGAGGTGTACGCGGAATTCACGGAGAGCTACATGGCCATGCCCGTCATCAAGGGCGTGAAGACCGAGAGCGAGCGCTTCGCGGGCGCCGAAGACACGTACTGCATCGAGGCGCTCATGCAGGACGGCAAAGCCCTGCAGGCCGGAACCTCCCACTTCCTGGGCCAAAACTTCGCGAAGGCCTTCGACGTGACGTTCGCGGACAAGGAGGGGGGACAGTCGCACGTTTGGGCCACGTCGTGGGGCGTCAGCACCCGACTGATGGGCGCCCTCATCATGACCCACAGCGACGACCAAGGCCTCGTGCTTCCTCCCAAGCTCGCCCCCATTGAAGTCGTGATCGTGCCCATCTACAAGGGGCCAGACCAAATGGAAGAGATCGTCGCCAAGTGCCAAGCCGTCGCCGACGAGCTCAAGGCCGCCGGCATTCGCGTCAAGCTCGACGACGACGACACGAAACGCAGCGGATGGAAGTTCGCCGAGTACGAACTCAAGGGCGTGCCTCTGCGCATCGCCATGGGGCCTCGCGACCTCGAGAAGGGCACCTGCGAGCTCGCCCGTCGCGACACGAGAACCAAAGATTTCGTGTCGCTCGACGGCCTCGCCGCCCACGTGCGCGCCCAGCTCGCCGACATCCAGAGCGCCCTCACGGCACGCGTCCACGACCGCATCAAGACCGGCACCCACGTCGTCGACACGTGGGACGATTTCCTCGCGGCCCTGGACAAAGGCGGCTTCGTGAGCGCCCACTGGGACGGCACGGCCGAGACGGAAGAGTGGATCAAGCAACAGACCAAGGCCACCATCCGTTGCATCCCCTACGAGGGCGACACCACGCCCGGCACCTGCGTCAAAACCGGCGCCCCGAGCGCCCGTCGCGTCCTGTTCGCCAAGGCCTACTGATTCCTTTTCGCCCCCTTCCCTCCACGCCCCATGGACACCAACCT
>Ga0209037_1000157_pt1 | contig 20521 bp, 11 predicted proteins | sample SaaInl25SG_5_DNA_FD_188225 | JGI IMG/M metagenome (GOLD analysis project Ga0209037, IMG submission 188225) | Marine microbial communities from expanding oxygen minimum zones in the Saanich Inlet - ESP_125SG_5_DNA (SPAdes) (version 2) | ecosystem: Environmental > Aquatic > Marine > Intertidal...
ATTTTTGTTGGCCTTGCGAGCCCATGCGCTTGAGCGGATGCCCATCGAGTTCGAAGACCAAATCGTCTTTGTGCACGCCGACCGTGGTCCGCCGCAACCGCCGATCATCCGCCTCCGCCCCTCGCCACATCGCACGCGCGGCCTCGTCCTCGTCCGGCACGTGGGTCTTGTACACCACACGGGCTTGCTCCTTGCGCCCTGAAAGCTCCGCGTACACCCGCTCGAACATGGGATTGAACGCCGCGACGAACGCCGAACGCCGGGCGCGGATGGCGCGCGCCGTGGGAATCATTTGTTCCGTCCAAGGCTCCAGCATCGCCGCATCCCAAACCCGATTCTCAGCAAAGTACCGGAGCAAATTATTCCGCTGCGTCAAGGCCTTGTTGTAATCGACGAGCTGCTGCAAATACGGGCGATCCAACTGGCACACCACCGAATCCATCCACTTGCGCCGCGCGTCGCTGCCTTCGTGAATGATCGAGGCGTCGTCGGGCGCAATCATCACGGCAGGAAAACGGCCGATGTGATCCGACAACCGGTCGTACGCCTTGTCGTTTCGGCGCATCGTTTTCTTCACCCCCCGCTGGACGCCACACGCCACCACCTCCACTTCCCCGCGCCGTTCGAACGTCCCGCTCACCAGCATGTGTTCCGCTCCGTGCGCGATGTTGTATTGATCGATGGGATTGAAGTAACTCTTGGTCAAGCACAAATAATGCACGGCATCCAGCACGTTGGTCTTCCCGCTGCCGTTGTCCCCCAGCAGGCAATTGACCCCCGAACAGAAGGCCAAATCCGCTTCCGGCCAATTTTTAAAGTGCAGCAATTGCAATGCGGTGAGTTGCATGATGCGAATTTCCTTAATTTTGCCGCCAACTCGGCGGAAACCTTTGACAAGTTTTTCCGTTGAAGTGGAACAAAATCGAATTCAGAAAGCGCAATCATGGCGAAGAACAACCCCATCGACGACGATCTGCTGGTCGACGTACAAGAAGTTTACTCGAAGACGGAGCACTTCATCGACCGCAACCAAAAACCTCTCACTTACGGAATTGGCGGCGTGGTGGTCGTGGTCTTGGGCGTATTGGCCTACCAGTCGTTCGTAGTCCGTCCAGCCATTGAAGAGGCGGAGACGGAGGCTTGGCGCGCTGAATCCTACTTCGCAGCCGACTCATTGAGCCTCGCTGCTTACGGCGATGGCATCTCGCTCGGTTTGGACGGCGTTGCAGAAAAGTACGCTTCTCAAGCTGCTGGCGAACGCGCAAACTACGAGTTGGGCGTCTACCACCGCGACATGGGGGAATATGCAGATGCCATTGAGCGGTTCGAACAGGCTACGGGGCTGGGCGATGGCGTGGTGTCGGTGTTGGCGCAAGGCGGAATTGGCGATTGCCACGTTGAGTTGGGTGACTACGAGTCGGCCGCACGGGCTTTCTTGTCGGCAGCGTCTGCTGGAGCGGCGGGAAGTGCAGGCGACGAGCTCGCTCCCATGTTCTTGTACAAGGCGGCTTTGGCGCACATGGAATTGGGCAACACGAAGGAAGCTGCCAATTTGTTGGAAGAAATCGTTTCCGACTACCCGAGCAGCCAGCAATTCAGCACGGCCCAGGTGTTGCACGCCTCCCTCGTGGGTTGACCCATGGCGACGGCAGGTAAAAACCTCAGCGCATACAATCTCGGGAACCTCCCGAACAGTGCCCACTTCCGAGTGGGCATTGTTGTTTCGCGCTGGAACCCCGACATCACCTTCGCCTTGCGAGATGGGGCGTTGGAGGTCTTTCGCGCGGCGGGCATTCCCGAGGCCTCTCAGCGAATCGTTGAGGTCCCTGGGGCCTTCGAGCTGCCGTTGGGAGCGGCGTCCCTGTTGGATGCCCACCCGGAACTCGACGGTGTCGTGTGCATCGGCAACGTGATCCGCGGGGAGACGGCGCACTTCGATTACGTGTGTGCCGGAGCTGCGGATGGCATCCAGCGCGTGGCGTTGGATTACAAGAAACCCGTGATGTTCTGCGTCCTGACCGATGAAAACAAGGCACAAAGCATAGCCCGCAGCGGTGGGGAGCACGGCAACAAAGGCGTCGAGTGCGCGGTCGCGTGCTTGGAAATGATTGCGCTGCAACAAGCATTGCAAACCGCATGAGCGAAGGCTGGAGTCGCATGGCACCGTTGACTCGCTTGCTCCTGGTCGGGGTTGCCCTTCGGTTGCTTGCGGCTTGGGGGTCGCCGGGTTACTTGATGCACGACGACCACTTTTTGGTGGTGGAAGCTGCGGCCTCATGGACCGATGGGGCGGATTACAACCTGTGGTTGCCCTGGAGCCAAATCGAGCGCGGACTCGAGCCCCAGCCCCATCCCGCCAACTTCTTTTATGTCGGCACGCAGTTCGTGACCCTTACTGCGCTGAAGGCTGCGGGGCTCACCGCGCCCAAGCACCTCGCCTTTGCGCTCCGGCTGTTGCATGGATTGTACAGCTTGCTCATCATCGTGTTCACCTACCGCATCGCAGAAGCCCTGAGTGGTCGAAACATTGCGTGGTGGGCAGGCGGCTTGGTGGCCATCTGGGGCTGGATGCCGCTGTTGAGCGTGCACCAACTCGTGGAATTGGTTTGCATCCCGCCCTTGCTGTTCAGCGCATGGCAGCTGGTTCGCACCCCTCGTTCGGAATGGACGGTGAAGCAGATCGTCCTCGCGGGAATTGGCCTGGGGCTGGCAACGGGAATCCGGTACCAATGTGGGCTGTTTGGAGTGGGTTGGGGATTGGCCTTGTTGTGGCCATCAGGCGAGCATAAAAAGATTCAACTGAAGCACCCTTTCATATTGTCTATTAGCTCGTTGGTAGTTTTCAGCTTAACTCAAATCTCCGATGTGTTTGTTTGGGGCGAGCCGTTCGTGCAGTTGCGGGCCTACTTCGGGTACAACACCACGCACGCCATGAACTACCCTCAAGGCCCGTGGCATCAATACATGTGGACGGTGTTGGGGTTGGCCACACCGCCCGTGGGATTCGCGTTGGTTTGGGGCATGTTCGTTCGGCGTGTGAAATTCGAACATTGGCGTTGGCTGCTTTGGGGGACGCTGGCGTTCTTCGTGTTCCACAGCGCGTACAGCAACAAGCAGGAGCGGTTCATCTTGCCGGTGATGCCCTTCTTAGCCGTGCTGGGGAGCGCAGGATGGGCGGCATGGATGGAGCGCAGTGCCTGGTGGAAGGAGCGGCCGAAGGCGATGCGCGGCGTGGTGGGCTGGACGGTGGGCTTCAATTTGGTCTGCGCAATCGGCCTCGGCTTTGTCTACGCCAAAAAAAGCCGCGTCGAAGCCATGGACCTCCTCTACCAACGCGGCGACTTGCGGAATTTCGCCATCGTCCAGGTCGACGGCGGCACGTTGCCCCCTCGCTTCTACGCGGGGCAATGGGTGCCGTACTTCACCTTCGACCACGAAAGCGACCCCGCGGGCGAGCGCAACACGCTATGCAAGCTGGCGCCTGAGCGGCCCTTTCCGAACTACCTCCTGTTTTACGGGAATGCCCACCTCGGTGAAGCGGTCCAAGCGTTCAAAGCCGAGTGGCCCAACCTGCGCTTTGTGGCCAACGTAGCGCCCGGGCGGTTCGATCGCTTGTTGGCTTGGCTCAATCCCATCAACCGGGCGGAGCGCGTGGTCATTTATTCCGTGGAAGAAGATGCCTGCTGCGGTCAAGACCTTTGAGGTATCTTGCGCGCATGTTGGAACAAGTGAAAAAAGCCACTTTGGTGGCCGCATGTTGGGTAGCTCTGGTGGGACTCAACTCCGCCAACGCGCAATACCCGGGTTGGCAGCAGCGTGCGGACTATGCGATGGACGTTCAGCTCGATACGGCGAATCACGGCCTGACCGGACACACGGTCATCGCCTTCACCAACAACAGCCCTGACGCCCTCGACCGGTTGCATTTCCACCTGTTCTTCAATGCGTTTCGGCCAGGAAGCATGATGGATGTTCGGAGCCGAAACATCGCCGATCCCGATCGCAGGGTGGGCTCGCGCATTTTTGAGTTGCCCGAGGACGAATGGGGTTCATCGGAAGTCTATCGGTTGACGGTGAATGGGAAGCCGGTGACCATTGAACACGACGGAACGCTGCTCACGGCCTTCCTCGACGCATCGGTGGAACCCGGGGCTACGGTGCAGCTTGAGCTGGACTGGCAGGCCATCGTGCCCCGCCAGATCCGCCGGTCCGGCTGGATGAATTCCGAGGGCGTGGAATACTCCATGACCCAGTGGTACCCCAAATTGTGCGAGTACGACCATTGGGGTTGGCACACGGACCCCTATGTGGGGCGGGAATTTCATGGGATTTTTGGCAACTACGATGTGACCATCAACGCGCCCGTAGGCTACGTCATCGGAGGCACAGGAGTGCTGCGAGACGCCAGCGCGACGGACAAGGGCCTGTGGCAGTTCAAGGCGGAGAACGTATTGGATTTCGCGTGGGCGGCTGATCCGGATTTTGTCCTGGAAACCGCGCAAGCCGGAAAGGTGCAGCTGAATTGCTACCACCAAAGCAGCCCCGAATTGGATTCCGCGTGGGGCGCACTGCCGGAATATGCGGCGCGTGCAATGGCCTTCTTCAACGAATTGATCGGCCCCTACCCCTACCCGCAGTACAGCATCATTCAAGGCGGAGATGGCGGCATGGAGTACCCCATGGCGACGCTCATCACGGGAAATCGCTCGTTGCGCAGCCTCGTCGGTGTGACGGTGCATGAAATGGCGCACTCGTGGTTTCAAGCGGTGCTCGCTACGAACGAAAGCCTGTACGAGTTCATGGACGAAGGCATGACTTCGTACGCGTCGTCGCTGTGCATGCAGCACTTGTTCGCAGGCCCCGAGTCGAATGACCCGTTCCGATACGCCTATGCGGGCTACATTCGACAGGCCCTAAGCGGAAACGAGGAGCCGCTGTCCACGCACGCCGACCACTACACCACCAACCGCGGATACGGCGTCGCTGCCTATTCGAAGGGCGAAGTCTTGATTGCCCAACTGCGAGCGGTCATCGGTCAAGAGGCTTTGGGTGCGGGGTTGAAGGATTACTACCGCCAATTTGCCTTCAAGCACCCCGGTCCCATCGACTTGATGCGCTGCATGGAACGCGCTTCGGGGATTGAGTTGGATTGGTACTTTCAGTACTTCGTTTATTCCACGCACCAAGTGGACTATGCCATTGAATCCGTTGACCAACAGGACGGAGCGTACACCATTCGGCTGCAGAAGCTCGGAGGCATGCCGATGCCCACCACGGTGGAAGTTCGCTTTGAGGACGGCACTTCAGAACGGTTTTTCATCCCGTTGCGCATGATGCGCGGAGCGGTGGTGCAAGATGGGGCAGCGTTGCTTGAAGATTGGCCATGGGTCGATCCCCGTTACGAGTTCACCCAGCGCGATGAGCGGCGGGTGGCCAGCGTTCAGTTGGATCCGGACGGTTGGGTGGCGGACGTCGATGGAGCGAACGATGCGTACCCCCGTGCAGAAGTCGAGGAAGCCCCTTCTTCGAAGAAACGCAAGCGCAAGAAGAGCTGATGTACCGGGATTGGATGGTGGGGCAGCCGCGTTGGGTGGCCGGAATGGTCGTCCTTGGCAGCGCGGTTGCGGCGGGGTTGCTGGGACCGATTGCCATTGACATCGAAGGGGAGGCGCCCATGACGGCGCAGACGTTGCTGATTTTGTTGCCCGGGCTGTTGTTCGGTTGGGAAGTCGGGCTGAGCGCGAGTGTGCTGTACTTGATTGCGGGGGGATTAGGAGCGCCGGTGTTCGCGCATTTTACGAGCGGCTGGGCTCGGTTCACGGGAACGACGGGCGGGTACTTGTTGGCCTTTCCCATCGCCGCTTTGGTGGTGGGTTGGTGGGCCCCTGACGGGAAGCGGTTCCGCTTTTTGCGGAGCGGGGTGTTGTTGTTTGCAGGCCAAACCCTGATTGTGGCCCTCGGCATGGCTTGGCAGCGCGCCATCGTTCCAGTCGATGACGGGATTTGGTCCGTGGTAGAGCCCCTCCTGCCGGGACTGGTGATGAAAACGGCGGTGGGGACGTTGATCCTTACCGGCATCGCTCGCCTCGTGGACCGCGCGAGGCGCAACTGATTACCTTTGGGGCCATTCAACCTCAACGTGCATGAACCGAACCACCATCATTGCCGGCGTCCTTTCCGTCGCCGTCTGGGGATGTTCCGACTCTTCGGCCCCTGAAAACGCTCCCCTTAACGCGAAACAGCAAGCCATTCTCGAAATGAAACGCGCCACCGATTTCCACAGTTACAGCCAGCCCGACGAGGCCCGTGTTGTGCACCTCAATTGGGACGCCGCGGTCGATTTCGACCGACGCGTCATCTCCGGCACGGCCACCTACGACATCGCTTGCGCGGCCGATGCCAAGCGCATCGTGTTCGACATCAACGGACTGACTATCGAATCGGCCCACGTCGACGGTGCGCCCGTGGAGTTCAACATCGGCCCAGAGCAAGCGTTCATCGGCCAACCCCTGTCCATTCCGGTGACCGGGGAAACGAAGCAAGTGGCCATCCGGTACGCCACCGCACCGGACGCCGACGCCCTCCTGTGGGTGGAAGGCGAATCCCCCTTCCTGTTCACCCAAAGCCAAGCCATCCTCGCCCGCACCTGGGTGCCGTGCCAGGACAGCCCCGGAATCCGCTTCACCTACAACGCCACCGTCCAAGTCCCGAACAACCTCATGGCGTTGATGAGTGCAACCAACCCGACCGAAAAAACGGCCACGGGCACGTACTCCTTTGAAATGGGCCAGCCCATCCCCTCGTACTTGCTTGCGCTTGCGGTGGGCGACGTGGAGTTCCGCGAAATCGGTCCGCACACAGGCGTGTATGCCGTCCCCGAGCTGATCGGCGCTGCCGAGTACGAATTCGCCGAAATGGAGGATTTGCTCGTGGCAGCCGAGGGCCTTTACGGCCCCTATGCTTGGGAGCGGTACGACTTGCTGGTGCTACCCCCTGCGTTCCCCTTCGGCGGCATGGAGAATCCGCGGTTGACCTTTGCCACCCCGACCATCATTGCGGGGGACCGGAGTTTGGTCTCTTTGGTGGCGCACGAGTTGGCTCACAGCTGGAGCGGCAACTTGGTGACGAACGCGACGTGGGATGATTTTTGGTTGAACGAAGGCTTCACCGTGTACTTCGAGCAGCGCATCATGGAGGCGGTCTACGGAGCGGACATCTCCGAGATGCTGGTGACGTTGAGCTACCAAGGATTGGTCGATGAAGTGGACGCCATCATGGACCTGAATCCGGATGACACGCATTTGAAACTGCACCTGAAGAACCGGAATCCGGACGATGGCATGACGGCGATTGCTTACGACAAGGGCTATTTCTTCTTGCGGCTGCTGGAACAAACCGTAGGCCGCGAATCGTGGGACGAATTCCTCCGCGCGTACTTCGCTCGCCACTCCTTCAGCGTCATGGACACGGATGCCTTCATCGCTTATTTGAAGGAGGAATTGCTGAACACCCCCGAGCTCCTGGCCTCGGTGAACTTGGACGCGTGGATTTTCGGTGCGGGATTGCCGGAGAATTGCCCGAAGGTGCGGAGTCAACGCATTGAGCGGGTCGATGCGTTGCTGGCAGACTGGGTGTCCGGGGCGGCCTCGACGGAGTCGTTGCCGTGGAAAGAATGGGTTTACCAGGAGCGCTACCGGTTCCTTTCGAACTTGCCGGACGACACCCCAGCCGAACGCCTGAGCGAATTGGATGCGGCATGGAACATCACGGCCACGGGCAACAACGAGGTGCTGTTCGCGTGGTTGGAGCAAGGCATCCGGAGCCGTCATACCCCATGTTACGATCGGTTGCGAGGCTTCCTCGAAGTGGTCGGTCGCCGAAAGTTCTTGACGCCGCTTTACCGGGCCATGGAAGAAACGGGGCAAGGCGAGCTCGCGCGGGACATTTACCGCACTGCCCGACCGAACTACCACAGCGTGGCCACGGGAACGATGGACGAGTTGCTGGGCCTGGCTGAGCCGTCCTGATTCCGTCGAAAACACCGCATGAAAAAAACCCCGGAACTCGCATCGAGTTCCGGGGTTTTTTATTCGTTCATTCCGATGAATCAGCGGATGATCGTCACCGTCCCGGTGTATTCGTGGCGCTCAGCGGATTGGCTGTTGTTGTAGACCACCACGCGGTAAAAGTACAAGCCGTTTTGGGCATAATACTCGGAGTCGTTAACGGCTGGGCCATACCACACCTCGTTCATGTCCCGCGTTTCGAACACCTTGTTGTTCCAGCGGTTGAACACCTGCAACAAAAAGCGGTCGGGATCGATGTCCGTGCCCTGCACAAAGAAGGCGTCGTTCACCCCGTCATTGTTCGGCGTGAAGGACGTCGGGATGTACAAATTGAACAAATCGAAGATCTCAATGGTCCGCGTCACTTGCGCCGAGCAACCATTGACATCCGTTACCACCAACGTCACAGGATACAATCCCCCGCGATCGATGGGAAACTCAAACGTGGGGTCCACCTCGTTCGACACGCCATATTGCCCCAACGAACCGAAGCTCCACTCCCAATCGATGACCCCCGAAGAGTTCACGCTTTCAAATTCAATCTCCGTATCCGGCACCGAGGTGGGTTGCGGGCTGGCCGCGTACCCCACCGAAGGCACATCGAACACATCGATGAGGCCGGGCTCGGTCAAGGAGTAGTTGCACCCCAACAGGGACGTGATGTGGTAGGAAACCGTGTACGAACCCGGCTGCGGATAAATGTGAACCGGATTCGCCTCGAACGCACCTTCGCCATCTCCGAACGTCCAATGCTGGTCCTGGATGAAGGTTTGGTCCACGTCGCTCGTGAACTGAATCACGCCCGGAATGCACGTGTGGGTGGTGTCCGGGTGGAAATTGGCCGGGATGGCGGTCTCGATGACCACTTCATGGCACGACTCCACCGCGGGCGTTTCGCAATCGTCCATCAACGTGACGCAGTACGTCCCGGTCGCAGGCGGTGCATCCATGAAGTTCGTTTCAGAACCTGTGCCCAAATTCATCCCTTGCCATTCCCACGTGTAGGTGTACCCGGTGCCCGAACCTCCATCTGCGTTCACGATGTCCAAGGTGGCCAAGGCGCCTCCGCAAATCAAATCGTCCCCCCCCAGTTGCACCGACAAGCTGTCGAGCACATTGACCGTGACGGTTTGTTCATCCGATGGGCATCCATTGGGCGTCGTCGCATACACCGTGTAGTCCGTCGTGACCACCGGCGAAACCGTCTGCGCATCCCCGGTTCCCAAGCCATTGTCCCAATGGTAAGTCCACGTGCCCGAAGGGTCCATGTCCGAACTCGCCTCCAACGTCACCGCACCGTCGATGCAGATCGTGGGGTCCGGAGTCAGGTCAAACAACAAAGGCTCCGGCTCCAACAATTCAAAGTCAAACACATACAGGCAACCGCCGTTGTCCGATACCTCGAGGGAATAACCTCCCGGAACCAAGTCCCCGATCACGGTCAACCCTCCTCCAGATGGAGTCGATTCCACCACCGAGCCCCCTTCACTCAACACGATGCTCCACGGACCATCTGCTGGTGGGGACGTGATGTTCACCGCAACCGCGCCATCGTTCGCATAGCAAGACGGCTGGGTGATGTCGTATGTGAACTCAAATCCGGGCAAGACTTGCACCTCGTCGGTTGTGCCGCAGTTGGGCAAGTCGATGGGCTCAACCAACAACGTGTAGGTGAACGGCACCCCGTCGAAATCCGTCACCATCGGGTTCTGAACGTTGGGATCATCGAGGTACAAAGGCGGATCCCACGTCCACGTGTACCCGCATGAGCTTTGGCTTCCTCCGCACGAAACGCACAGGATGATGGGGTCGAATTGATTTGAAGCGCAGGAAACGCTGCCATCGGAATCAATGCTGATTGTCAAGCATCCATCCGGGTTCGTCGCTGTGAACACATTGCCCGACAAATCAGGCCCCGACAAAGGGCCTGCCAAAATCGGTGAATTCGCATCCGGCCCATCGTAAACGAAAAACTCGTCGAAAACGGCATTCTCCACTCCCCCTTGCTCGATGGAAATGGTGATCATGGTCCCGTCCCCCGGATTATCTGGACAGAAGTAGTATTCCTCGTAGACGTTGTTTCCGTAGCAAAACTCAAACGTGCCCTCCACGCCTCCGCAAGCCGAAGCATCCGCCCCAGTGAACGCTCCTTGCAATTGCACGGCGTCCTGGCAAAAAACCACGTCCGGCCCCGCCGTGACCGAATTGCCCAAGCCAGGAACCACGGTCAAAACCACCGTCGTATCCCACGTGCATCCGAAGTTGTTGGTCACTACGTAATCGAACTCATAATCCCCGGGCACATCGAATTCCAACCCGACATAATCCGCTTCCTCATTGAGGTCGGTCACACCATAGGTGCCCAAATCGAGGTCCCAATAACTGGAATCCGCATCCAAACCGATGGTCGGTGTGAAGGTCGTGACCCCTGGAACGATTTCCGGATTGAAATCCATGGTCCAATTGAACAAGAACCCATCGTCTCCCAACCATTGGTCGTGGATGTTCAACGTCCAAATTCCATTCAATGGGCATCCCACCAGTTCGCAAAAATCGCCGCAGGGCAAGTAGGAACCCGCCGGAACCGCTTGGCCATTCGAAACCGCAGGATTGCTCGGGTCGTCCATGATGAACTCCGCGTCCATGTCCCACGTGTATTCCCAACCAATCCCCGCAACCGGATCGCCCAAGTTGTTCCCTCCCAAGTCCGGGAACATGCACCCCGTCGCGTCGGCCCCTCCGCTGGGACCGTTGTCCAGCAACAGCATTTCCTGCCCATTCGGGCACTCCACCCAAATCGTCAAGTCCCCAATGAACGTGTGCTCCATGACCGCTGACAGGGACATGATGTCGTCGCACTCCTCCACGACTTGGCCTTCATCGAAGAAGTCAATGACCATTTCTGACTCGAACGGCACATTCGAGTTATCGGGAAGCGCCTGCTCCTCGGAAACCGAAACCGGTGGCAAGGCCGTCCACGTCACGCTCTGAACTGGATTTCCGTCCAAGAATCCCGGCGAACCCGTGCAGAGTGGTGTCGTGAATTCGGCATTGAAGATCGGAATTGTACTCACCAGGACTTGAAAGGGCTCGAGGTTCGTGCTGCTGCACCCGTTCTCGTCTTCCACCACGAGGGTGACCAAGTATTCTCCCGGGGTGTCGTAGGCATGCGACGCCGACATGGAAGGCGTGGTTTCCACGCTGCCGTCTCCCCAGTTCCAGATCCAGTTCGCAAGTGGAGCTCCGTCGCCTTCGGAATTGCTGCCGTCGAACGTCACATCCTGATTGGGACAAATCCCGACGCTGTTGGGGTTGTCCTCGAACGCATCTGGATCCAACAGTTCCAGCGACGACATCGGCACGGTGCACGGGGTGACGCACGTGACCTGCGCTGCCCAACCGATGGCCCCCGCTGTCGCTCCGTTGTTCACAGCAAACTGAAACGTCAAGCAGCCCGTGGGGTTGTTCAAGGATGCCGTTGCCGTGACGTCTTGGAAGTTGTTTCCCGTTCCGACTCCGATGAGGGGGGCTCCGTTCGAATCGCCGTCGTAGATGAACAACATGTCGTTGTTGTTCGGGTTGGCATTCGTCTGCAGTTGAAACGACAGGAATTCAGCCGCGATGGCGTCTCCCGGGTTGTCAGGACAAATCGTGATGACGTAATCCGTGTTGCTGTACGGACCTCCAGCGGGGTCCCCGATGTCCCCATCGTCCACGAAAAAGCCGTCGCACGTGGTGACCGTACCGCCTTCACTGATTTGGATGTTCGTTTGGCCTGCAGCGCCAAACGCCAAGCTTGCAAACAAGCCGGCCCAAGCGACCTTTTTTTGAATTGGATTCATCTTGTGATGGTAACCGTTCCTTTCAATACTTTCCGCTCCTTGGTGGCCAACGAGCGGGTGGTGATGAGGTATGTGTATACTCCGTTTTGGACAAAATAATCACCGCCGAGGTTGTCGCCCACCCAAGCCCCGTATAAATCCGTGGATTCGTAAACCTTCTGCCCCCAACGATCGAAAACGACCACGTGGAAATCCGACTCGTCCACGTCGATTCCATAAAACTTCCAAGCATCGTTCAAGCCGTCCATGTCGGGCGTGAACCCGTTGGGAATGTACATTGAGAAGCTCTCGTTGACCAGCAAGTTGCGGGAAAGCACGTCGGTGCATCCCCACGCGTTCTCAACCGTCAACGTGACGGTGTATTCACCCGATTGATCAGCGGGGAAGTCAAAGGTGGTCGACCACTCGTTCGACGTCCCGAATCCAGCAAAGTCCCAGAATGCGGTGTTCGCTCCAAGGGAATAGTTCTCGAAGGTGAAATGCGTCAAGGGCAATGCGGTCACGGTGGGGTCATTTGCAAACGCGGCCACGGGCCAATCGTACGTCTCGATCAATGCCGATTGCTGGTCCGTGTACACGCATCCGTGGATCGAAGTAATGACGTGTCCGATGGACCAAATCCCGGGTTCAATGTACGTGTGATACGCCGCTTCCACCGCCGACGACTGCCCGCCATCCCCGAAGGACCAAAGCGAAGTGGCGATTTGGTCCACGTTGGTGGCATTCGACGTGAAGCCGACCGTGACGGGGTGGCACCCGCCGAGCGTGTCCACCGTGAACGTGGGGTCAATGGCCTCCGGAACCGCCACTTCAGCGCAGCCTTCGATCGCAGGCGTTTCGCACGCGTCGGTCACCACCACGCAGTACGTTGTGGTCACGTCTGTAAAACTCCAGAACCCATCCGCAGCTCCATTCGGAGTCCATGCGAAGTTGTACGGGGGCAATCCGCCCTCGAGTGCCGTCACTCCGACCCATGCAGAATCCACGTCGCAGATCAATTCGTTGGCCGTCATCTGGAGGTTCATCGGATCGTAAATGTCCACGAACACTTCTTCGGTAGGGGTTTGGCACCCTTCGGCGTAGGTGGCGTAAACCGTGTACACGCTGGGGCTGTTGGGCCCAACGGTGAGCGTTCCGCCAGCGGCGCCGGCAGCGTTCCAAGTGTAAACTGCATTGGGAACCACCGGTGCGAGAACGGCTTGCAACGTGGCCGTTCCATCAATGCAAATCGTGGTGTCGTTGGAGGCCGTCAAAACAGGAGTCGGTACGGAAGCCAGTGCGACATTGGCCTCGATGACGCAGTTGTCATCGCTCACTTGGACGAGCAAGTTGCCCGGAGCCAACCCCTCTACCGCGACCGATGAAGGGTTGCTCGCAAAGGAACTGCCCACCAAGTTCGCTCCATTGAATACCTCGATGGTCCAAGGGCCGACCGAGCCTGCCGTTACGATTTCCACCAACAGGCTGCCGTCGTTTCCAAAGCACGTCGGGTCTGTGGACTCCACCGAAATGTCGAACGAAGGAGAAACCTCCACCTCGTCCATCGTGGAGCAAGCGGGAAGGAAACTCCAACCGCCCGTTACGGTGTATACGGTGGTTTGGTCCAGCGACGAAGACAACGGCGATGGCGTATCCGCTCCGATCAAGTCGGCTGCGGGAGTCCACGACCAATCGATGCCGCTCGCGTTGGTGCACCCCACGGTGTACTGCCACGAATTGTAGGTCGGCGTGCTCGCGCACGAAACGCTTCCGTCGGAGGAGAAGCTCACGGTGAGGCAACCGGATGCGTTGGTGGCCGTGAAGGTTTGTCCCGTTAAATCCCCACTGATGGGGCCAGCCAACACCGGAGCATTCGTGTCTTCGCCGTCGTAGATGATGAGCGGATCGAAGAAATTTTCGACAATTCCCTGCTGGAAGCTCAAGGTCATGAAGGTCGAGCCATCACCGGGATTGTCTGGACAAAACGTCCACGTGAAATTCTCGCCGTTGTCGTAGCAGTATTCGTAAGCCCCCGCATCCTCGCTGCAAACGGCTGGATCGGCATCCACGAGCCCTGCCCCGAGTTGGAAGTCGCCGCAAGCGAAGAAATCCTCCCCCGCGGAAATGTTGGGCGGGTCGAGCACCTCGATGGTCACGGTGGTGTCCCATTGGCAACCGAAGTTGTTTTGGACCACGTAATTGAAGTCGTAAGAGCCCGCTTGGTCAAAGACCATGTCGGCGTAATCGCCCGGAGCATCCAGGCCGACGAACCCGTAATCACCCGGTGTGAGGTCCCAGTAACTGGAATCCGATTCGACCCCGATGGTCGGCGTGAAGGTGGTGACGCCGGGTACAATTTCCGGATCGAAGTCCATGGACCAATTGAACAGGAATCCGTCATCCCCCAGCCACTGATCGTGAACGTAAAATGTCCACACCCCATTCAACGGGCACCCCACCAAGTCGCACATGTCGCCGCACGGCAAGTAATCCCCGGCAGGCACCGTAGCGCCCCCAGCGACAGCGGGATTTGATGGGTCGTCCATGATGAAATCCGCATCCATGCTCCACGTGTACTCCCATCCAATCCCGGCGACCGGATCTCCCAAGTTGTTCCCACCCAAATCCGGGTACATGCAGCCTGTAGCATCCTCCTGCCCACTTGGCCCGTTATCCAGCAACAACATCTCCTGCCCGTTCGGGCACTCCACCCAAATCGTCAAATCGCCGATGAAGGTGTGCTCCATGACCGCCGAAATGCCCAAGATGTCTTCACACGACTCCACAAGTTGACCGTCGTCGAAAAAGTCAATGGTCATTTCCGAGTCGAATGGAACGTTGGAGTTGTCCGGTAAGGGCTGCTCCTCGCTCACGGAGATGGGTGGAAGCGCCGTCCACGTAACGCTCTGATAACCCGACCCGTCGAGGAACGTAGGCTGGTTCACGCAAATCGGAGATTCCGTGGCGGTGTTGAAGATGGGCAAGGTGCTGACGAGCACTTGGAAGGGTTCCAAATTTGTGCTGCCACATCCGTTTTCATCCTCCACGACGAGCGAAACCAGGTACTCCCCTGGCTCCTCGTAGCTGTGTGTGGCTTCGGGCACGCTGCTCAACGAAATGTCCCCATCGCCCCAATTCCAAATCCAGTTGTTCAGTGGAACCCCATCCCCGGTGCTGGCCGCACCGTTGAACGTCACCTCCTGGTCCGGGCAAACGCCCACGCTCTGCGGATTGTCCTGGAACGCCTCGGGATCGATCAAATCAAAGGACGAAATCGGCGTCGTACAGGGCGTCACGCACGACAATTCCGCCGCCCATCCGATGGCCCCTCCCGTGGCCCCGTTCAAGCAGAAGAACTCGAACGTCAAGCATCCTGAAGGGTTGTTCAACGAAGCCGTCGCCGTTACATCCTGGAAATTGTTCCCCGTTCCCGCTCCGATGAGCGGAGCCGCAGTGGAGTTCCCGTCGTAAATGAACAGCACGTCGTTGTTGTTCGGATTCGCGTTCGTCTGCAGCTGGAAGGAAATGAATTCGGCCGCGATGGCGTCTCCCACCGTTTCAGGACAAATCGTGATGACGTAGTTCGCATTCGAGTACGGCCCTCCTGCGGGATCCGCAATGTCCCCGTCGTCCACGAACAGGCCCGCGCACGTCGTTGCATCGGCGTCGCTAATTTGGAACACTTGAGCCTGCACCGTTAAGGCACTGATTGCCAAAAACGCCATCACGAGCAACCTCGCGCACTGATTCCCTCTCAATTCTTTCATCTTCAGCCTTTCGAATTCCACGTCCATGTCGCTGCTAAATTCTTACATCCTCAAAACCCCAAGACGCGCAAAAGGTTGCTTGTTTACACGACTTTTTCCACGAAAAGCAGCACCATCGGGCTTGCATTGTTCGCAGCTGGGAAAGGACAAAAAGAAAGGCGGCTGGTTCGGCCGCCTTTCAGGTTCAAGTTGAACAGGTTAAGCTCCTCACTCAACCCGCACGACATCCGAATACAACATGGGGTTGCCATCTCGGTCGTTCGTTGAAAGCGTCCAATGGTACCGTCCACGAGGGACCCGCTCTCCTTGGAGGCCCAGGCCCTTCCAGGGGGCCAACGCGTTTTCCGTTCGGAACACCTCCCGCTCTTGCGCATCGAACACCCTCAACACCCACGGTCCATCAGCTTCCTTGGCTGCCCTCGGCAAGAACACGTCATAACGGCCATCGCCGTCGGGCGAGAACGACGCGGGCGCTCCTGCTGACAACCGGTCGCCAAGGCGGAGGGTCGCCACTTCATGGTCTTGGCATCCGTACGCATTGCTTGCGATCAGGTGGACCGGGTATTCTCCAGGAACCTTGAGCTGCGTGGTGCTCTGGTTCAATTTCTCCTCGCCGATGAGCCAGGTCGAGCTGCTCGAACGTTCGGTTTGGTTCTCCAATTGGACTTCAACTTCCTTGCCCGACATGGCCTTCGGAAGTTTCCAGTTCAGCTTCGCCTCCGGTCGTGGACGAACCACGATCATGTTTTCCACCGTTCGGGTTCGGATTTGTCCATCGTTGTGGCTCCTTACGGAAATGGTGATGTCATACGTACCGGGGCGGTCAAACACGTGGGCGGGTTCGGATTCACTGCTGAACGACCCATCCCCGAAATTCCACAAAAACGAGCCTTCCGCCCAGTCTCCGTCGAGCTTAAAGGACACTTCGGTGCCTTCGCAAGCTTCCTGGACGGAACTCTCAAACCCAAGGGGACGATCGGATTTGGACGAAGGTGCAGGAGCTTCTTCCGTCGCCACCGAGGCTTCGGTGGTCCCGCTAGTCAAGTGATCGGCTGCAACTTCCGTCGAAGGGCGGGCCTTTTCGCTGAGCTCGCCTCGAAATGGCGCAGCAACTTCCTCGGGCTGTGCTGCAGTCACTCGCACATCAAGGCTTGGAATCACCACGGCATCGGTCGTGCGCGCCGAGGCCTCTTCCGATGCCCCCAACGCGGACATGCCCACGCCAGACGCCCCATCGAATTTCACCCAGCCTGAGTCGGGAGTCACTTCCTCGACCATCACGGTGGGCTCTTCGCGAAGGAGCAGCCAACTCATCAGCCCTAAGGCGATCGCCGACGAAGCAGCAGCAACACGACGTGCAGACCGATAGCGCCGGGACAATTCCGAGCGGCCTCCGTCTGCACGTTGGTTCATTTGTTCCTCCAATGCAGTAAAATCGGGAGTGACCTCCGGCTCGAACCGAGCGAAGGCCTCCTTCAATTGTTCATCAAATCGATTCATCTCAGGCATTCCGAGGTGAGTTTATTTAACCGGCTCTCCCTTCTGGGCGAGCAAGTGGTTTCGAATGTTCCGCCTGGCCTTCGCCAGGTTCGACTTGGACGTGCCCACCGAAATTCCGAGTTCCTCCGAAATCTCTTGGTGCCCCAAGTTTTCAAACACGTACAAATTGAACACCGCGCGGTAAACCGGAGTCAGGCGCTCCATCGCTTGCAGCACGTCTTGCACAGTAAACCCGACTTCTTCGTCCAGTTCATCGGGCAACGGCTCATCGCTCTCGAGCCCCTCCATGGTCGCCTCATCCCCTGACTCCCACCCTGCTGCGCGCTTGCGGCGGATGAAGTCAATGGCTGTGTTGACCATGATGCGGCGGATCCAACCTTCAAAAGAACCTTTCGAAGTGTATCCTTCGATGTTCGAGAACACCTTCAGGAACCCTTCTTGCAAAACATCTTGTACCGAATCGTGGTCCGAAATGTAGCGCAAGCACACCCCAAACATCAAGCGGTAATACCGCTCAAAGACCTGTTGCTGCGCCCGTCGCTCGCCCCGCTTGCACCCTTCAATGATGGGGCGGAGTTCTGCTTCGGATGCATGCTGCGCTGAGTTCGAGACGTTCATGTTCTGAAAGGGTTGCCTCAAATGATGCAACAAGATGAAAACCAAACCTTCCGCGAAGATAAGGGAATTGCAGGTGACCTGAGAGTTGCGGGTTTAAGGTCGTACTTTTGGGCCATGCGCATTGTGGTCGGTTTGTCAGGCGGCGTGGACTCCAGCGTTGCCGCTCATTTGTTGGTCGAGGAAGGCCATGAAGTCATCGGGTTGTTCATGCGAAATTGGCACGATGCCAGCGTCATCATCGACGAGGCGTGTCCCTGGGTGGACGACAGCCAGGACGCCATGTTGGTCGCGGAGCATTTGGGCATTCCCTTTCAGGTGTTGGACATGAGCGCTCAATACAAGGAGCGCATTGTGAATTACATGTTCGATGAGTACGCCGCGGGGCGCACGCCAAATCCCGATGTGCTCTGCAACCGCGAAATCAAGTTTGACTTGTTCTTGCAGGCGGCGCGCGACCTCGGTGCGGAAGCGGTCGCGACCGGGCATTACTGCCAGCGCGAGGTCGTGGACGGACCGGATGGCCCGACCTTCCGGTTGCTCGCTGGGCGCGACCAGAACAAGGACCAGAGCTACTTCCTGTGCCAGTTGACCCAAGCGCAGTTGGAGGCGGCGCGCTTTCCCATCGGGGGGATGTTGAAGCCGGAGGTGCGGGATTTGGCCCGCCAAATCGGATTGCCCACCGCGGAAAAAAAGGACAGCCAAGGCCTGTGCTTCATCGGCAAAGTGCGCCTCCCCGAGTTCCTCCAACAGCAGCTCGAACCGAAGACGGGGTCCATTGTGGAAATCGCGGCCGATCATCCGCGGTTTGCCCAGCACGCGGACGCCGCAGAGCCCATCCACTGGACCCCGGCGGACGGCACGGCGGTGGGCACGCATCCCGGAGCGCATTTCTTCACGGTGGGCCAGCGCCGCGGCATCAACGTGGGCGGAAAACCGGAGCCGCTGTTCGTGCTGGAAAAAGACGTGGAAACGAACACGCTCTTCGTAGGCCAAAGCGAATCCCACCCGGGCCTCGAGCGCCACGCCTTGTACATCGCTGCAGAGGAAATGCATTGGGTGCGTCCGGATTTGGCCCTCCAACCGGGCGAGAAATGCGACGATTGGCACCTGCGCATTCGGTACCGGCAGCCGCTGCAAACCGGCACCATGGAGCACCTCGGCGACCGCATCCGGCTCACCTTCAACGCCCCCCAAACCGGCGTCGCTTCTGGTCAGTTCGCCGCCTGGTACGCCGGCGACGAGCTCATCGGCTCAGGAGTGATTTCCGGGTGATGCAACCTTTTCAAAGGGGGGCGGTTCTTCTCATGTACCAACATCCAAATGCCATGCGATTCATTCCAATCAGTATGCTTGTTTTGTTCATTCTGACGGCCTTCAATTCGGTGGCGCAGGATTGCGATCAGCCAGCCGTCATCGCCTTCGAGACCGGTATGTGGGGTTCTGAGGTCAGCTGGTCCCTCGTGGACGAAACCGGGACCTTGATTGCCTCGGGCGGAGGATATCCCGATGGTGAAACCCAGACCGAGGTGGTTTGCTTAGGAGAAGGATGCCACGTGTTGGAAATGTTCGACAGCTTCGGCGACGGATGGAACGGTGCGCAATGGACGCTCGTTGAGTTTTCGGGTCAGGTTTGGGGGCCGTTCACGATTGACTCGGGCTCGTCGAGCGCGGTGGACGTTTCGGTGAATGGGGGGTGTGGTGTGGACGTTGCGGGCTGCACCGACCCCACCGCATTGAACTTCAACCCGTACGCGTTGGTCGATGATGGATCGTGCGTCCAGTTGGAAGATTGTTCAGGATGCGAAAACGAGGTCGCTGACCCGGTGTGCGCTTGGAATCCCACTTCCAACGAAATCACTTGGTATCCGGGCCCCTGTTGGGCGCTGTGTGATGGAGCCTTCGTTTTGGATGAGTGGGATTGCACAAGCGACACGGGCGGATGCACGGATGCTGCAGCGGTGAACTTCGACCCCAACGCAACGTATGACGATGGAAGCTGCATCAGCTCCTGCGATGAGGGCAGCGTGCCTGCGACATTCTACCTCTGCACGTTCAACAACGGAAACGAGGTGGCCATTGACATCGTGCACGAATCGGGCTCGGTGCTCTACGCACAGGATGGATTCAACAACGGGGCCATCATCTACGAGGACTTGTGTTTAGAAACTGGATGTTACACCGCCACGTTGACCAATTCTGCGGGGAGTTTCGGCTGGAACAACGGGTACTTTTCCATCCTGGGAGCCACCGTCGCCGCCTACAACATCACGTTGTCCGACGATGCCACTTCGGCGACCTTCCTCTTTTCCGTGGACGGGGCCTGCGAAAGCGTGCCGGGATGCACGGACCCTGAAGCTCCGAACTTCACCCCCGAGGCGGATTGGAACGATGGAAGCTGCTTGCCGAGCTGCGATTGCGAAGACGCCGAGGATGAACCGGTTTGCGTTTGGGACTGGACGACAGGTGGATACGTGACGCTGAATAACTTGTGCGAAGCGGAATGTTGGGGGTTGAACATCGCGTGGATTGGAGACTGCAACACCCAGCCGATTGCGGGCTGCACCGATCCGGAGGCGTTGAATTACAACCCCGAAGCCACCGTGAACCAATCGTGCGTTTACGCTCCTGCGTGCGCCTCGGACCAAATCCAGGTGACCCTCGAATTGGCCTCAACGAATCCCACCGCCGAGTACCCGCCATACTTCTATGTGACGAACCCATTGGGTGGCGACTATCCCAACGTGGTGTC
>Ga0209037_1000170_pt1 | contig 19600 bp, 10 predicted proteins | sample SaaInl25SG_5_DNA_FD_188225 | JGI IMG/M metagenome (GOLD analysis project Ga0209037, IMG submission 188225) | Marine microbial communities from expanding oxygen minimum zones in the Saanich Inlet - ESP_125SG_5_DNA (SPAdes) (version 2) | ecosystem: Environmental > Aquatic > Marine > Intertidal...
AAAATCAAGGAACTATAAACGCTATTCCATTAGAAAACTCAGTACTTGATATTGAGATCTTTAATGAGTATAAGCTCATTGGTACCGAGGGTAGTGGAATACTGGTAGTCGAAGCAGGGCAGATTGTTGATACTATAATCGGCAAGGATTCCTTTGTGAACTGCTATTCAATAGCGGAACACGACGGTGCACTATTTGCTGCGACTAGCTTGGGACTGTTAAGTATCTCTGTAGATGCCGTTGGGAAGTGGTCTTATGAAGTTTTTAAGGAGACCGATGAGCTACAGGTCGGGTTGTCGAATCGAAAAACGTTGCTTTTTGAAGGTTCTAATTTGCTTTTGGGAGGAACCCAAGGTGTAGCTAAGATTCACACTGATACGGCAATCACCTCTGTAAAACCGCTGCTTGTTTTGACGGAGGTTTATGCGGATAACCTACCTAAAGTTGTCCATTTAATCAAAGATGGAGAAGTCCTTACACAGCCTTTACTTTTCCCAGCCGGCACGAAATCTGTACGTTTCAATTTTGAATTGGTCAGTAATTTATTGCGTAACGGTATAGCGAATCGATATCGAATAAAAGAATTGGGCAGCTATTGGGTAGAGTTGCCCTATGGCAGTAGAACTATTGACTTGCAAGAATTGCCCCCGGGGAACTACACATTAGAACTTCAATCAACAGGGGCAAACGAAGTAGTGCAGTCGATTACAATTCCTTTTACTATTGCTTCTTACCTGATTCAACGTGCATGGTTCAGGGTATTACTTCTGATTGTTTTCGTTTCTCTAATCGCAACAGGAGTCTTCTTTTATCAGGACCGAAAGTTTAGGTCAACGCGATTGAGGTTAGTAGAAACGGAACGTGAGCTGCTAAAGACAAAGGCAATAGAGCTTGAGGTTAAATCGAACCAGCAGAAAACAGATTTGAGTTTTCAATTAATGAAGACCACCAGTCGATTAGAATTGCTCCAATCATTCAAAGAGCGCCTGGTCAATGAAAGTAAACAGAAAGACCGATCTAGCGATGTTCAAGCATTTTTGAAATCGATGACAATGGAAATCAATAGAGAATTACAAAGCGAAAACTATTGGGACCACTTCGAGCGAAATTACAGGGAGTTGCACGAAGAGTTTTCAGCAAGTTTGATAAAAAGATTTCCAAACCTTACAAAAGGTGAGATAAGGCTGTGTTACCTAATGCGTCAAAAAATGAGTAACAAGGAGATTGCAACAGTGTTAAATGTGAGCCCAGCCGCCATTGAAAAGGCTAAATACCGTTTAAAAAAGAAACTAGAACTCCAGAAAGAAGATGCATTAGACGAATATATTCAAGGCCTGTGACCCTTTTGTCCAGTTAATGTCTGCCACATGGGAAAGAGATTTTTGAAATATTAATTGAACTTAGAGCCTGTTTAAATCATATAAGTCATGAAGCATCCCCGTATTCTATTCATTTTAGGCGTTTTTCTTTTAAGCGTACTTAAGCCACTTAAAGCACAATACGTTCAAGCTGCAGGTAAAGCGATTGTTGATGGTAATGGGGACACGTTACTCATTCGCGCAATGGGTATTGGTGGTTGGATGGTTCAAGAGGGCTATATGCTACAGACGGCTTCATTTGCAAGCCCACAGCACAAGATCAAAGACACTATTCAGGACCTTATCGGCGCGACGGCCACCGAAGCTTTTTATGAAGCATGGTTAGAAAATCATTTCAGTAAAGCTGATGTAGATTCTATGTCGGCTTGGGGATTCAACACGGTTCGTGTTCCTTTGCATTACAATCTATTCACATTACCCATCGAAGAGGAGCCTGTTCTTGGCCAAAACACGTGGTTAACGAAAGGCTTTCATCTCGTTGACTCAGTTGTCAAGTGGTGCAACGCAAATGACATGTATGTTATTCTGGATTTACATGCAGCCCCGGGAGGTCAAGGGTATGATGAAGCGATAAGCGATTATGACCCGACAAAGCCTTCGCTTTGGGAAAGTGTCCACAATAGAAATAAAACGTCTTCCCTTTGGAAAAAATTGGCAGAACGCTATTCGACGGATACGACTATTGCAGGTTACGATTTATTAAACGAGCCCAACTGGAATTTACCTGGCGGTACCTTATTACGTGCACTCTACGAAGATGTTACGGATAGCATTCGTTCTGTCGATACCAATCACATCCTCTTTATTGAAGGGAATTGGTTCGCAAACACCTATACCGGTTTGACACCGCCATGGGATAACAATATGGCCTATTCACCACATAAGTACTGGTCACCTGTAAATAGTGTAGCGGACATTCAGTACGGCTTGGATTTACGTGATACTTATAATGTGCCTATTTGGTTTGGTGAAACAGGGGAAAACTCCAATGCATGGTATACTTCTTTGATCAGCATTATGGAATCTGAAGGTGTAGGTTGGGCTTGGTGGCCATTAAAAAAGATTGAGACGATCAATGCACCGTTGAGCATTACCAAGTCTGCGGGCTATCAAGATCTACTTGATTATTGGAGCGGTAATGGTTCGGCTCCTTCGGTTGCTACTGCTACTGCAACACTCATGCAGTTAACTACGGATTTAAAAGCACAGAACTGTACGTATAATAGAGGTGTCATTGATGCGATGTTTCGTCAAGTTCAGGATCCAACTTCTATTCCATGGAAATCCCATGATTTACCCGGTGTGATTCATGCTTCAGAATACGACATGGGGCCTTTGGGGGAGGCCTACTTTGATACGGAATCTTTCCAACTAAATCCCCCTCCTTCATGGAATTCAGGCTGGACCTATAGAAATGACGGAGTTGATATTGAGAAGTTCACGGATGCAGTAAATAGCAATGGCTATATGGTGGGCTTTGTTGATACTGAAGATTGGATGAGTTACAGCGTAACGATACCGCAAGACAGCCTTTATACCATTAAGGTGCGACAAGGTTGCAGTGGGTCTACCGGAGGTAATTTTTACTTCGAAGCGGATGGAGTAAGATTAACACCAAATTACTACGCAACAAATACGGGCAGCTGGACTGTGATGTCGACCAAAACGATACCAAACGTTGTCCTGTCTGCGGACGATAAGAAAATAAGATTTGTAGCAAATCAGGGCGGGTTCAATGTGACAAGTTTTGAATTTGTTCCCACGGGCAGCACCACTACAATCAATGCGGAATATGTGCATTCAGTTACATACGATAACAGCACGATCGAAGTACAGACAAACAAACCTCTTGACTCAGCAAATCTTGGCGCCACTGCTTCCTATTATGTAACGGTGAATGGAGTTCCGGCAACTATAACCTCCGTCGCCAAGAGTCCCTCCAATTCCCGTAATGTGCTCATAGGTATAGGCCAAGCTTTAACGTTCCTGGATGAAATCAAAATTTCATACGCAGGGACAACGTTACAAGCGAAGGACGGCACCAATGTTCAGTCCTTTAGTCAAGAATTAGTAGAGAATACGCTACCAACTGTACATGTTATTCCCGGTAAAATTGAAGCAGAAGCGTTTACTACTATGGATGGTATTGCCCTTGAGAACACGACGGACATTGGAGGAGGTCAAAACATAGGATACTTAGGTGCAGGGGATTACCTTATCTACGACGTTAAAGTTTTAAATAGCGCTACCTACAGCGTTGATTACCGTCATGCATCGCTTTCAGGAGTAAATATGCAATTCATATTTACGGATACACTGGGGAATTATGTCACAAGTTTTCCATCAATATCTTTAGGTGCAACAGGCGGTTGGCAAACCTGGCAAACAACAAATCAACCTGGCGGCATCCTTTCTCAAGGAGATTATAAATTGCGTCTTGATGTAGGTTCTGAATTTAATTTGAATTGGTTCGAATTCATTCAGGGTATAGGGTTCACTGAACAGCCGAATTCCCACCCCATTATGTTGTTCCCAAACCCCACAAGTAACGCTTTATTTATCGATGGTGCATGGGCGTCAGGAACCGCGCTGGATATTTTTATATATGATACTACAGGTAAGCTGTGGCTCAGAGAAAAACATACTTATAATGGTTCAAAGATTCAGCTAGGGATACACGCACTGCCTAATGGGACTTTTCATGTAACGGCGGTATCTCCTTCCAGCAGATTCACAGAGCAACTCATTATAACTCGCTAATTCTTAAACCAAAGCTTTTGCAAGGCTGATTGTGCCGCAGTCGGATTTCTTTGGAATCGGATGTAGTGTTTTTTTGAACCCGTTGTATAAGCGACGTTATAAGGCACCGTGAATTTCGTTCCGTTGCGTTCTATTAACAGTACTAAGGGGCTGCCTTCTTTAGGTCCGCCGTATGCCGTTTCCAGTTCATCAGCATAACGTTGTACGCGATCTCCCTTTTCTAGTTGATAGGGGTTTTCTTTTGAGATGTTTTTGATTTCTAAGTAGTCCGTAGATCGGATACCTCTTGTTTTGTAACCATTGTCCCGCAGGGGGTCTACCACAACAGGACCTGCGTAACGGCGGTCGTAATCTATACCGACTTTGTTTAAATACTCTTTGGTAGGCAATTCGTTGCGTCCAGTGACATAGTCGTCGAAGAACTCTTGAAGATCAGGATGTACTAATGCAACAAATTCGGCGATGATTTGTGGGTCTTTAAAGCTTTTGTTTGGTCCGTAAACGTCGCGCAGAGCGAGGATGATGTCGTGCAGGTCTTTTTCACCACCGGTGAGTTCCATGATACGAATATCTAGTAATGCGCCCATTAATGCACCACGCTGATAGACCTGACCGTACTGCTTTTTATAGGGGTTCTTCAAAACGTTTTCACTCATTTCGGTAAATGACATTTTCGCTGTTGGATAGCGGTCGGCAGCACGAATCTTTCCCCTAAGTAGACTTTGAATGTATTCTTCCTTATCTATAACACCGCCTTTTAGTTGACTGATGCCTGCGAAGTATTCGGTGATGCCTTCGTAGAGCCAAAGGTGTTGACTCATTTTTGGATTGATGTAATCAAAATTTCCAATTTCTTCGCTGTGAAGACCTAGTGGTGTTAGGATATGAAAAAATTCGTGGATGCACACATCGGCCATTCCATCCAAAACGGTTGTACCTCCGAAATCTGGCAAATAGTACACAGAGCTGTTGCCGTGTTCGAGCGCTCCAAAACCTTTTCCAGCAAGTGTACGAATGGCCTTAATGATTGTACCTACCTTAATTTCTTGCCCAGAAAATAGCCCTTCGAACTCTGTGTGGTCTTTGATATAGAAGAGGAAAGCGTAGTTTTCGACGGGAAGATTCCCCTCTAAAAAAGCTTCGATCGCCTTCATACTAGTTTCGACTTGTTCGTATATCTCTTGTGATAGCTCCCGGCCATTTTCCGTAAACACACCTATGGTCACTTTAGCGCCCCCTAGTTTGAAGGATGTCGTATCCGGTTTACTTACCATTATGGGGCAATCAAGGAAGTGATGGTAGTCGCGCGCGTAAAAGTTTTGTGTATTGCCGTAGCTGTAACCTTCTAATGCGCTAAGCCCATAAAGACTTGGACTTTTTGTGATTTCAAGTGCTACGGGGAGTGCCTCTTTACCTTCGAAAAATCCAAAATAGCCAGCTGCGTTTAATAGAAAGTTAGTCCGCTCTTGATTATTCGTCCCTGCGGGTTCAAAGACTTTATTTTTACGAATGCGCGCATCAAACGTATCATCTGCCCAATATTCGATGCGCTCGGGTTTGCCATAGATAGTGAAGGTATTGCCCTTATGCTTGACTTTTAGCGGTTGTCCACCTGTGTTATACGCTTTAAAATCCTGAATAAATCGACCATAGTCTAGCGTGGCGTAGGTTCCTGGTATGGTCGCGGGAAAGTGAAATTTGTATTGATTGTCTTTGGGGTTTGATAATTGGACCAAAGAAGCGTCAACGGTAACCTTCACACGGTCTTCAACGACATGGGTTAGATCAATCGCATAGGAATGAACGCCTGTATTTTGGCCAGTAACGTATAGGGCAGCCAGTAGGGCCAGTAGTAGGAGTTTAATTTTCATGTTCTCGGGATGAAGTATCCTCTAAAGATAGACAAGCATGCGGTTTTGCCGAAAAAAGAAAACCCCACGACTTTCGCCGTGGGGTTTTCCAACACTCTGTAATGAATGATTAAGCTGCTTCTTTCTCTGAGCTGATCGCTAGAGAATAGATAACAAGACCAAATCCAATTTTGTTGATTGCATCTGCAAGGTTGTAGCACAAGTTTAGTACTTCTTCGTTTGCTTCGATACCTAGGTCCATTCCGAAGAATCCACCTGCTGTACCTAAGATGTAACCGATAGGGTAAATACCCCAACCGATGATTACGAATTTCGCTAGGGCACTGTTTGCTTTCGCTACTGCACCACCTGCATTGTTCGCCAACTTAGCAACGTCGCCTTTCCATACCATCCATACGATGTAGAAGTAAGCAGCACCAGAAATAGCACCCCAAACCCAAGAAACAGGATCGTTTGCGTAAAATGCCTCACCGATGTAACCAGTTACGAGCATCGCAACTGAAGCTATGATCAGTTTGTACAAGATTGACTTCGTACCACCAGCTTTTTTGGTGATCAAATAGAACTCAACACACATAAGTGGTACGGTTAGCGTCCAGTCTACATAACGTAGTACTACTGGACTTCCATTACCGGCAGCGTAGAAATCACGCATGTAGTAGTAATGCACTGCTGCAATACCAGTAATAAGCCCACTAACGAGCATTGAAGTTTTCCACTCGTCTGAAACTCTACTTCTTTCGAAGAAGAAGAATACCGAAGCGGCTAACATCGCCATGTATCCGGCGAAGAATGTGAACGATACGTAATCGTTCGGATCGAATCCCATAGATCCGTCTAAAAATAATGACATGGTGTTAAAATATTAAAGGTTATAACTACCACTTAACTTACGAAATATTCTTTTGTTCACGACACGTGAAAAATAAGTGAAAACACTTATATATTGGGGGTAAATTGTTATAAATGGCTATATATACCTCTAATTAGCATGGTTTAGCGAACTTAATCGAACAGGAGCTGTTGGACAAATTATAAAGGGTAAAATCGACATTTAATCAATGAATCGGTACGATATAGGATTTTTAGGAATGGGCGCTGCCAACGGGTTGCTTTTGCTTGAATTGGAGCGAAAGAATCTGTTGCATACGCTTAAGATCCTTATCCTTGAACCGGACGCGAAGTTAAAAAACGACAAAACCTATTGTTTTTGGGCCGATTCAGAACACAAGATACGTACCGAACTTCGCGACGTGTTGTCCCATCAATGGGATACAATAGCTACTGCCGACGGACTAGAATCGCTCGAGGACCAACATTATTATATGGTGGAAAGTACTGCACTATATAATAAGGTTAAGAGCGTAGCGCAGTCCTATGAGAACATTGTCTGGATTAGAGGTGCGGTTGATGGATTGAAAACCAGGACGGATGGGGTAGAATTGTCAAGTGGCGATTATACTTGGGAAGTTCAGCAGGTGTTCGACAGTCGACCGCCAAGAATTAAGGAGCCAATGGGTCCCTTAGTGTTACAAAGTTTTGTGGGTTGGCGAGTAGAGCTGCAGGAAGATTATTGGACGCCGAATGAGATGACCCTTATGGACTTCAATATTCCCCAAAACGGTTTCACACAGTTCATGTACGTGCTTCCAACGGGAACGAAAGAGGCATTGGTTGAAATGACGCGATTCGGAAGCGAACCATTGCCGCATGAATTGGCAAGCAATCACCTTCGCAACTACCTGCTATCTCCTGGTTTATCTTTCGATATCGTACATGAGGAGCGCGGGACAATTCCTATGACACAGTACGCTGAAGTAAAAGATCAAGATGCGCGAATCATTTCTACCGGCGCGCGTGCGGGAAAAATAAAAGCCACTACCGGTTATGCCTTTAAGAGCATGTTTGAGCATGCAAAGGAATTGGCCCGTGGTATAGCGCAAGAGCGAAAAGAGTCTTCGTGGCTGCGTCTCCCAAAAAGCGAGATGGATCGCTTTAACTTTTACGACCACCTACTGCTGCATATTTTAAAGCATAAACCACATTGGGGTAAAGAAATTTTTGAAGCCCTGTTTGCTACCCAAAGAGCGAGTAAGGTGTTTCAGTTCTTGGACGAAAAGTCCTCCGTTAAATGGGAATTAAGCATGTTTGCCCGATTGCCGGTTTTAAAGTTTCTCTGGGCATTGGCGGCCTCCTTTATTGCCTTTGTGGTAGCTAAGCCTTCCCGTTGGGCACCGCTTTTGTTCACGGTTTTCGCTTCAATCGCGGTTGTATTCTTGCCTACCTATGTTACCTACGGCTTGCAGGCCATATTGGTTTTCTTGTTGTTTTTATACGGCATTCCACATGGGGCACTGGATGGCTACAGCCACGCAAACAAGGACCGATTGCCAAAATTCATTTTGCGCTATTGCTTCATTATGCTACTTGTCGTTTTATTTTGGGCGGCCAGTCCGGTCATAGGTTTAGTCGCTTTTCTAGTCTACAGCGCTTGGCATTTCGGAGAAACGGACTTGCGCGAATGGGGTTTCCCTAGTATCGGGTTGTCGTTTTTGTGGGGAACAATGCTACTGGCTATGATTTTGTTGCCACATCTAGGCGAGGTCAATACAGTACTGGAAGTTATGGGCATCACAGGGGTGGATTGGCCTACTGAATTTGTAAATATGGCCATCCGAATGACCCTAACACTTGGGCTTTTTATGGGGCTTTGGTTTCGTTCGATCCCTTGGATCGTTGCGATGGTGACACTCAGTTTGACTGCTACTTTACCTTTGGCTACCGCGTTCGGGATTTACTTTGTTTTGCAACACAGTCTATCTGGATGGAACCACTTAAAGTTGTCACACAAATGGACAAATTTAGAAATGTGGATGAAGGCACTGCCATTTACTATCGGCGCGGTGGTACTGTTTCTGTTGGTATTTAGGTTCGATAAGAATTCAATGCTGGCCTGGTCGAGCTATTTTTTAGTCTTCCTCAGCGCCATCAGTTTGCCTCACACCTACTTCATGTCGAAGCTTTACAAGGACCGATTCTAAGCGACCTTTTTCTTTAACGTGATGTGCGTGATCTCCGGCCAGATCCCTACACGACCTGGGAAAGCTAAAAATCCAAACCCACGGTTTACATGCAAAACTCTCCCGTCCTGCTCTGGGTAAAGACCGGCCCATTTGGGGTATTTGAATTTTACAGGTGACCATTTGATCCACCCAGGGATTTCAATGCCAAACTGCATGCCGTGTGTATGTCCACTAAGTGTCAGGTGTATTTTGTTTGGGTGTTGTTTTACTTCAGCGTCAAAATGCGACGGATCGTGACTTAAGAGCACTGTGAATGCATCTTCTGGGATTTGATTTAACGCAGAATTTAAATCGCCGTACTGAGGGAATGGTGGCAACCCCCAATTTTCAACACCCGCGATGTACAACCGCTGTCCGTTGCGCTCGAAAAAACGGCTATCGTTGAGTAAGAGGTCCATGCCCATTTCAGCGTGAATTTCTTTCAGCCTGTCCATATTCGCGACTTTGGCCTCCGGTGAAGGAAAACGCCAATAATCACCGTAGTCGTGGTTGCCTAGGATAGAAAAGATGCCTGATTTTGCCTTTAATCTTTGGAAAACGGGAATCCACGGTTCGGCTTCGCTGGCGGTATTGTTCACCATATCGCCAGTGAATACGATACAATCGGCGCCAAGTGCACTTACCATATCTACGCCGTATTGAACTTTTTCTGTGTTGTCGAACGATCCACTATGTATATCCGAAATTTGTGCGATCGTAAAGCCGTCAAAAGCATCGGGTAGGTCATCAAATTCCAGAGTGTGGGAAATAACTCGATAGCGATAGCGTCCTTTCCAAATGCCGTCGATAATCCCTAAAAAGGGTATGGCGGCGAGGCCCAGGGCCAATTTCGAAATGAAGGCTCTGCGCTCAGGCATTAAAGTGGGTTGGGTGGTTACACCGCGAAAGACAAATTGGCTCAACCGCACTATATCTTCTAAAAGAAGCGGGCCAATGGCAATGAGCTTCGGGACAGCAAGTAAAATGGATGCACCCATGAGCAGACCGAGGTAGCGGTATTCTACTTTTCCACTCGTCATCATTAAGGCCAGCGTGATGGAGAAAATAACATAAGCAATCGTGATGCCCCAATATACGTAGGGGGTGGCGCTGCTACGAAAGACGGTTTTAAAGGCTTGGTAGGCGTAAAAGTCAATGGCGAGCATGAACCCGAGGGTGAAGAATATTCTGAAAATCATAATATCTGTGTGGATGCTTAATAACAACTCCATGCGGTTAGGATTGTTTGCTTGCAAAACTCGGTATTTGCACTGAAGTAGCTATCTTAACTCCCTTATTTTTCTGTAGCCAATCGCAAAATCTATTCCATGGGTCAAGAAACACCGGATCAAAGCAAAAAGCTGTTCTTATTAGATGCTTATGCGCTCATTTTCAGGGCATATTTTGCCTTTGCAAAAAACCCAAGAGTGACTTCTGGTGGGATTGATACAAGTGCAGTTTATGGATTTACAAGTGCGCTACTGGACCTGTTGTCTAAAGAGAATCCTACGCACATCGCCGTTTGTTTCGATTTGCCCCAGCCTACTGAACGCCACGAGATTTTTCCAGAATATAAAGCGAACAGGGATGCAACGCCGGAGGCGATAAAGCTGGCCGTGCCCTATATCCACAGGCTGTTGGAAGCTTTTAAAATCCCGGCCCTAGGTGTTCCGGGGTATGAAGCAGATGATGTGATTGGAACTTTAGCGAAGCAAGCCGAAAAAGAGGGGTATACCACGTACATGATGACGCCCGATAAGGACTTTGGCCAATTGGTATCACCAAACATATTTATGTACCGCCCTGCGCGCGGCGGCAATCCGCCGGAAATCTGGGGAGAGACGGAGGTCTGTGAAAAATTTGAACTCGATCGCGTTGAACAGGTCATTGACTACCTAGGCATGATGGGCGATGCTGTGGACAATATTCCCGGTTTACCCGGTGTCGGTGCGAAGACTGCGTCTAAACTTTTGAAGCAATACGGCTCTTTAGAAGAAACATTGGCGCATGCTGATGAGATCAAAGGCAAACTTGGCGAGAAAATTCGAGATAATGCGGAATTAGGGCTACTCTCAAAAAAGTTGGCGCGGATCATTCTTGAAGTTCCTATTGATTTAAACCCAGATTCACTGACTAGAGATCCATGGGACCAAGAAGCCCTTTTAGATCTGTTTGAAGAATTAGAGTTCCGCACACTAGGCAGAAGGTTGGGATTGCAGCGCGATGCCGCGGATGAGGTTAGCGCGAAGCCAACGCCAACAAAGAAAGTAGCATTGGCCAGTAATGATCAAATGAGCCTCTTTGGCGAACCGCAGCAGGCGATAACTGAAGCGGACGTACCGAGCGGAAGATTGTCGATTGCGACAGCGGATCACATGTATCAATGTATTGAGACCTTGCCGGAAGCTCGCGAATTGGGCCGACTATTGCTTGAAAAAGAAGAGGTTTGCTTTGATACAGAAACGACATCATTAGATATTCTTTCTGCCGAACTGATCGGCATGAGTTTCTCTTTTGAAGCAGGTAAAGCCTATTATGTGCCCGTACCGCAGGAGCGTGACCAGGCACAAGAGTGGATTGCTGCGTTTCAGCCGTTTTTCAAATCTGAATCGGTCCGAAAGATTGGTCAGAATTTAAAATACGATATCGGTGTATTGCTGAACTACGGCATAGAAGTCCGCGGTCCATTGTTCGATACGATGATCGCACATTATCTACTGCAGCCGGATATGCGCCACAAAATGGATATTCTTGCGGAGACCTATTTGAATTATACCACCATTTCCTACGAAAGTGTCGTTGGTAAAAAGGGTAAAATGCAAAAGACACTGCGCGAAGTGCCTGTAGAAGCTGTGGTCGACTATGCAGCAGAGGATGCAGACATCACCCTTCAGTTGAAAGCGGTTTTTGAGCCAAAATTGAAAGAAACTGGCGTGCTGAAGGTGTTTGAAAATATTGAAATGCCATTAGTGCCCGTCTTGGCGCGGATGGAACGAGAAGGCATCAGGGTAGATGTTGCTGCGTTAAACAGTTACAGTCATGAATTGGGCCAATTGATAGACGAGCTCGAGGGGACTATTGTAGCACTGGCTGGCCGTCCTTTCAATGTGGGATCCCCGCGCCAACTGGGTGAAGTATTGTTCGAAGATTTGAAATTATCAGACAAGCCCAAGAAGACAAAAACAGGCCAATACGCAACTTCGGAGGATATTTTACAGGGCTATAGGAACAAGCATGAGATTGTGGATTCTATTTTGACCTACCGAGAATTGAAAAAATTGAAGAGTACCTATGTAGATGCGTTACCTGAACTGGTCCATCCTGCAACGGGGCGGATTCATACCAGCTACAACCAGACCGTAGCGGCTACGGGGAGGTTGAGTTCAACCAACCCCAACCTGCAAAACATACCGATCCGCACGGAAAACGGTCGTCGCGTTCGGGCTATGTTTGTCCCCGCGAACGAACAACACGTTTTGTTGGCCGCAGATTACAGCCAGATAGAGTTGCGTGTGATTGCTGCATTGGCAAAGGATGAAGCGATGATCGAAGCCTTCCGCAACGGTGAGGATATACACAAGGCTACTGCAGCGAAGGTTTTTGAAGTGCCATTGGAAGAAGTTTCTCGCGAACAACGTTCTAATGCGAAAACAGTCAATTTCGGTATTGTCTATGGTGTTAGCGCTTTCGGCTTAAGTCAGCAAACGGATATGAGTCGTAAAGAAGCCAAAGCCGCTATTGACGGTTACTTCCGAACGTATCCGGGAATCAAAGCCTATATGGATGACCAGGTCGCTTTTGCACGCGAAAATGGGTATGTAGAGACTATAACGGGTCGACGCAGGTACCTTAAAGATATTGAGAGTCGCAATGCGGTGGTTCGGGGGCACAGCGAACGAAATGCGGTAAATGCGCCTATACAAGGTTCTGCAGCAGATATTATCAAACTTGCTATGATAGAGATTGATCGAGCTATGCGTGCAGAGGGATTAAAATCGAAGATGCTCCTTCAGGTGCACGATGAACTGGTCTTTGATGCAGTCGAAGGAGAACTCGAGGCACTTAAAGCGTTGGTCGTAGAAAAAATGGAAGCAGCCGTTGATTTGGCGGTTCCAATGATTGCTGAAGTGGGTACGGGGAAAACTTGGTTGGAAGCACATTAATTTCCGGATACAATTTTTGTATTATTGTAAGTGAACACTTACAATGACTGAAAAACAACAAGCATTACTTCAAAGCGCTCAAACGCTTATTGCTGCACACGGCCTCAGGGCGATGTCGACGGCAAAAATAGCGGCGCATGCAGGCGTAAGTGAAGCGCTGATTTTTCGCCATTTTAAATCTAAAAACGGTCTTGCTCTGGCGGTGTTGTCTGCGGGTGAAAGAGCACGAGCCGGATTGATTTACGGTTTCTTAAACGATGCCGATCCTACTGAAGTATTGCGCTCGTTTACTTCTATTCAGCTTGATAAATTCAAAAATAGTCCCGATTTACTCGCTTGGATAGCAATGATTCGGATAACGCAGGAAGACCTGGTGCGTCGAGAAATGGATTCTTTTGTAATGGAACGTTTGCGTTGGGCCATATCGAGCGTGGGTCATGGTTCAGAGGAAGCGGTTGCACGCACTGCAGTTGAGGTGTTGGAACGAACATTGCTGTTGGCCTTTCACGGAGATGAAGAAAGCAGCGTTTTGTGTTTGTGTGGATTGCGAGAATTATTAATAAATGAGTGAGTACTTACTTATTTATAGAAAAAAGATACGATGAGAGTCGATGCAAAGTGGTTTTCCTTGCAGGACTCAGGGGAATGGGCTTTTGTGAAGAAATACGACGGTACGAAATACATATAACTAACCTAAATACACATGAATAGTAAATTGATCAGAAACATTGTGGTCGCTCTGGCGATTCTTGCAATAGGAATTTTCGTCAAAGGCAAGCTAAGCGCGATGTCGACGAAGGAGGAAATACGTGAAGATAGGATTAAGCCGCGCGTAAAAGTGATTGAAGTTGCGAACGATACCATTGCCTTGCCCATAACTGTATATGGGAAGTTGAACGCTACAGAGCGTGTAGACTTATTGGCCGAAGTTAGTGGGACTTTTATGGATGGGGATGCACCGTTCTTGGAAGGTGTTGCATTTAGGAAGGGGCAGATCATGTTGCAATTGGACAATGCGGAAGCGCAGGCGAACGTGATGGGTCTTAAAGGTAGTTTTATCAATAGTGTACTGGCCATTTTACCTGATTTAAATGCAGATTACCCAGAAGCTTACGCGGCTTGGGAAGCCTATTATGATGCGTTGAGTCTCAATAGCTCATTAGTACCGATGCCAAAGACGGCGACCAAGCTGGAGAAATTCTTGATTGCTCGTGGTATACCTACTGCCTACTATCAAGTTAAAAGCGCTGAAGAGCGTTTAGAGAAGTTTTGTATTCGAGCGCCTTTTGATGGGGTTGTGGCTCAGGCCTCAGTGAAAAAAGGAAATTTAGTGAGTCCAGGAAGGGCTCTGGGAAGTTTTGTTGGATCCGGCGGCTTTGAGTTGAAGGGGGCCGTGACTTTGTCCTATGCAGACGAATTAAAATTGGGCCAGTCCATTACGTTCACTAGCCCGGATCGCAAGGGTACCTGGAAAGGTCAGATAGATCGTATTAGCCCTGTTGTAGATGATGCAAGCCAAAACATCAACCTCATTGCTTCACTTCGTGGCGATGATCTCAAAGAAGGCATGTACTTCACAGGAACTATTGCTAACGTTGAGGTGTATGATGCACTTCGCGTACCGGCTTATATGGTTTTTGATAACGAATACGTGTATACCGTGGAATCGGATTCTTTACTTGCGAAAACTGCTGTCGAAGTAGTGGAATGGCTTGATGAAAGTATTGTCATCAAAGGACTCAAGAACGGGCAGTTGCTCGCTGATGCGCCAACGCTCAAAGCAGCATCTGGAACCATCGTTGTAGCGGTAAAAAATTAACCGAAGCCAGCGATGAAAAAACTCATAGAATTTTTTATTAAATATCCCGTAGGGGTAGACACACTGCTCATCGGAATCTTCTTTTTCGGATGGGTCAGCTACAACGCCCTGAACACAACGTTTTTCCCTTTAGTAGAGTCGAGGAATATAACGGTTACGGCGGTTTATCCAGGTGCTTCTCCTGAAGAGATGGAAGAAGGCGTCGTCAATAAAATTGAGCAGAACCTTAAAGGATTGACGGGTGTAGAGCAATACACGTCTACCTCATCTGAGAACAGCGCGACGATCAGTGTTGAGGTTATAAAGGGCTACGATACAGATCTTGTGTTGGAAGACGTGAAAAATGCGGTTGAAAGCGTCCCCTCGTTTCCGACCGGCATGGAGCCTATTCGGGTTGCGAAACGAGAAAACCTTACCCTTGCAGTTAGTATGGCGTTGAGCGGCGAGGGAGTAGACCTTGTTAGCTTGAAACAAGAGGCGCGACGCATAGAACGTGAGCTGCGTTTGGTAGAAGGAATTTCTAAAATTTCTTTAGGCGGTTTTCCAGATGAAGAAATAGAAATTGCTCTAGATAAAAGTACCCTGCGTAAGTACAATCTTTCTTTAAGCCAGATTGCCACTGCATTGCGCACAACAAACCTAGATATTACCGGTGGCACCATTAAGGGTACGCAGGAAGAAATGCTCATTCGTTCGCGCAACAAACAATACGACGCAGAAGCGCTTCAAAACATTATCGTCTATGCGCGTCCAAGCGGCGAAACACTGCGTCTTAAGGATGTAGGTACAGTAAGAAATCGCTGGGCCGATGCGCCAACGCGTGCAGAATTTAATGGCATTCCATCGGTAGAGATTACCGTAAATAACACGGATGAAGAAGACCTCCTGCAAACCTGTGAATATTTGCGCGGGTATGTAGATTCATACAATGCCAGCACGGGGAACATGCAGATCGATGTGATTCGTGATTTTTCGGTGACTTTGGATCAACGGAAGGATCTATTGTTCGAGAACGGTTTGCTAGGTTTCTTCCTGGTGTTATTGTTGTTGACTCTGTTTTTGAATTGGCGATTGGCCTTTTGGGTTGCTATCGGAATTCCTGTCTCGTTTGCCGGGATGTTCATTCTTGCCACGCAATTTGGGATTACCATCAATGTAATCTCACTCTTTGGGATGATTGTAGTCATTGGTATTCTCGTAGATGACGGGATAGTAATTGCAGAGAACATCTACGCACATTTTGAAAAAGGAAAGCCGCTCATGCGGGCAGCACTGGAAGGGACATTGGAGGTTATTCCATCCGTAGTTAGCGCTGTCTTAACGACCATTATTGCGTTTTCTTCCTTCTTTTTCTTAGCGGGCCGTCCGGGCGATTTCTTCTCTGAAATGGCCTTTATCGTGGTGGCAACCTTGGCGGTGTCTTTAGTGGAGGGTTTATTGTTCTTACCGACTCACTTGAGCCATGCAAAGCTTCAACGCGATGAGAAAATGAATCCGGTACAGCGCATAGCTACGGGTGCGCTTTTCAAATTTAGAGACCGCTACTATGCCCCGTTTTTGAGGTGGTCGCTCAACAATAAGTTGATTACCCTTGCATTCTTCTTTGCAATCATGCTGGTGACCTTTGGTGCCATTGGTGGTGGAATTATTAGGACTCAATTTTTCCCTTTCATTGAGCGTGATAACATAGACATCAACCTTGACATGCCTGCGGGGACGAACGACGAGCTGACTCTGAAATGGATCAACCACATTGAAGATGCTGTTTGGCGCGTGAATGAGCAGTACAAAGCGGAACGCGAAGACGGTTTAGATGTGGTGGTTGCCGTACAGAAAAATGTAGGCCCGCTGACCTCTAAGGCCCGATTAAACGTTAATCTCCTGGATTCAGAAACACGATTAACACCATCGTTCCTTATTCAAAACGACATACGAAAAGCTGCCGGAGAAATCCCAGGTGCGGACAATCTGAGTTTCGGTGGAGCGCAAGCTTTTGGCAAGCCGATCTCTATTTCGTTGGTGTCCTATGACCTCGAAGCGTTGAAGGCTGCGAAGGAGATTTTAAAATCCAAACTTAAAAGCATGGATGCGTTGACGGACGTTATTGATAACGACCAGAAAGGGATTCGTGAGGTTACGCTAGAATTGACAGATAAAGCACGTTACTTAGGGCTCACCCCCGGGGGCATTATGACTCAGGTGCGTGAGTCTTTCTTTGGTGCGCAAGTGCAACGCTTGCAGCGAGGTGAAGACGAAGTAAAGGTTTGGGTACGTTTGGCAGAGAAGGACCGTAAGAAGTTATGGGACTTAGAGGAATTGCTGATAACTACGCCCCAGGGAAGCGTGCCACTAAGAGAATTGGCCACGTATACGATTGAACGAGGAACGGTGAACATCAACCACCTGGACGGACAGCGAGAATTTCGAGTTGAGACCAATCTAGCCAGCCCAAATGGATCTGCACCGGCACTTTTGGCGCAAATACAGAGTGATATATTGCCTGCAATTTTTGCCCAATTTCCTTCCGTTGATGCGCGTTATGAAGGCCAGCAGAAGGAAAGTCAGAAAACCCAAGACAGTTCAAAAACGGTCATGCCGTTGATTCTCTTTCTTATTGTATTGACCATCACTTTTACCTTCCGCTCGTTGATTCAGACCATTGTCATTATGCTTTTGATTCCGTTGAGTATGACGGGTGTAGCATGGGGACACTGGCTGCACGGCATGCCGATGTCAATTTTAAGTTTCCTTGGTGTGGTGGCATTGATTGGAATCATTGTCAACGATTCTTTAGTACTGGTTAGTAAGTATAATTTGAACGTGAAGAGTGGACAGCCTGTTTATGAGGCTATTTATAATGCAGGCTTGAGCCGATTCCGTGCCATTTTCTTGACCACAGTCACCACCGTTGCTGGTCTAGCCCCCTTAATTTTAGAAACCTCATTCCAGGCTCAATTTCTTATTCCTATGGCCGTTTCAATTGCCTACGGTATTGGGTTTGCTACACTTTTAACCTTGGTCGTATTGCCTTCGCTCATGGCACTGGTGAACGATTCGCGCGTGAACTTGAAGCATTTCTGGACGGGGGAAAGACCGACTCGTGAGTCCGTAGAACCAGCGATTAGGGAGATGGCAACCGAGACCTACTTTAATGAATTGAATAAAGCAGAAGACCATGAATAAAGTCGTAACCCTAGTGCTGTTCTTAGGTGTTCTCCTTAGTGCTACTTCACAGGAGTCAAAACCTACATTACTCTCATTAGACGCTGCTGTTGCTGCTGCGTTGGAATACAACCACGATTTGTATGTGGTAGCCCTGCAGCGCGAACAAGCCGAGAATAGTGCGACGCTGGGCAATGCGGGAGCATTGCCCGCATTGCGCGCCACTGCCGGAGCAAATTACAGTAATCAGAATTCAGATCTTGAATTTGCAACGGGCCAGAGTCAAGTGGTAGATGGGGCACAAAGTGCCGCTCAAAATGCGTCTTTAGCATTGAGCCAAATCCTCTTTTCTGGTGGTGCTTTGCAACGGACTTACGGGGTTTTGAAGAAGGCTGCTGCGATGGCGAGTGTACAGGAACTACAGCAAATGAACGCTACGGTGGCCCAAGCACATAGTCAATACTATGCCATTGCTTTACTTCAAGAGACTATAGGGACGGCTGAAGCGAACATGACTATAAGTTTAGACCGTTACGAGCGTGCGAAATTGACCCATTCTTTGGGCGGTTCAAATTCGACAGAGTTGTTGTCCGCAGAGGTGGCGTTGAACAGGGATAAAATAACCTTGATGGATGCCCGCGCGCAACTCGCCAATGCTAAGAACACGTTTCGTTCGTTTGCTGGGCTTTCTGCAGATTTTGAAGTGACGGAAACAGTAAGCGATACGTTCGCTATGCCCATGGCGCTGGAAGCGATGGTGGACGCGGCATTGGCTCATAATCCAAGTTTACAATTGGTTCGAATGAGTGAAGAAACGGCACAATTGCAGTACCAGCTTTCCCAAAGCACCCTATTTCCCACTGTGAGTGCACAAATGAGTTATGGACTCAACCAAAGTCAAGCAGAAGCAGGCTTTCTGAGTGCTTCGCAACAAACAGGTTTGAATGCAGGGCTCACCCTATCTTATGATATTTTTGGCGGCGGTCGCAGCAGAACACAACGTCAGAATGCTGCTTTAGACATGGAGATTGCATCGCGACGCAGGTTGCAGGCGGAAGAGAATATTGCTACTTCAGTACGCAATGCAGCAGAGGTATTTGTAAATGCACAGGCGAAATATGAATTGGAGCAAAAGAATGTTTTAGTGGCGCAACAAAATTTCGAGAAAACGAAAGAACGTTACCACCGGGGTCAGCTCAGTTTTTTGGAATTCCGTGAAGCGCAATTGGGTTTGCTCAATGCCGAAAACGGTAAAACTGCGGCCCTATTCCAAGCGCGGAATGCACACATTGCCTTGTGGCAATTGGTTCAAGCGTTTGACCTTTAAGCAAACAAAAAAGGCGCCCAATGGGCGCCTTTTTATTCCTCGGCCAAGGCCTTAAAA
>Ga0209037_1000172_pt1 | contig 19518 bp, 26 predicted proteins | sample SaaInl25SG_5_DNA_FD_188225 | JGI IMG/M metagenome (GOLD analysis project Ga0209037, IMG submission 188225) | Marine microbial communities from expanding oxygen minimum zones in the Saanich Inlet - ESP_125SG_5_DNA (SPAdes) (version 2) | ecosystem: Environmental > Aquatic > Marine > Intertidal...
CTTTAATAAACTTTGCTGGATCTGCTAAACGTCTATCAAATGTCGCAGGATCAAACACACCCTGACAGCGTACAAAGCTCTCAGCGTCTGTCATAAACATTTCTAGATATACTTTCTGTATATCATAACCATAATCTGTGTTTTGTCTAGTTGTCATTCTCGGCCTTCGTAAATACTTTTACTCCATACATTGTAGCAAACTCTTGTGCGTCTGTCAAGTCGTTTACCATTGGTTTGCCTTTGATATTTAGGCTAGTGTTTAGTAGCATAGGGCATCCTGTTAGCGCATACCATCGTTCGAGCAAAGCTCGTATTCCGCTACCATCTCTTGGTACAGTTTGGACTCGGGCAGTACCGTCGGCATGGGTGATGGCAGGATACAAGTGTGGATCTCTGACTCGGGAGGTAAACTGCATATAATTGTTGTAGTGTCCTTCAAAATAGTCATCTGCATGTTCGGCGAGCACAACTGGAGCAAATGGTCTAAACTGCTGTCGTTGTTTGATGTCGTTGACTCGAGACTTGATATCGGTGCCACGAGGATCAGCAAGCAAACTGCGATTGCCAAAAGCACGAGGGCCAAACTCCGCCCTACCATTCGCAACACCCACGATTCCCGTTTTCTTGAGTTCGCTGATCGTTTCTTCAACCGGATAGTCTCCTTCAATGTTATAGCCTAAGTATGCATGTGTCATTTGTAATTCTTGCTCCTTAGACGCAAGCACAGCGCCTACAGCACTACCTGCGTCACCCGGGTTGGGCATTATCCATACGTTATCGTAAAAGCGATAAGCAATGCTGTTAGCACTGCAATTAAGCGCACACCCTCCCATAAGCACAAGGTTCTTGCTGTCAAAGTTTCTACTGGCCCACAGTAGGGTATTGCATAGTATGTATTCATATACCTTCTGGGTAGCTGCCGCAATGTCAAACATGTCCTGTTCTGTGGTAAGCTCAGGACGCCACCAACGACACCCTCGGTGTAGATTGTGCTTGAGTTTTATTTTAGGGTTGTACCCTATGCCTTCTTTATCGATGAAGTCGTTAAGGATGTCCATAAACAATCGATGGGGGTCACCGTATGCTGCCATACCCATTAAGATATATTCGTCTTCGTTAGGCTTTAGACCTACACGTTGCGTCATGGCACTGTACCACAAGCCTATGCTGTGCGGATACCCTTGGCTATAAACTTGCGTTAGTTCATCACCCTTGCCTTCCCAAATAGTTAATGTTTCAAATTCTCCGATGCTGTCAATACATACAACAGTAGCTTCAGCAAAAGGACTAGTATAATAACCAGCGGCAGCATGACTATGATGGTGACTAGTATAGCTAACAGGAGCATGTATACCATACCCTGCAAGATAATTCTTGACATTGTTTTCTCTATAGTTCCAACCCTGTCCTGCTCGAAGCTGTCTAAAAGTTTTCCTAAGGGGTCGTTCGTACCAAACAACTTCATCAGGCTCTCCCCATTGTAGTGCGTAGTCTATTAGTTTTTTATTTAAGTGTGCATCGTTCTTAACTCTACTAAAGCGTTCACTGTGACTAGCGAACTCAAGTCCTTGGTCTGTAAACACTGCTAGAGCAGCATCGTGACTGTTTGCTGATATGCCCCAAGTAATCATTTGTATATAAACGGATCTTTTTCTTGAAGCTCTTTCATCTTCTTATTAAATTCTTTGTGTTCTTTCCATGCTGTATACGGCCATGTAATCCATGACCAAATCTTTTTTAAGTAAACCATTTCTTTGCCCTTAGTCTTGTTTTAAGTGCGCTGTCAGTTGCACTAGTTGCAATGCTGTATAATGTATATAGTCTACCGTACTTATCTACAGCATCACCGATATCATTAACGTCTTGAGCCCACTCTGGCATGCTAACACTGAACCCTAGTTCAATTGCACGTTCAACAAGTTTCTTACCTGCACTGTCTCTGTCAGGCACTACAATGATATCTTTCTGTAGTCGCTTTAACATCATTGCTTGCTGGTCTGATATCTCTGATCCGCCTAGTGCGCAACCTTCAATATGTATAGCATCTATCTGTCCCTCGCATACGACAGCAAATATTTTGTTATACCCTTGCTCGTCAAGACCAAACACAAAGCCAGGTTGTACTTCTGTAAGATACTTGGGCTTTTTGTCAGGCACTATGCTACGAGCAGTCCAGCCTACTACTCTACCTTCATAGTAGAATGGTATAATTAATCTATCACGGTAGCCTAGGCTGGGACTCCAGTAGTAGTCTGTGTCGTCTACATTCAAGTGTCGTGCTGCCATATACTCTAGTATGGCCAAACTATATTTGCTGAAATCAGTAATATCAGTAATTTTAATTGCATCCTCAGGCAACGGAACAGAGCTGAAGGTAGGTAATGCCGCTATGCGCTCTTTTACCTCAACGCCTTCGTTCTCACGCATAACCTCTAGTGCCACCTTGTTGATTATATCGTCAGGTGCTCCCATCCATTGGAGTAATTTACGCAGCTTATGAGAGAACTGTCTGCCCGGTTGCCAGGATGCTTTGAAACCGCAGTTGAAGCAGTGATAACTGATTCCCCCGTCTGGGTTTGATATCATGCCGCCGCGTCCACGAGTGTCCGCACTGTTACCATTGTGATGACAGCACGGAGCGTTAAAAGAAAGCCAGCCACTAGGAGTTTGTTTCCTCTTGGCAGGCAAATATGTTAGGACTGTTTCATTAACTACACTCATACTCTTATTATAGCGTCGAGTGTTCGAATTGTCAATCAGTTTCGGAGGATAATTGAAGTAATATTTTCTGGATCTACAGTAGTATAAATTCTTAAGAAGTTATATGTTCCGTTAAATTCAAATTGCGTTTGTGTACTATCGCTAGTAACATTACTAGGAGTAATATCTGTCCAACGTGAACTAGCAAGAACTTGTCGATCGGTAGTGTGTTGTATAGTTAAATCTGCACTGTCAATTGCTGGTGTAACAATAATAGAATTTTCAAATGCAAAAGTTTCACCACTCGGTGTTGCTGTAACATAATCAGTAGCCCAAAAGTTTATGTTATCGTTAGTATCTGGATCAGTTATTACTACAGATGCAACATCAGTAAATTGTAATGTTATGTCTCCACGAGGCGCAGGTAATGCACTTCCGTCTATGTATAATGTGCCAGCAGCATCAAAATTACTATTAGCATATGTTAAAGTTTGTCCTGCAGATCCATCGTCAAAATAAACAGTGTAGGTTAGATACTGTTGAAGTAAGTCTTCTAAGTCTGTTTTTCCAATTGTAAGAGTTGCTAGTCCTTTAGTTGCTGTAGCAGTAGCAGTAAGATCTAATACTTTTATATTTGAGTCCTTATATGCAACAAATTTAATAATTTCATTTGATATGTCAATAGGCTTTTGGTCTGCGTTTAAAAATCTAAACTGAACAGTATTATCTATTCCTTTATATATTTTAATTTGTCTGCTATACACTGGCTTGTACTCCGTCACGAATCCTACATCACTTGTTATTACGTCAACTTTATTTTTATATAAATATCTAGGTATAAGTTGCATATAGAATCCTTATTATAAAGTATTTATCGGAATTACATGTTATTAAAAGATATAGAAAATAATTTCCCATTTCTAAGTGTAGTAACCTATGGCGGTAACGAATATGTTGGCATCATTGCGAATCAAGATCAATATGTGACTTCCATGTATCTAGTTACAGCTATTAGTAGTAATCAACAAAAACAGAAATTTTTAGAGCTAGGCGAAACTTGGTGGTGGGAATCAAACCGAATGATTCCTATCAGTATCTTTTTAAGAAAAGAAATGGAAAATTTTAGATATTGTTTAATGACCATGAATTCAAAAGATGTAAAAGTAACTATTGGTCCATGTGTTAATCTAAATGATATGCAAATTAAAAGAGTAAAACGCAAAAGCGTACAGTTAGTTAAAAAGCCTAAATCTTAATAAACCAAACATTGTTTGGACCAACATCATAACTTCTTATACGTTCTTCAACAGCTTTATTAACACCAGGGTAATCAATATCGTGTCCTGCTAGAATCCCCCCTTTGTTTACTTTAGAAGCATATGCATCTATATCACCCCTGCATCCATTATAACTGTGATCAGCATCTATAAAAACCAAATCTACATTAGGTACTTGATTAGCAACTGTATGACTATTTCCTTGTATAGGCACTAGTCTGTTGCCGTAGCGTTCTTTGACTTGATCGTTATAATATCCTGTGCTTGATAAATCAATTCCGTATATAGTAAGATCAGGTATGTTATCTAATAGATAGAAAGTTGTTCTTCCATCTCGTACTCCAACTTCACACATAGTAGTGTACTTGTTGTCTTCTATTAAATGTCTAAGGAAATACTTTCTATTAGGCTTTCTGTCCCATGTTATAGTCATAGGTACATTTAGTAAATCATTACGCTTGGCCATTTAACTGCTCCACTAACAAATTCATGTGTACTACAACAGCCATAGCATAACTTACAGCGTGTGCTTTCTTAAAGTAGTATTCACCGTTTGTCGGTTTCGTCCACACTTCTTTTATCACTGTATCCCAAGTCTGTCCGACCAAGTGTCTCTTGGCTGGGCGTATCATTGCTAGCACTGCTGCTAGTTGTTCTACTGTCTTGGGTTTCATTTCTCGCAATATGTTGCCATGTCCTGCGACGTGAAAAACTAAGTTGTTGAAGTCGTCGTGTTCTAGAAGGTCCCATTGTGGTTCTCTCTCCATTAGTTCTTGTAAGTGTGCTTCGTCCTTAACGTCTTTGTATATGCTTACATTAAGAAAGTCAAGTTTAAAGTAGCCGCGTTCTTCTGCTTCTTTATGATTAATTGTAGCAATTTCATTAAAGGGGTTGTGCGGAATTTCGGTAACATATACACCAGTATTATGTTTCTTGCCGCTGTCTAGTTTTGCTACACGATGCTGTATACGAGATAAGATAATATCTCTGTCAGCAAAGTCTATGTCAATATCAGGTAAGTCTATCAATCTTTTTTGCCTTCTTTTGTGCCATATCCCATTTCAGTTTACTTACACGATCTTTCATAGTGATACCTGACAAGTGATCTAGTTCATGTAAGTAACACTTAGCACTGTATCCTTCAATTTTAACTGTTTGTTTTTCTAAATTTTCATCATAAAACTCTGCAAGAATTTCTTTGGGGCGTTTAATCTTAACAAACACGTTAGGGAAACTTAAACAACCTTCGATGTCTACAACTGTATCTTCTGTATACTGCAAAACTGTAGGATTAATGCATATAGTCGAGTTTTCAAGACTGTCGCCCATAACAAAAACTTTTGCATCTAAACCAACTTGATTAGCACTAAGACCAATACCGTTGTTTGAAATCATAAGTTCGACCATTTCTTTTTTAAGTTCTACAGGATCAAAGCCTGGATTTTTTAAGTCTACATCCTTAACTTCTCGATCTAGTATTTCATTTGGGTATTTAATTAATTTCATAGTTTAGATTCCTTCGCTATATCTTTAACTAGTTGTACATCATTAGGTAATCTCTTAAACCGTATAGCCCAGTGTTCGGGATTAATTACGTGATATACCATGCCTAATTGTTCGTCGTTAAACTTACCTAGCATTTCCTTGCCACTTGCACAATTTAGTAACAGCCACGGACTAATTTTTCCATCCTTAATGTGCCATACTGCTTTATTAGTACTTACATAATTAAAGTAACTATTCCATTGAGCTTTATTTTCCTCTGCCCAATCTATCATTGTTTTTACACTACGTTCTAGTGCAGTGTGTACATCTTCTTTTAAAATAAATTCTAGTACGTACTTTTCATACATTTCGTCTCTACACCAGTGATCAAGTTTAACACCAGATGTAACTACATAGTCAATATACTTTTCAGGGTATAAAGGACGAACGTTACTAACAAAACTTCCAAATTTAACAAAAGCATTATAGTAAGGAGATCCGCAGAACTCGTCATATGTTTTATCTCGTTTATTTCCTGCAGATAGTTTATAAAATCTTTGAAATGCATAAAATCCTAGCCGTACTCGTTTTTCATCTTTTTGTAATGCCCTGCGTTTCTTTTCACACATGTGCGCCGCAAGAGTTTTTTCTCGCATGTAGCCATTGCCACAGTATTCGCACTTATATGGTTTATCAGAGCTTGACATCAATGTCATGTTCTTCAGCCAATTGCTTGAGTTCTTTTTTTGTAGATAGTCTAGCAAGTAATTCTACCTCGTCTTGTTTCATGTTGGGATAAATCTTTTCTAGCAACTTAATAGAGTTGTTGTTACCTTGTTTCTTTTTAAATCCTATCCATTGATGATATTCAATTTTACCTGTGTTACCGCATAAGCACAACAGTTGCCATTGTAACTTAGGATGACGAGTACCTAATATATTCCAATTTTTATTATAATACTCGTTTGCCTTAACAACAGTATATTCAACATCATCTGCTGTATATTTTTGATATGGTGCTCTAGTATTGTTAGCAACAGAACTTACATATCTATTGAGCAGCCAAAAATTTACCTGTTTTTTCTCTTCGTCGGACAGTTCATCCCACACACTAGATGCACCCATGTCAATGGCTGCTAGTACATCTTTTACTGGGAGTGTTTGATTTGATGCCATGCGTCTACGTCCTCTGGAGAATTAATTTCTATACCTTTAAAGTATACACTCTGTGTGCCTATTGTGCAACCACTTTTGAGCCAGCGAAGCTGTTCAAGTTGCTCAATGTCTTCTTCTGCTGTTACCGGTAAAGTAGGATAACGAAGCAATGCATCTCTAGCATAGCCATATACACCTAGATGATGCTTTCCGTATTTGGTAAATCCTCTACCACACCAAAGCATCATACCTGCGCCTTCAATCATCTTTACTGTGTTAGGATCTTCTCGCAACCTAGGATCCATCTCTGTGTGAGCAGTAGTAATGTTGTATTCATTTAAATTATAATATACGTACTTAATGATATCTGTAGTTATGTCTGGCATATCACCTTGTACATTAATAAACCGTTCATACTGTTCGCCTTGCTTTGAACGAGCAAAGCCTGCACAACGTTCTGTGCCGTTTGCATAATCAGTAGCGTCTACATATACTTCGTGTTCAGCAAAGCGTGATGCAATACGTTCGTCATCTGTTAGTACACGTACATCACACTTAGGCAAAGCTATTGCAGCCTTACGACAACGTTCGTATACTATGCGTATCATAGGAATGTTATCAAGCATCGCTAACGGCTTGCCTGGAAAGCGTGTACTACCATAACGTGCAGGAATTAGTATTGCTGTGTTCATTTTAAAACTCTACTAATAGCAACTATGTCTTCTACTATTTTTTCAAAGTCTTCTAAGCGTACCATATTAGGTCCGTCGCTAGGTGCATTGGCTGGATCAGCATGTACTTCTAAAAAGAAATTCCTAATCCCCAAAGCACTAGCTGCACGAGATAGGCCAGGAACATAATCCCTATTCCCGCCGCTACTACCTCCGAGGCCGCCTGGCTTTTGTACGCTGTGCGTGGCGTCCAGTACAATAGGACAATCAAAGTTATCAAGCATATAGTTAAGGCCGGTGAAATCAACAACCAAAGTATTATATCCAAAGCTAGTACCCCTTTCTGTGATCCATACTTCTCGAGCGTCTTCACACTTACTTAGTATTCCAGCAACGTCCCACGGTGCAAGAAACTGTCCTTTTTTAATATTAACAATCTTGTCTGTGTCGCATGCCGCTTTAATAAGATCGGTTTGTCGACAAAGAAATGCAGGAATTTGTAGCACATCAATAGCACCACTAAAATGATGACGAATTAAATTTACTTGTGTTACATCATGTACGTCAGTTAGTGTTTTTAAACCAGGAATTTCGTCCTTCATAATTGTAAAGTCTGACATTGTAGCGTTCATACCGGTGCCGCGTTTGCCATTAGCACTTGTACGATTAGCTTTGTCGTAACTTGCTTTGAAGTAATACTCAATGCCGTACTTGCCGCAGATTCTAGCACACTTCTCAGCAATCTCTATGCTTTGTTCTAGTGTCTCGTGCTGACAGGGTCCTGCAATAATTCTCATTTTTCGTCCTTTACTACATAGTACATTGTTACTAATTGATCTAGCATTTTTTCTAACGTAGGATGTTCTTTAGACAGTCTGCACAAGTCTTGCCAATCGCTGTAATGTAACATGTCACCTTGTGCTCTTGCTACACCTGCTGGGTCGCCGCCTACTATCCATCTTCCCAACTCATTGTGTGGAGGGTCACGATAACGAGCGTAGACAACACCGTCGCTGCGCTCGTATATCAATGCTTCGCCTGGAATCATCTTAGCCAAGATTACTTGTCCATTAACTCTGCTTTGCGCTTCTCGATAGCTGCAAGGCGTTGAGCTTCTGCTTCAATGTCAGCAGAATCTTTTTCTGCTTTTGCTGTTCCGTCTCGACCCATAACCACCAAAATAATTGCTGTGATCAACGGTGAGATGAGTAGTGCAACTAAAAACCATAGCCATCCATTACGGCCCCAGTTGTTAGCCCAATAGCCTACTAGAGCTGAAAGCACTACTGCGATTAAAATAATATCCAATTTACTTCTTTCCTTTTACTTCAGTGCCGCTAGTACGACGAACAATATCATCGTGATTAAATTCAGCCCAGTACAGTTCAAAAGCGACACCGTCTTCTAGTCCTTCGAACTGATGAATCTTACCGGGCTTGACTTGTGTAAAGTCGCCAGCTTCAAGAATAGTTTCATCAACTAGTCCTTGATCATCTTGCCATACACGCACAAGCATTTTGCCTGACTCAACAAAGAAGCCATTCCATTTAAACTGATGTTCATGTTCTGAACATTTGTATCCTGCTTTGTATTCAATACGATGAAACTCTAGTACACCGTTTGCGTGGATCAATTCTGTTTGACCCCAAATCTTTCCTGCTTTCACTCCCACGTCCTTTCCTTTATAATAGGTTTGTATAATCAATTAATTCCGATTGGCGACTAATATCTTTTACAAAATATGCACACAAAGGTTCGTCACCTTCTTCAATTGGCACACTTAATAGCTGGCCGTTTTTCATTTTAGGAAAATACCATTTTACATCATTATAAAAATTTGTAATTTTAATATCTCCAAATTCAAATTTAAAACTGTTTAAAGGATTGAACAAGAATGCTTCGAATCCTCTATCATTAATGCTAGTTAATGGCAACACTTCTAAATCATTGCCTGAATAACTATCCCCTACAGCAATACTCCAATCTACTGGCATCATAATTTCTTTTCCGTTAATTTCCATAACCATTGCCGGAGCACTAAACGATTCGATAAAAATCAAAGGCATAAAAAAGAAATCTGGATTCTTAGGATCTGAATTGTCAAGTATAGAAAATCTTACATCGTCGTCTATTTCGTCAGGCAAGTTTTTTAATGAAAAACATTTGTTGTCTAGTGTTAGTATTCTCATAATTAGTTCCAATCAATTTTTTCTATAGTGAAAGGATACTGTGCTTCCTTATAGAATTTTTTACGTTGTGTTAAATGTCTCTTTGCAAATTTGCACGTTGAAGTAATATCCCAAATTTGTACAAAGTCCTTGTCTTTTGCCTTTCGAACGCCGCGTCCGATAGACTGAATTACTCTAACAAAACTCTTTCCAGGTTCAAGTAACACAAGATTAAAGATACGTGGAATATTAAGTCCAACTGCCGCAACACCGTAAGTAGCAATGATTACTTCATTGGTGCCTTCGCGAATTGTATCGTACGTTTCTTTTCTATCTTTGTTCTTTACGGCACCGCTTACAAATGTGCTGCCTGGAATAAGTTCTGCTAGTGCTTGGCCTGCACTGATTCTATCTACTAGTATAAGTGTATTGCCTTCTTGCCTTACATTGTTCATTAGCTTTGCAATGTATTCAATACGTGCCTGATTTGTTACGAGATATTTTAATTCTGATTGATAGTCGCTGTGTGCTACAGTATCTATTAGCTGACAGATGTTTACGTGACACTGTGCAAGTACTCCCTTGTCTTGCAGTTCTTTAGCACTAATCTGTCCAATCACAGGACCCAAGCTAGCATGAATTGATTCAAACTCAAACTTCTCTTTGGGCACTGTGCCAGTTAGTCCCCAGCGGATTGGAGCGTTACGTAGGTTGCGAGTAAGCAGGTTCTTAAGCACCTCTGCTTTGGCTTGGTGTACTTCGTCAACAATAATAGTGCTCACACCTTCAAGGAACTCTGCCAGTCCTAGTACTGCACTGCCGTCCTTGAACTTCTTGTCAAGTATGTTCAAGCTCTGCCATGTACAGATAGTGTGAGTCTTACCTAGTTGCTTTCTGTCGCCGAAGTACACCCCTACGTCGAGCCCACAGTTAATATAGTCTTCTTCTGTTTGTTCAACAAGACTCTTGTTTGGAACAATTACAAGACTTCTACCATACGGCTCACTTATATGTGACAGCGTTGCTGTGGTAATTGTTTTGCCTGCACCAGTAGCAATCTGTTGCAAGCTCTGTGGACTTTTCAAAAAGTTGTTGATTGCTTCGACTTGATAGTCGCGCAGAATGATCTCTTCGCCTTCTGCTGGATGTCCTTTGGGCCAGCACACGCCTTGGTCTGCCCAGTAGCGTTCTGTTACTTCTGGGAAGTCGAACTGTATAGGATGACGACGATCGTCAATATCAACTATCTGTACATTATTCTTAGTGAGTACTTCTACAATGGTGTCAAGGTGATTGACATAACCCGTGCCACCAATACCAAAGAAAGCAACTTTGCCATCCCAACGTCCTAGCTTGTACTGTGGCATATATTTTGCATATGGCACTTCAAACTTAAGAGCATTTGCCAGTTTGCGGCGCACATCTACATCAAGACCTTCAATCTTAATGTTTACTTCGTCTTCAATTATTAATTTACATGATGCCATTAAATGATCTCTATTTCCCTTAACAAAAATCGACTAGGTTCACCGCTATCATAATGTACAATTAAATCTGCACTTTCGATATAATGCAAAACTTTAGTCTGCGGCCGTTGACTAGACATAAGCAAAATTGCACTGGGTTTCCAGTCTGATTTTACTAACGGCTTTGGTATTTTACTGCTATCAGTATACACTATTTTTGTATCTTTGTCAAGTATATTATTAAGAGAGTTTTCTTTTATATAGGAATTAAATTCTAAGCCTTCGCTGTCGTTGCTTAATCTAAACAGTACACTTGAGCTATGTGGCATTAACAGATTTTTAAAATTTGTGTGTACAGTATGCAAAGCATTAATAGGTTCCATCACAGGCAATACAACTAACAACGGCATTCTGTTTAACTCAAAAAATGTCTCTGTTAACTGATTAAATGTATATTCTTTACTGTTAACAAATACATGATTCTTTTTGCGTTTTACGATTTTTGAACTTAGTGTATTAAGATTATTAATACTAGATTCTAAATCTTCCTTGTCAAAATGTACTAATCCAAATTGATCTTTTCTATCATTATATAATGCAAGTGTTTCGTTGCTAGGTTTACCTATAGAATTAATCATATATTTCATAGCACGATCTGATAAGTTTTTTAATTTAAAATTATAGATTCCAGGAATATAATTTTCTTTATTGTTGTGCATTAATTCTAACTCTTTATAGTAAGACAACACTTCACTGTCTATAGTAAAGTTTTTATCTATAAAGGCATTTACTACTGCATAGATATTTTGTTCAGTGGCACGATAAAAATGTTCATGACTGCCTTTAGCGTGATGGTATTGTCCGTCATGTTTTAAACCTTCGATTAATACAATTAATTTTTTACTAAAGGGAAAGCGAACTTTAATCCATACCCAGTCGGCCTTATAACTTTCGTAGACTTGCTTAGAGCCAATTACTTCTAAGTGATCAACAAACTTAATATATTTACTACGATTAATTTCTCTCAGAGGAATTTTTAGATTATCTAGATCAAATTCTAGATTATTAAATTCATTATTAAAAAATTGATCTTTATAATATAATAGTTTTTCTTTAACTAGCGAATGCTGTCTATCAGTAAGTCCAACGCCTTTGAACACTTGTCGTGCTATGCTGGTTAGAATATTGTAATCAGACTTTTCAATTTGAAAATCTTTATCGTCTCTGATCCCTACAAGGATTTCTAAGTAATCTTCTATATACATGTATACAGTATAACTTAAAACAGCTTAGAAGTCAAGCGTTTAAGTGGTAAACCTGATGCAATTTCTTCAACAGTAAACTCCGTCCATGCATAATCGTTTAGCCATTGTTGTCTATCGGGCAGTGGGGGATTGTTTATGTTTGTAAGACTTTTAATACTAACGTCCCATGCAAGACTACTGTGACTAGTATAGGCAGGTACACCTTCCATTACACTGTGTATACCTGGATTGCTGGTCCAACTTACTGTACAATATATATTATTAAAGCGCATGTCAAAGTCGTCATAAGTGCCGGGTATTTGAGTTGGCTCTTGACGATAAACATTTTTATACTGTGTTTCTATTGCTTCTAATCTACATCTAGGATGAGGACGAAATAGTATAGTACGATCTGTGTGTGCTTGTATGTTTTCGATTGTGTCCATAACCCATCGACTCATGCGCGGCATATTACGCCATTGCAAACTTTTATCGTGCTGTCCTGCTATAAGTATGTATTCGCCGTCTGTGCGCCAAGGCTTTAGTCTAAGACCAAGTAGATCGCTACGCCTACTATCGTTCCCAGCATCACCGAAAAAAGCATCTCTATTAATCCCATTTAATCCTACTTTCCACGTTGTACCTCTTTTGATACCACCTACTTCTAAGACCACCACCGGTTTGGATTGTGCCACTGCCCTGTCCCATACAGCTTTATTCTGAGCCATTCTACCATTGAAAAGAACGCTCCAAATAACATCAACATCACAAACAGGATCATTCCAAACAACATCATGCCCAGCAGCCACAAGACTGTGAGCAAAGGCATCAAAAATCGGTTTACTATTAAGTGCGCCATATTGTGTCCATAAACTAAATTTCATCTGTTAAATACCTATAACGTATTTACAAAGGATTAACTATGTCAAGCATAACTGTGGTTACAACATTCCACCCCGAAGGATATTCAAAATATGCAAAACGTTTTTTAGAAAGTTTTGCAAAAAAAGTAGACAAGCGCATCAAGTTGATTGTTTATGCAGAAGGTGTTAAACCAGATAATCCGGATCCTAGTAGAATTGAAATACTAGATCAAGTCCAAGTATTACCTAAACTTGTAGCATTCAAAGAACGTTGGAAAAATGATCCCAAAGCAAACGGTACACCGCCGGATGCAATTAAACGTAGACGTCCTAGAGACTGGAACAAAGCATTTAAATGGGACGCTATCCGTTTTGCCAATAAAACATATGCAGTGTTTGATGCATGTGAACGTTTCAAAGGATGGGTAGTGTGGATGGACGCAGACAGTTATATTCATAGCCCGTGGAGCTACGATGACTTTATTGCACTGCTTCCTAATAATGCTTATATTACATATGTAGGCAGAGGCAAAGGATCGCAGACATGGCCAGAGTGCGGCTTCTATGGGATGAATTTGAATCATCCCACTTGTCACGAATTCTTAAAAGACTTTGAACAGATGTATGAAGATGCAGACAACGGAATCTTCACATTAGAAGAATGGCATGACAGTTATGTGTTTGGTGAAGTATTAAAAAAGTATAAAGAATTTCCGTCGCATGATTATAGTGCTGACATGTACTTACGTGAAGCTAAGTCAGGCGGAGGTGGACATCCGCTTATTAACGGACCGCTGGGCAAATGGATTGATCATATGAAGGGCGGACGCAAAGACAAAGGTAAAAGTGATAAGAAAGATATTATGGTCAATAGAACGGAAGACTACTGGAAATGAAATATGCATTTGTTACTAGCATGAATGAAAAATATTATCATAAATGCGGAAGGGACATGTTAGATAGTTGTAATAAACATTTAAAAAACTTTCCATTATATCTCTATAACGAAGACTTTACTCCTGATCACAACGTCACATTAATGGACTGGAATTTAGGGGAAGAGTATAATAACTTTGATCAAAGATGGCCTAAAAAAAGTGCAGTGTCAAAATTTGGCAAAAAAGGCTTTAGCATTATTCATGCTATGAATAATATTGATTGCGATTTTCTAATTTGGTTAGATGCCGATTGTGTTGTTAAGCAACCGATCACGCAGGAGCTATTAGAAACGATAACTTCTAATAAGTTTTTAAGTTCACACTTTAGTGTTTATCATAACAAAAATGACAAAGAATACCATAGCTGCGAAACCGGATTTTTTATTCTAAATAAGAATCATAAAAAATTTAATAAATTTAAAGAAATCTATACTTCCATTTATGTTAATGACGATAAATCAAATTTGAGAAGATTTTATGACGGAGAAGTATACGGAGAAACTATTAATAGACTAGGGTTTGCAGACATGAATAATTTAAATCCTGGAAGGCATAAAACACCAATGCCTAGAAGTGTAATTAAAGATTATATATCTCATTTTAAAGGAAAATCTTTAAAAGATAAAGTTTTTAACTAGATGCAATTTCGGATGTGTTTCCAGGCACTGCCGTTGCTTAGTTCTTCAAACTTCCAGTGACTCATACTTAATGCTTCTACCCATTGTTGCCTTTCAAATAATTTAGGACTTTCTATATCTGCTAAATTAGTATTAGCAACTTCGTATGCCTGACTAACCCTTGGATTAGGATCTGTAACAAACACAGGCACACCTTCAATTGCACTTGCTACTCCGGGTGAACTATTATATGTAATAGTAGCCCAAGCATTTTTAAAGTCGTCTGTGATTTTTTCTTTTCGAGATAACTGCCAGTCTACACCTTTCTGAGACAAATATCGCATAGCATTTTTATCTCCAGGATGTCCTCTAACAACAATAGGCCTGTCTGTATATTTTCTTAGTTCTGTTACAGTATTTGTAATCCAATCAGTAACAGCATACGTATCCATACTCCATCCGCCATTGCGCTGACAAGCTAGCAGTATATACTTTCCGTCTGTACGCCAATCCTTTAAATCTAGTTGCAAATCTCGACGTATTTGTTTCCATCTATTAGGATCTACAGTATCTCTAAAGTAGTTTCCTGTAGTAGGAAATACGCCGTCCATACTATATCGACTATAATGTTTATGGTATAACTTGCCTAAGTTATAGTTAAACAAATTGCTATCAATAATTATAGTATGTTTATTTTTTCTATTTTGACTTACTTGACGTCTTAGCATTAGATGAGGTGTGTTAGGGCTTCGAGCATGTACCCATCCCTGAATAACTCCTACATCGCACTGCTGCAAATCTCTTCCTGTATGAGCAATACCAGTATCGCCGTGCTTGTTTACCCCGGCGACAAATCTACGTAATACTTCTGTCTTATGTGGGCTTTTGTGCGGTGATGGTACTCCCCCTAAATAAGATACTACTTTCATGATAAGTAACCTTTAACTTTATTCCAATACTGTTGTGTAGCAGCAATGCATTCGTCTAATGCTGCATTGTATACCGGAACGTTGTTTACGTAATCTTTCCACGATTCACCTTTGTTGAGGAAGTAAGGCTTGTGCTTCATGGCATTAAATTTACTACTCCATGCTTCGACTACTATTACCTTTCTTCCTAGTAGTATTCCCCAGTACGCTCCGTGATAGCTATTAGTTACGATAACATCGGCACTTCCGAGTAGACGGATAGTTTCTGCAATATTATCTCCGCTATTAACAAATCGTGGAATAGGATCAGTACCAAATTCTGTTGACTTTATTAATTGTTTCTTATGTTCAAACCATATCACAGGATGTTTAATTACATGTTTTTCTTTTAATGCAGGATGCATACAACTTGCACATGGTACCCATTTGTGTTCTTGTCCCCAATCTCGGACACCTACTAAATCAAAGTTTCTTACCCAATTAGGATAATCTAAACTGCCTTTAAATTTCTTTTGGTAGTCTCCGTTATGCCCAGCACCCCAAATAATTCTAGGCGATTTATCATTAGAAAGTTTGTTTACATATTCTGATACAAGAGGGTTGAACTTTGAAAAGAATTCGTTTCTTAAATTTATATTTGCAGGTGCAGTGTGTTTCCATAATTCGTCGCCTATGTTTAACAAGCTGTTTATGTCGGGAGAAACTGTTAAATCTCTCAATGCTTCGTCCATAAAGTCGTTTGCAAGTAGACCGCCTCCGCCAGCGATAATAGGAACATTCGGTAAAAACTGATGTTTACCTATATCAACAATATCTACTTCTTCGTATTCATGTGGTTTTAAAAAATACTGTAATGGGTTGCTTGCGATATCTCCTACATTGTTTTTATCTCTTCTATATACTACATAACTTTTAATCATTTTTCTAATCCTCTTAGTAGGCGATATGCGGTTCCGTTTTTAAGCTCGTCTATATGAAATTGTCCATAAGCTAAATGACAAGCCCATTTATATATTTTATCTTGATCTTGTTGAGTGGGATGTTCAATAAGACTAAGATCTTTATCACAAACAGGTTCTGCTGCCGTAGGTGCTAGTGTAAAGGCCGGCACTCCATATAATACACTTTCAACTGCTGCAATACTTTGGTAGGTTACAAGTGCATGACAGTTATTTAAATCTTCAAATATAGTGCGTGTAATACGTTGTTGTCTCGGTGCTTTGTCCCTTATTACAATCGGCCTATCTGTGTACTTTTTAATTTTTGCTACTGTGTCTCGAACCCAGTTATCTTTGTTTATGCCATAAAATTTGCAAGGTTTTTCGCTTGGAGTAACAAGTAATATATGTTTGCCTTGCTTACGAGTTTCGATAGAATAATCTAAACGTTTCCATCTATCGTCGGGTCTATCTATTATTTCATTATGTTGAACATCATTCTTTACAATACGATGCCATAGCTTCCACCCTTGTGGATTAGACTTAGATTTGTAATTGCCTACGTAGCCGCTGTCCATATAATAGAATGTTTTATTTGTTTCCCAACATTGCTTAATGAGTTTACGCTTACCCATACTTCGAATTAGTATATCTTTATTATCTGGATAATTGTCATAATCGTATATAGGAATTTTTGCACCGAATGCAAACATATTAATATATTCGTCTGTTTTATTTTTACTTAAACATATCATACAGTTCTTTTTTCCATAATTCGTTAAACTCACAGTTACGATAGTTTTCGAACCACGGTCCGCCTTCAGTGTAGTGTATTAGTTTAGGCTTTTCAATATCATCATACACTCCTACTAGATAGTTCCATGTATGATCTAACTTGCCGATTTCTTCGTCTTTGAGCCAACTGAACCGATGGAAGTATGCACCGTTTAGTTCTGTATTGTTTATCATATCTTGTGTAAGTCTAGCATTACTAGGATGTGCGCAATTAAACAACACAACACTTGACCAGTTCTTACGTGGATAGACTGTTTGTTTTTGTCCATCCATCTTCATACCTTCTTTAGGTGTGTAGTCGTGTTGTACACACATAACAGCATACTGATCGTCTGCTTGATCAAACAATTCTTTAATATCAGTAGTAAGAATCATATCACAATCCATAAACACAGCCCAACCTTTAAAGTTAGCAAGTTCTGGTACAAGGAAACGTGTAAAGGTAAACTCTGTACTTGCTAATTTATCCACAGGACGCTTGTACCATCCTGCATCGCGCAGTTCTTTCTGTACTAGTGGACGTACATCTGCTGCTGGCTGTTTGGTTAGTATACTATGTTTGCACACTTGATATGCAATATCTTCTCTCGGATCATAACCTACAAATACTTTCATTAATTTCTTCTTTCAATATCTTCTTCGTAGCAAACGCCCCACTGAACTTCTAGTATATGTGTGTTTACTGTACCAGGATTGCTTGCTTTATGCCAAACTTCTTTGCCAATGTTAAATGTTCTACTTTGAGGCGTCAGTGTAATAGAGCTCTGTACACTATTCCATTCAGTGTCCATTTTAACAGTGCCCTCAAGTACATTCCATTCTTCTGAACGCTCAAAGTGCTTTTGATCACTTAAACTTTTACCAGGATAAATTACAAGTTCTTTTACTTTATAACCCCTTTCAGGTTTGTCGTCTAGTACACGCCAGTAGCCCCAGTCGCGCTCGGTCTTTTGTGTTTTCCACTCGTCAAGTATCCAACTGCTTGAATTAGCTTTATTACTGCCGCCAACTCCAAATGCAAAACTTACATCTTGGTGGTTGCCGTACATTGTATACTCTAGTGTATTTTTATTTGTTCTGTCGCCGCCGTTAGCAAACACAACTTTCCAACTGCTGCCTCTTGTTGCTAGCACAGTGTATATAGCAGCACACGCACTATCGTCGTCGTCGTTAAAACCGATTACTTCATCAACACATGCAAGTTCTTTAATGATAGCGCAACGTTCTTCAAAGGGCATAAATGCTTTGCCCTTCTTACGTTCTAACCATGCATCTGAATTAACACCTACTACTAAGTGATCACCTAGTTCTCTTGCTGCTTTAAAATAGGCAATGTGCCCTGAGTGTAAGGGATCAAAGCCGCCTGTTACGATTACTACTTTACTCATGTAGATATTTATATGCGTACATTATAAGTTTTTAAACTTCTGATAAAACTGTTGATTAAGCTCTCTAGACTCTTCTAGAAATCCAGTTATACTATTTTGTATATGTTTAGGAGTACTGTTAATATCTTCTATAAAGTAAGGTGAATATTTCATATGATTAAACTTTACACTCCAACTTAACACCTGAACGTTTTTTCCTAGCAACTGCGCCCAGTATGCTCCGTGATAACTATCTGTAATTACAGTATTTCCTCTACCTAAAAAATCAATTACTTTATTAAAATCCATAACATTATTTTTCATGTGAGGAAACTTGTTATTAGTATAACTAGACTTATATGCATGAGTGAAATATACAAAATCGTGTTCGGAGTTGTATGTCTTGTTAAAAGCATTGTGCATACAACTTACACACGGAAGATAACTATTATAGTGCCCTTCTATATAATCTCTAATTCCTACAAGACTGCATTGTTGAAGCCAACTTGGATAATATACATTACTTTTAGTTTTCTCTTCAAACTTTTTTCCAAAATTATGTCCTATGCCCCATATTACTGTATTTGTGGGTTTTTTGTTAATTAGATCTTGTATGTGTAGGCTAAATTTTTTGTGGATTAATCCGCCGCCGCCGATAACAAGTGATTTATTAGTTAAGTCAGTTTTGTTATTTACAAGTTCTTCACTGGAAACTTTTCCAAGATCAAAGTATTGACTAGGATTACAATATAAGTCGCCAACATTATTTTTTACTTTGCGATGTACTTCTATTGTGGACATGCTATAAAATTATGGTAAAAACTACTCTTACTAGCAGTATGTTCTGCTAATTTTTCTTTTGTACATTTGTTAAAATCTAAATCAATGATATCATAGTTAATAGA
>Ga0209037_1000176_pt1 | contig 19387 bp, 17 predicted proteins | sample SaaInl25SG_5_DNA_FD_188225 | JGI IMG/M metagenome (GOLD analysis project Ga0209037, IMG submission 188225) | Marine microbial communities from expanding oxygen minimum zones in the Saanich Inlet - ESP_125SG_5_DNA (SPAdes) (version 2) | ecosystem: Environmental > Aquatic > Marine > Intertidal...
CATTCGTATTGCCTTCTTCAATATCATCAGTATCCAGGATTACATTTCCTGATTGATCTGGAGATACTGAGTTGACGGTCTCAACTGAACCGCCTCCGCCTTGAGTCACCGTTACCCACTCTGTTCCGTTTGAGCTTCCGTTTGTGGCTAAAACTTGCCCGGGAGTACCATACGTAGATGGAGTGTCATCTAAATCAATGAGGTCTACAGGTACATCGAGTGTAGTAGGCTGGTACTCACCAAGTGATACATTCCACGTAGGAACTTGGCCGTCAGCAGTTGGAAGTGAGTCAGACCAGTCGGGTAGGTTTCTTACGCTAGTGGCTGTGGTTGTGGTGGTGCTTTCCACGTATGAAGCGAGCCATACTGCGTCTAGGTCAGATGACGACACCCACAGCTCATCTTTGTCTTCAAGTGGCAACAAATCACTAAGCATGTTGTACGAATCGTCACCAGACGTTATCGTGTATCGCTTGAGTAACGTATTGGTAGATCCGAACTTCTTGATGTAAAGCTCTACTGAAACAGAAGTCTTACCATCGCAGTTAACAAGCACCGACTTAATCAACGTGGTTGTTGCCGTGGCAGTAAAGAACAGCTGGGCCGTACTGAGGACGGTGTTTTGGAATTTCGTTACCTTATACTGGTTTGGCATTACTTCTCGAGAAAGATTGTGAAAATTTCGATATCACCAAGATCAGGGATCGATATGTTGTCCAAATTTACGGGAGAACTTACGATTATGAGGTCTGTCTTTGATATCACCTGATTTACCGCTTGACTCACATTAGCTATGTCAAACTCATTGTCTGAAATCTTTTGAGAGTTGATGGAGACAGTCCCGTTGGTTTCGATCAGGAGGTTTTTGATGTTCGAGATAGGCCCCGGGCCATCATTCGAATTGTCATTAACCCCCGGAGTGCTTGGCCCTTTGCCAGTGTCTGTATTGTTGGAGTAAGAGTCTATCTGTTCCAGCAATGCGTCCCTATCAAAACCAACAACGATTGACTCAAATGATACTGACTCAAACGTCCGGTTGACAGCGTATGGCATAAGGTACTCATCAATCCCTCTTAGTACTGATGTCTTGAGGATACTTATCGGCCTCACAATCTTATCGTAAGACTGAGATCCATATGATGAGTTGATAATAGACCCCATCACCAACTGCCTGGTCTTGTGTCTGATATGCATCACCTCAGAACAATTCAGGTATAGCAAAGCATTGTTTTTCTCCGCTGGAGCATATCGCGGAGACCAGTAAAGGTTGTCTTCTCGATCGTCCAGAGGTACACCCTGATCAAATAGCCTCGATCGAATCTTACCGTTCGATCCTTGGTTGCGATTCACGAAAGACGACCCGATCCGAGTCCCACCCAAGTCCGACATCTCAGAGCCATTGTTGTTCAGGTCGAAGGCAAGGTATTGGAGGTCTGAAGTCGACTCGCCGTTACCATACTTGACAGTGCAGCCATAAATGTTGTACTCGTTGGGCTTGTACTTGTTCCAGCTATCGATACCGTCAACTCCGGGGGCGGGTGCAGTGGCAAAAGCTGGTGTCTGGCTGAACGTGTATGTACCATCGCCATGAGGACGAGGGCCGGTGTTTGGAGCGTAGATAAGGAGCTGATGGCTGTCCCAGTGGAAAGCCTCAATGAAACCAATTTCAAGGAACGGCATCGACAAGGTGTAATTCATGTGCCACAAGTACCTCGTCCTGTCGTCGTTGTGTCTCACTGAGAGCACATTATCACTACCCTCGTTGTTCTCTTTGATCTCAGTCTTAACTGGGGTGTAGAACTTTGTGCTGGGGAAATCTATCTCGAGAAACCTTTCGGTCGAACCCTCCTTGATGATGTCCGGATCCATACCGATCATCGTCTCGAAATAGGTATCCCCGTATTCAGGATCATCATCTCCCACCCAGGTATAAGCCCCTCCGTTCTCATAGAACTTCGGGTAGTAGATATCCTGACCATTGAACAGAGGAAGGCCAAGCGCATTTAGAAGACTAGAGACTTCAATACTGCTATAGAAGCTGTCCAGTGTCTTGACGTGGCGTTTCAGCCTCCAGTTCTTACCGTTAGAATCGGTAACCCTAATGACGTTCCTGACGATAGGGCATGCCCCGATACCGTCTCTAGCGGCCTCGTCAAGTAGCAGAACCCTCTCAAATGATAGGTAGCCCGACATCGCAACCGTTAGCCCTCCTGTGTCGCCAGCAGCAACACTCAGCCCAGTAACAGAAGGCTCATTCTCGTTCCTGCCCAAGTAGGACATTTGATAAGGCTCTTCATCGGGGTCGCCCCACGCAGTCCACAGCGGGACTCTGAATATGGGTTCGTTTAGGATTGGTTCGTCACCATCCCATGATCCATACTCATACCCTACTCCACTAGCAAAGATTAAATCAGAACCAGCATCTTCATGGATCATGCTTGCTCCTCGGTACGGGAAAAGACCAGACCGGTTTACTCCGGTCAGGAATGACATTTTCTCATCTTCGAGATCGATCAAAAGCGTCTCCTCCCCGGACTGAGCGATGAAGTATGGCTCCTGGTCGACGTTGAGGAATTTAATTGTCGGTACAGACTCCAATTGGTAGCCATAGTTGGCCATGTAGCTGGCATTATAAGCGTACCAGCAGCCCTTCGTAAGAACCAAGGTAGCACCTACTGCAAGCATGATGTCCGACAGAACCTCGTATGTCGAAGTAAATGTGTCTGACGGCAATGGCAGTCTCCTCCTTGTGTTTAGTTTTTTCTTGACACCATAGAAGGTTCTTGCGTGAACATAAGACAGATCCAGTGTGCTCGCAGTCGCATCAAATGAATACGTGTTGTCACTCGGGATTGGAAGACCTATCTCCTTGAGGTATGTTTGGTCAGTTGCAGCAAAGTAGTAGTTCCAGTGCGGCAACTTCTTCAGGCACTCTCGAATCCAAAACGACAATGAACGCTCACCGATGTAGAACTTCTGAGTATCTGGCGTGACAAAGTTTACGTGCTTCAAAAACGGTAGGCCGTCAGTGCATGAGAAAGTCGCAGTGATGTAACCCGAACCGTTGTCAACGGTCTCTGAAGTCTCATCCGGAAGCACCAGTCCGCACCACTCCAACCTGTCAACATCCTGGTCGTCAGTGATATAAATCCCGCAGACAAGTCCATATTCTGAATCAGAATACATGATGGACATGATTTCATCACGTTGCTGCTGTGTCAGGAACACTGTGAATTGAGCAGAAGATGAGATGACTGGATTGGTGTGATCCTCAGTATTACCGCTATATCTGATAGATACGCCCGGAACCGCGAACTCGACATTGTGGTCGCGATCTAACCCCTGCCCCAACAGGTCGATTACTTCGACTCTGTAACGGACTCCATTAGACTTGAGCCTGGTGTTGATTAGCCTTTTAGCCATAAGTTCTATCGAATGCGGTGATGCCTCTGGTTTCGGCAATTATAAGGTTGGATCCAGCGACCACTCCTGACATGCTCCTATCGTTAAGGAAGCTAGAATCAATTGTGGGGTAGTTCCCGAAAGCTCCGCCACCAAGCGACCCTGACAAAAGACCACTGAAACCTCCTCCCGCTGACAATGCTTGCGCCGCTGCGGCAGCCCTAATACCTCCACCTCCAGACAGGATGTTAAGGGCCAGAAACGCGAGAGCTGTAGCGATTACTTGGGCGGCGAGCTTCTTCAGGACATCGATCATGACATCAGAAAAACTCTTGGTTCCGTCCAAAACGTCCACTAACGTAGATGAGAATCCCGAGAAAACAGAAACAAGCGATTGCCCCCAGGCCACTGACTCGCTTTGGAATCGTGCCAACTCGTTGTTCTTGATCCGCTCGTTAAACTTTGCAATAGCCACCTCAAGTGCCTCGTACTCACCCTTAGCCAATCCAAGTGACTCTCTGAGTCGATCCCACCTTTCAGCCAACTCTTGAGATGTCGTCTTTCCTGTAAGTAGTGAGGTCTCCTCGTTTATTGAGGCGATTGCGTCCTTGATTGCTTGAGTCTTGGCTAGCTCGTTTTCATTGATGAATTCAAGGTTCTCCAGGCTACCCTCGATATCTTTCAAATCAATACCAAGGTCTCTAAAGTACGATTGGATGGTGTTTATCTCATCCTTGACCTCTTTGAGTTTGTCCAGGTCAACAACATCCCTTGACTGAATGACCGTCAGTATGCCCTGCAATTCAATGAGCCTGTTCCTTAGGTCAGACACGTTTTTCTTGCCTAGCAGAGTACTTTTCTCTACCTCTTTTTCAGTGCCAGGAATTGTTATCCCGAGCAATTTCATGGTAGACTCGATCTCTTGAAGCTGCTCATTAAGGAAGGTGAGGTCGTTAACGGCCTTGGCCTCTCCAATCAGCCCTTTCGAGTAGTTGTTTTGGATGTTCTCAATCTGAGAGCTCAGGCTTCTGTACTCCTTAGTCAGGTCTCTTGTGGCCGCTTGTGTATCAGAAGTATCCTCCAACAATCCCCTAAAGGCGTTATCTCTGAGTTCCTGGAGAGAAGTGATCAGCTTGTTGTTTTCCCCAACATACGCGTTCAGCTCAGTGACCAACTGGCGGTAAGCCGTCTCTTGGTTCTTGCTGGCCTGAATCTCCTCCTTTTTCTTTTGGATGATGTTTGTCAGGTCATCATACTGCTGCTGATATTCCGCGTTGAGGGCTTTCTGAACAGTGATGGTACTGGTGTAGGCTCCCCCGCCCTGAACTTGAGACTCAAAGAATATCTTGCCTGTATCAATGAGTCTTTTCTGAGCAGCCTCAAGGTCTCCTAACTGATCGGCGAGTGACTGAGTGTTTGACTTCTGATTGCCCATCTGCTCGATGGCGTTCAGATACTTTTGCCATGCCGTAACGCTGGCCGCTGCTTTGTCACCTGATTTCGCTAAATCATCTATCTCAGATGTAACGCTAGCAATAGCACTAGTGGTAGCGGGAGCCTCGTCGCTAAATAGAGCCATCCCGGCAGCTATCACCGTCAAAATGAGACCCACGCCGCCCATAGCGACCATCAGAACCCTGACGGCTATAGCTAATCCGTTGCTAACTAGTGTAGCGGCAGCCACTGCCGTCTTGTAAAGACCGAGGTAGAAAATGACCGGGCCAATAGCAGCCACGATAGCAAGGAAACCGACAATAATGCTCTTTATCACCGGGTTTAGTTTAGCAAAATACCTGGTCATACTAGCAATAGCGGCTGTGACATTCTGAATAGCGGGCTTCATAACCTCGCCTACAGATATCGCTAATTCCTGTGTTGCTGACTCCATCTTTTTGAGCGATGCGAAGATGGTATCATCCATCTGGTCAGCAAAGAACCCTAGCGTGTCATCGGTCTCACGAATGGCTTTTTCAAGCTGCAACATTTCCTCTGCACCCCCAGCAAGCGCAGCAAACGTACCTGCGGCTCTAACACCCACTCGATCGAGTGCCTCTTCGAAAGAGACACCTGACTTGACAATGTCAAAGAATTCCTTTGAAACGTCTTTCCCTTCCTTGGTGAGCTCAATGAAAATTCTACGGAGCTGAGTACCTGCTCTTGATCCGGTAAAACCAGCATTGGCAAGCTGACCAAGGATGGCTGCGGTTTCAGAAAACGTGAGCCCAGCCACGTTGGCTTCTGCACCAACATAGTTCAGTGAGGCCCTGAAAGAATCCATGTCCAGAGCAGACAGTTTGAGCGCGTTGGCAGTAGCATTAGCCGCATATTCTGCCGCTGATGACTCCGTTATGAACGCATCAAAGGTTCCGCTCATTCTGTTCATCGTCTGAACGACAAACTGACCCGCTTCGGCTAGGTCTAAACCGAATGCCTGGGCAAGATTGAGTACACTGGGCGTGATTTGCTCAATCGTCTCTGCTTCTTTACCGAGCTTTTTGAGCTCCAGCTGAAGTTCGGCAATCTCAGTAGCGGTGAAGATGGTGGTCGAACCAAGTTCTCTTGCCTGATCGACCAGCCTGGGTAGACCGGAGGCGTTGGCACCGGAAAGACCCTTTAACCTAGCTACAGCTAAGTCGAAAGATGACGCAGTATCAACCGCTGCTTTTGCCGCCAAAAGCAATGGTGCGGTAACGGCCACGGTCATATCGCGACCCACAGTTCGCATTGTGTTACCCGCCTGTTTCCACGTCTTCTCTACAGACTTGAGGTCTTTTTTGAAGAGCGCAGTATAGAGCCTTAGAGTCGCTGTGATACTAGTTGATGCCATCTATTTTCTTGAATTTCTCAGCCAGAGCGTAGACGTCTTCCTTGGTCTCAATCTTGTAGCCGTCTTTCGCGCCTCCCTTAAGATAAGGATGGAAGTCCGCCGGTGAGAAAGTCTTTCCCTTCTTGGCATTAACTTGAGCCAGGATCGACATCAATGATGCCGTTCTGTTCCAATTCATCTCATCGTTTCGACGCGACCTCATATTGATGCAGCTCAACTCGAAGAGAGTCAAGTCCCAAAATCTGTCGGGATCCACGCCGTTGATCAGAGCCTCTGAGTACAGGTCTCTGAAATCAAAGTCTTCGTGCTTGGATCCCTCTGTTACTTTTTTTCCTCAGCGTTCAGGCTCTCCCCAACCGTTTTCATGGAGTCCATAACGATTTGGGAAACCCTAACCACTTCAGCAAGGTCATCCAAGGCGAGCGCGATGAAAGTAGCCTTAGACATATTGAAATCATCCCCGTTACGATACGCGTAATTAACGCATGCCCAGTAGATCATCTCTGCCATAATGCCTGACTCGTCAAATTGAGCGAGATCCTCAAGGTCACTCAGTTTTTTTCCATGGTCAACGCATAGTAGACGCAGTGAATTGATTGAAGCGTGACCCTTGAGTTTTTTTCCGTTGAGGTCGAACTCAAATTCCCCTCTAACGGCGTTAAGTTTAGCTGATCTTGAAGCCATAGTGTGTTGTGTTGATGAGTCAAAAGTAGACGAAAAAGGCGGAACCTGAGTGGCCCCGCCTTTGACTTAGTATTCAATGAAAATCATACTACCATTTTGTACAGGTCGCCATACCCACTGAAAGACGCACTGTAGGTCGCGATGTCATCGACTCCGCCAGAAATCGAAATAGAATCGATCAGGGACTGACCAGCATACTTCACCTCCGATCCGGTGTCAAAGATAACGATGACATACTCCTTGTCTCGAGCTGCATCCATAACACTGGTGGCAGTTCCGTCTCCAGCAGCACTCAAATCGAGCAAACCATCAATAGACATCGACCATGACATGGCACCACCAACAATGTAGGTAGTGGAGCCATCCTGACCATTCCTGGCAACCGTTTCGTTCACGGTATTCGTGGCCTCGATCGTAGTAGACGTAGCCAAAGCCATCAGCTCAGGCTCTTCAATAAACGTGAAGGCTTGGTTTGGGGCTGACTTGTAAGATACAATCTCGACAAACTTGCCAGTATGGTCAAGCAGAATAGCTACATCATTGTTTGATACGCTATCGACATTGTTGATAAGATTCCAGTAGCCATCAAACCCTGAGAACGAAGCAGAAGCAGTCCATACTGACGATGCTGACAACTTGATGATTGGTAGCGGATTGGTTAAATCCGGCTCATTTGCCGACGAAGCACTCCAGTCGATATCAGGGGTTTTGTAGATCCCCAGAGCATTTGCCGAAATCGTAGCCATTACGACTGGGTGTACTTGTACAGATCGCCGTTACCGTTGAAAGATGCACTGTAAGTCGCGATGTCATCGACTCCGCCAGAGATCGAGACCGAGTCAATCAGAGCCTGACCGATGTACTGGGTTTGAGATCCAGTGTCAAACTTAATAATGACGTACTCCTTGCTCCGGGCAGCATCCATCACGTTGGTCGAGGTGCCTACACCGGCAGAACTCAAGTCGAGCAGACCGTCGATGGACATCGACCATGACATAGCACCGCCAACGATGTAGGTCGTAGAGCCGTCAGTACCGTTACGCGCGACAGTCTCATTCACAGTGTTCGTGGCCTCGAGGGTCGTGGACGTAGCCAAGCTCATGAGCGTCAAAGCACTCGTAGTGACATCGGTGAAAGAGCCAGATGTTTCCTGTCCAATACCGACGAAGTCTCCGCTCGAATCGATAATGATTGCGTATCCACCGGTAGGGAATCCACTGGGTACAACAGCGGCCGCGACGGTAATGGAAGTGATAACCTCGAGGGGAGAAGTCTGGCCTGAGGCCGTTTGGTAAACGCCTAATGCGTTAGCTGAGATAGTTGCCATGATTCAGTTTATGAGATTGCTTTTACTAGAATTTTATTGATCTTGGACGTGAATGTGCCGAGAACCCTTCTTGTGTTTCTGTTGTAGACCTTCTGAAAGTCAAACCTGTACTTGCCGTCCATTTGACTGGCAGGTGAAGCAAAGAAATGAGCTCTCCATCCTCCGTTTTTGTTCGATGCGCGTTTAGGTCTTGACTTACCCCCAATATAACCTTTTGCCTCCGACTTAAAGGTTCCGACACCCATGGCCTTACCGAGTCCGCCAGTCCTTTTGGTTATAGCCCCGCTATAAACACTCTTGTTGATTGAGTCAGCCCATATCTTAACGGAATCTCTTAGAGCTTTCCTGATTTCCTTCTCGTAGTCCTGGTCAATTTTCGCCAGCTTTTCCAGCTTTGCCAGAAACGCCTTGTCGTTGATTGTGATTAAATCCGCCATTACTCTCCCCCTTTAGGTACTATCAATTCAAATGGAACTGTTCTTGGTAATATCACTCCTTTCCTGCCTACCTGACAAAGGTCTAAGGCCATGCTTTCCTGGATAGCATCAAACATCGGGTCGTCGTCAATCCAACCAATGTCTTCATACGATGAGGTCTCCTCATTGTACACCTGCTCATTTGTGTGAAAGAACACGAGCTCTTCATCTTGAATCCTATTGTCAAAGTCATACTCAACATCGAATTTCAACTTGAAGATCGCTTTATCATCGTCATGCAGATACGTAGGGATGTTGTCAAAGACATATCGATGATTGAGGAACATGGGGTTTTGATCGACCTCCATATTCATGTCAAGTGGAATCTCAATCTCCTTGTAAACCAACTCATCACCATAAACCCAGTCTTCCGGAAGATCAAGCCTCCTGACAACTACCCTAAAGTTCTTTGGCCTGATGATCATATCCTCCGTAGCTATGTTTGGGAATTGATCATGCACTGGCTCAGGAAACAAATCGTAATCCTCACCTCCTAATGCGTTTGGAGGGCCAGAGAAATCAACCGTACCAATGAAGTATGGGAAGCTAGGTTTTCTTTCCTCAAAGCCTTCTGGTGCAGTCCTTTGGTTGTCCCTCCACGCGGCTGCATAGGTCGCATTAGTGATGTACGCATCAAGGGCAAGTGACCTTGTGTACATGTTCATAGGGAACACCTCAAGTGTATTGCCTTCAAAAGTCGTCACGGTATCAACATAGTAAGCGAAGCCTGGGACACTGTTAGTCGCGAACCCCATCTTGTCATACCTCATATTGACCTCCAGTTTGCTTGTGCCTTCCTCTGAGCCATTGTAAACCTTTACTCTCCAGTAGTCAGAGTAACACGTATAAGTGCCTTCCTCGTCCGCGATCGGATTGTCAAAATCAGGAATTCCATCCTCTGTAACGACGTAGCTGTCAATCGCCTGTTTAGGGTACAAAAGCGCATTCGGTCTCGACAAATCAAAGAACGGATATGCACCCTCCCTTTTTAACGTAACGTCAGTCTGTTCAAATACGAATTTTGCCGTACTGAAATTCTGCTGATCACCAACATAGTAACCCCTCACCAGATGCGCTCTTATGTAAATCGATGCTTTTGTACCGCCAAAATAATGAGGCGTAAAGCCAATCATGTAACGGTTAGCGTCTTCTGGCCCAACAATAGTCGGCTGAACAGCAACAGAGGGTACGTATGATTCTAGCTCAGGCTCCGCTTCCGGATCTGTTATTTTTGGGTACGCAAGGACGGGTTGAACCCTGAACATCTCCTTGCTTGTAGACAAGTTTTGAGATGTTGTAGGGTCATTGAAGGTGTACGGGAAGCTGATCCTATTGTTTATGTTGGAATAGGCCATAAAGTTAGAAGGGATGGTTACCTTATAATCTTCATGAAGTGTATCAGCACTTACTTGAACTACGTGTTGAGGTGGGTATTCTTGGTCGAAAAAATAGAAAGCACCATTGGTGTTACCTACGCCATCTGAGAAGTAGTCGATGTATTCTGTCGGATCCGTTACCTCAAGTTCGCCAGCGATCTGCCAGGGTTTAGCTCGGTCATCATAATTGGGTTGCACACCTCTGCCCGACTTAGCCCGATTGTTGAACCAATCGATGGGGAGTATCAGTCGGTAAGGCATTTCCGACATAGGGCCATCAAACCGGTATTTTATGACGATCTCATTCGGCTTTCCGTCACCGATGAATTTGAACTGGTTGATGAGGGCGTTTGGGACTTCCGAGTCCTCCTCAAGGTTACCGCTCGGATTGGCCAAGTAGAATTCCTCCGTGTACTCATCAGCTACCGCTATTGTGAAACCATCGTCATCACGAGCCTCACCTCTCAGGAGAATCGTGTCATCACGTCCAGACTCCTGTATCGAGTAGATTTCGAAAACGCCGCCCATGTAGATGATGTAGTCCTCATGAGAAACATCCTCACGATACCTCAGCTCAACCTCGATCTTCGACTTACCCGTCCTTTGATCGTCAGTATTATCCTCAGAAGCACCGGCAGATGGCGTTCCGATAAACTTTACGCTACACCAAACATTGGCTTCGATCAAAGAGTCTTCAGTGACCTTTTCGCCCGAATAGGACAGGGTGTTCAAATCCTCGAATGTCGTCCTGTCAACCAAAGTTATTTTCTGGTTGAACTTGCCAGCTCCTCTTGGTTTTCTCATCTCTGTATCGGGTCTAGATCATCTCTCCATTCAGCCCTGAGTACAAGGTACTCCCTTTTTCCAATGACCTGTATGGAGTAGACTTCGTAGTACTTATTCTTGAAAATGATGAAATCCTCAAACTTGATATCCGTCATAAACCTGACAAATACCTCGATCTTAACCTTACCGGTTCTTTGGTCATTCATAATTCCCTCCGAAGCACCGGCGGACGGAGTTCCAAAAAACACGACCTTCGCCCACACGTCCTGATTCGTGTAGATGTAGTCGATGGTCTTTCTCCCGTACTCTGGGTCTTCGGAAGTGATCGCCCTGCCGAAGTCCACCTTTCTGTCGAGCTCTCCGGCCCCAATAGGCTTATTCAAATCAGAACTTTCTTACAGTATTCAACAAACGCTTAACACCCTCTTTGAGTTCGGTGGTGATACCGCCAACGTATTCAGCTTCGCGGTTGGTGTAGTAGTGAGAAACCAGCAACATGACTGCCAATCTGAACTGCTTAGGCAATGCAGACGCAGACTCTCCGCCCTTCAACCAAACTCTATAAACAGCATCGTCGGTGTCTGCCGTGATGTCTGATGGGACTTCCTTTATCTCGAATGTTGACGGGTAGCATTCGCCATTGAATACGTAGTCGTCCGAGCTCATAACACTAAAGCCGCCATCGTTGTTTTTGTACCGAACCTGATACAAGCTCAAGTCCGTAGCTCTTCGAATCTTCGTGTAATGCTCACCTCTATCCAAGTAAACATACACATTCAAATCAGCGTCATACCTAAACGACCTGTTGGCAACAGAGGCAACGTATTCCGCAGCGGAGTCGATGTAGCTGGTGATCAGCGTGTCTTCTGCCGTTCCGGATACACGCAAGTGTTCCTTCATCAAATCCAACGGCACGATCTGGGTGCCTACAACTCCTGGGTTTACGATTCTTACTTGTGCCATGTTTTGAAAAAAAGAGGGGGAGGAGGTTCACTGTTCTCACAGTACCCCCTCCCCGGCCCTAAGGTATAAGGTTGATTCCTTACTGGACAGTCTGCATGCCACGGAAGGCAGCACCCTGCAAGCTCTCAACGTCACGGTAGACGTTGGCGACGATACGCGTCACACCGTTGTCAGCCTCGCTGTACGGATCAATAATGAGGTTCAATCCGCCCCACGTTCCGGTGATCATCTGCTCGCGGTGGAACATGAAGAATTCACCTGCGGTAACGCTGGAGGAGATCGTGGTGGGGTAACCAATCACGTTCCGGCGTTCGAGCGGAGACTGAGCGAACAACAAGCCGCTACCTGCATCGTGAGACAACTCACGGAACACGCGGTAGGCTTTTGCCGAAGACAAGCTCACCAAGCCTTGGATGTCAACATCAGCAGCAAGCAACTCCTCCTCGAGGTGCATGGGGTTGTACTCAGAACCGGCGGTCTCCGAGTAAGCGTTCAACGTGCCAGAAACGGTTGCGTTCAAGGCAGCAGCGGTCTTGATCTCGGCGACGATGTCCGTGTTGAACTTCGCGTCAATGGCGCGGCGGATATCCATAGCGAGGAACGCACCCATGTCCTGAGCGGATTGAGCCAGCATCTGATCCGTCACTTTCGTGTGAGCACTGTAACGAATCGGCTTGAGCGTCACCGCACTGAATGACGGGTTGGTAGAGGCCTTAGCGACACCTTCACCGACAATGGCAGCCTCCATCTTGTCGCCTTGAACCTGGAACACAACGTCACCCGTCAAGTTCGTGAGGTTCCGGACACCCAACTGAGCCGCGATGTCGCGAGGAGCAAACGCCTCAACGATACCGAGGTCATCGGTGCCGATCGTACCGCCGAAAGCACCAGATCCGTTGGTCACGGTCGCGGTACCAAGGGGTGCTGCGTCACGATTGACGATGTACGAGGGGATGCAGATTCCGCCAGCGACATTGACTTTGCCGTTGGAGAACTCCGAGCGACCCTCTTGGTTCATCTCGGCTTCGAGTCCAGTCAAGCGACCTTGTGCCGCTTCTTTGATCATTTTCCCGAAGGAAAACTTCGAGGCAGCTCTTGCCTCGCTGTCGCCCAAGCCTTGGATGTAGGCCGGAGCGTTCGTTTCTTGTGAATTACTCATGGTATTTTCAGTTTGAGCCTCCGGCTCGGTTTGATTTCTTGTATCTTCGTCCAAAGCGAACGGGTGTGGAAGGATGGATTTGTCGATGAGGATGTCAACGCGCTCTTCAGCTTTATCGTCTTCCTCCTCCTCTTCTTCGTCCTCTGTGTATTCAGCCTTCTCTTCCTCCTCCTCTTCTTCTTTCATATCGTCTCCTCCTCCAGTGTTTTCAGCGCGTTCTGCTGCCTCAGCCACAGCCGCTTCAGCCACCTCTTCAACCGGATGCTGTTGCTCCACATTCTCTTCCTGAGAAGCCAACGCGGCCAATTCCTCCTCTTCTTCTGAAACATCCTCAGAGCGCAACGCCGCTTCCATTGACCGGAGAGCAACCTCAGTCGTTGGGTAGGCACCTTGGGTGGTTGGTGAAACGTCATAGAGCTTGTCGACATCCATGATCGTCCGGTGATTCATTCCGTCCCGCTTTTCCCATTTATCGCTTTTGATGGTGAAACCAAAAGACGATGTGGAGACGTTACCCATCCGGATATTTTCAGCCAAATCCTTAGCGTATGACTGGTCACCCAGTTCGAACCGGTACTTGACCCCCACATCATCAACTTCAAGTTCAAGCCCGTGTCCCGTCCGGGCCAAAGGCATGTTCCAGTCGTGATTGAACAACGCGACGACATTATCCATGTCTGCATTCTTGAACGCAGACCGATCGACCGACTCGGAGAACTGGCCGCCAATGACAGTGGTGTCATTGAACTTTACGGCATAACCCTCCACTACGGGCTTTTTGTCCGCTTCAGACCGGATCTGAAAATCCGAACTCAGCGAACGTACTTCTTTACTGTTGGTACTCATTTCTCTTTCGGATTTATTGATGACTCCCTCGGCCCAGCTCTTCATCGAATCCCCACCCCAGGCAGCATACATGATGGATCCGCAAATGTCCTTGCCGTCACCATCCTGAAACTTACCTTGGTCATAGGTCTTTGCTCTGCTCAAAAAACTGAATGTGCGCTTTACAGTGCTCAGGCTCAATTTCTCTCTGCTTGCGATCTGATTCGCTCTCTGCCAGCCAACGGAAGTACCGCACGATGTCCCTTTTTCGTCACGGTGACGAAGGGCTCGCTTGGCTGCATTTACAGCCGCATCGGGGTATCCACCGTAAGTTTGTGCCATCTCCTTATTCCAAATTTAACCAGACGATTCCGGACTTGGCAGCGGCCAAATCTTCCTTATCGTAACCCATTCCGATCTGAATGACAGCCTTGCCAACGCGCTCGAAATAATTCGCCGATGTTGGCTTGATCTCTTCTTTTGCAGTAGCGGCAGCAGCAACTGCTTTCTCGAGTTTATTGCCGAGATCCTTTAGTTTTGCAACTTTCATCAACTCGGCTACGACTTCCTTTTTAGCCTTCGTCCCCCATGTTCCGCTGTAGCAGACGTATTGAGTGGATTTTGGCGATGCCGCTTTTGATTCGTTCCCAGCCGCCTTTGTGCTATTTTTTGCCCGGCAGTTGCGAACGGCGAATACGTATTCAGCCATTGTCTTCTTCGTTATTGATTGTGTCTTCTTCGTTCGTCATCGCGCCGGCCTGATTGTCAATCTTTGACGCATCCTTGTTTGGGTCTTTCGACTTGTCGTTGATGATCGACTCGGCGTATTTCTCCGCCATCTGAATCGGGATTTGATTCACCTGAATGAAGTGATTGTCACCCGAATCGATCGGCGGCAAACCTTCTTTCTTCCGAACCTCATTCTGACTCATAACGGCGTTCTGGAGCATGCCTTTGTAGTAATCTGCCTTGGTAGAGAAATCGGCCCGGATCATGCTATCCATGTTGAACCTGAAGCTCATGTTGCGATCATCGCCGAGGAGCTTTCTTGAAATCTCGAGCTCGAGAGCTTTGACGCGTGGCGCGATACAGCCCTGCATGTACTGAAGGACTTGCTGCTCATAGTTGCTGTAGGTCGTCCCTGAATCCATACCGACCATAGCAGGAGGCATTTGGAAGATTCGGCAGATCTCCTGAGCACTGTACTTTTTACTGTCGATGTACTGAAGCTGGTCAAGCGGAACAGAGAGTGGTTGGTAGGTGAATCCCCCTCCCAGAATTGCCACCTTGTGAGCATTGGTAGCTCCGGCATAACGCTCTTTCCAGAAGTCCGTCATCTCGCGCATCTGCTCCGTGTCGAGCGGCTCTTTGGTAGACAGGATGCCACCAAGCATACCGCCGTTTTCAAAGAACTTGTTGCCGAAATCCATCAGAGCCTTTGCAGTGGCGAGCGTTTTTCCCTGAACTCTTGTGGGAGACAGGCTCCTAAACGCCTTCACCTCCAGCATATCGTATGCGGGGACGGGGGTTGGTGCTCCAGGATAGTGGTAGAAACGCTCACCAGTGTTCTTGTCGATGGCGTAAGTGACATCGGATGCGGGAAGCCAGTAAACCTTGCCCTCCGCCCTGTTGATATAGCCGTAACCAACTCCGTAAAGGCAGCTGTCGCTGATAATCAACTGCTTGAACTCGAAAGAACCCATCAATTCGTTGGGCTCGTAGCTCATAGCGTAGCTGACGGGATGGTCTTCGATTGGCTGCACGTTACCTCTTGCGTCCTTCGACTCGACAACGCCATCCATCGACGCGATCTCATCTGCAATCTTGCTAACGCAAGCGTAAACGGTCGATAGTTGGAGTGAGTCTGTAGACGTGAACGAACCCACACTGGCCCCGATCACGGCAGATGTAGGCGAAAATGAGCCTGAAGGGATGTAAAAACGCGCTTCAGACTCAGAATTCACTTCCTTATTCGATCTTGTCTGATCGATCAGGCGATTAAATGCATCAAAAATGCTGTCTTGGGGCATAGCTGAAAGATAGGTTTTGGTGTCCGCCACTACAAGTCAACTATCTCCATGAACATGGTGAAGCCCACTGAAGAGTCGTCTTCGTAGGTCAACATTTCACCGAGTGCCATGATTGCAGCTACTACACCGTCGATTTTGTCTCCAGATCTTGATTTGTCTGGTTTTATGTTCCCCGAAGGGTCGTATTTGAGGTGGATATTGGACATCATCCACCGGAGAAACTGATCGCCGCCATGGTGGAGTTTGCCCTCTAGAGCCAGCTTTTCAAACGCCTTTGATGGGAAGCTAAGTGAGGCGAAACCCTGACCAAAAGGATCGAGTTTTTCCTCCAAACCATCGCCAGCAAGGTCTCTTATGAGAGAAAGGCTGTTCCAGCGGTCGTATGCAAGCCCTTTCACGTCATATTTCTCGCACAAGTTGTCTGGATCGTACCTGACTACGTTGTCAACCTGGTAGTTCCCGCTGATCAACCTACGTATTGCGTTGTAGTCGACGGTGTTTCCCGGAATGACGTGGATGTTCTCATAGTCGTCCACATTGGCGTAAATGTGGTTCTCATCCTGCTCCAGACGCTTTTTTATGGCCTTTTCTGGCAAAAAGTAGTGCATTTCGAGCTGAACACCGTCCTCCATGTCGCCAATAGCTACTGCTACAGCAGTCACGTCATCGGTAGCCGACAAGTCGATGCCAACGTATGCTTCGTGCTTGGAAGCCTTCACATCATACGGCATCTTGAGGTTCTCATCAGACATCCAATCGTCGTCCTGGATCCACACATCCTCTGCACCAACAAATAGATTGCAGTGTTTCACCATGAATTCAGTGATGTTCCTGCCTCCATAGAGTTTCGCGTTGTTGCACTGCTTGTGGAGGTAATCCATCTCAATCGAACTACCTAGACCTGGGTTAGCCTTAGGCCACACGGCAGGGTCGTCCCACTCGTCACCATCCTGCTTGTCTATTTCGTAGATGATGAAAAGTAAGTTGTCGTTGGAAGCAGTGCCATCAAGGACGGCTTTCCCCCCTCGAACGAACTGGGTCGCGAGCCCGTCTAACACGAAGCCCGCCGTAGAGATCGCGAGCATGAGCGGTGACTTACGAGAACCCATGGATGAGGCCAATACTCGGTACAAGGCTCCGTCTTTCAGGGCATGCATCTCATCAACACACCCCACATTCAATGACAATCCATCGAGCGTATTTGCGTCCGAGGAGATCGGCCGAATCGTGCCGTCCTTTGGCCCCAAAACTTCATTCTTGTGAGCTACAAACCGCTTCGACAATGGAGGCGATTTCTTCACCATACGGCGAATTTCATCGAACACCTCCTTCGCCTGATCTCGCTTTGTTGCAGCAGTCACAAACTGTGGGGCTCCATCGTCATCAAGCACAGCCATCGCCAGGATAATTGCTGCGGCGAGCTGCGTCTTCCCGCTCTTCCGGGCAACGAAAAAGTGAGCTGATGTGAACCTCCTCTTCTTTTTGTCGTCCTTGTGAACCCACCCGAAAATCTGACCTAGAAAGAAAACCTGCCACGGCGACAGGATCATCGGCCTTCCAGCCCACTTACCTCTGGTGTGCACACAGACTCGCTCGATGAAGTTGATGTACCGGGCCGATTCTTGAATATCGAACACCCAGTCAAACTCATCGTCAGACTCTTGCCTGTCCAGGTCATTCTCAAACCTCTCACATGCCAACTTTACGTACCGACCGGATATGATCTCTCCACTGAGCACACCTTCAGCATACTCAAACATCCTGTTCAGAGCGGAAATATCTACACCGGTCGCGGCCATGTTATGTTAGCTTGTCAATATCGTCACCCTCGGCAGATTTCGAGTTTGCGTTTGCAGCATTCACGGCGGCACCCATCATGCGGGCGCGATCCATTGGTGATAGGCCGAGTTTGGCACTCAGTTTACCCACCTCTCCCTGAACCTTTGAAAGCGCGGTCATCTTACCGCTGACATTAGACGATCCATTCTCGTAGTTCTGGACGATGTCATCAATCGTTTGAATCTCACGCGAAAGCATGATGAACATAGAGAGGTTTTTGGCGAGCATAGTGATCGTGACCACATCAACGCTTTCCAGCAAACCGGTGTCCTCAAGGTAATTCAGTACCATTTTGAACATCTGTTGCCCATCGTTATCTAATGTAACTATGGGCTTGAGATCGGACAGCTGCGATGACGGTTTTTTCGTCACGACTTTTTCGACTTCCTCGGAAGCCACCTTCACTTGCTCCTTCATCTGCTGGAGCAGCGTTGCCTTATTTCCTCCTCTTGGTTTCATTATGCACCTGCGTTTCGAATCCGAATCAGGACAGATGCCTCGTAGTCGTCCCGGTCACTGTACTCCATGAAAAGGTCAAGTGGCTGGATGTAGAAGTTCTGCCCATCAAAAACATAAATCTCATCATCAGGAGGGCATGCGTTGTAGATAGCATCAGCAAGTTCGGCAGCCTGGACATAATCCTTCGAATAGCACTTAACGTCAAATTCGAAACTGGCAAAGTCAGCTTGAGACAGATTGGTAACGTCAAAGGTCGATTGATTGATCGTGACTTCGAGTGTCTTTTGGCCCTGGATCCGATTGCCAATTGTGACCGGGATCTCGAGACCTACGTTTAATCCCGCGCCTTCTTCAGAGTCTACAGCGGCTCTGACTAATTTGTAGCACAGCTTATGCGCGATTGCTAATCCTGACATTTTGTGTATTCTTCTTGGTTAAAGTATTCGTGGATGACCGCCGCGCAATCATCGTACCCTTTACAAATCTCAGCCCGCCACCCCCGAGCGTTCAAGTCCTTGATCCATTCCTTCTGGTGGGGTGAAGGCCGGCCATTCTCCGTCTTGACCTCGATCGCTAACCCGATGTACATGCCGCGTGGTTCAAAAATGAGGAGATCTGGAATCCCCTTGGAGTAGCCTGCCTCCTTCATTTTCTTGGCTGTGTGCATTGCTAACCTCACTCCGCCGACAGTAGCAGAAAAGAGTGGTTGTGGATCAAATGACTTTAGCAGCTTGACCAGTTTTACTTGGATGTCGTGCTCCGGACTCTTGTTCTTACGAGTGGGCTTCTGCCCGTTCATGTAATACGTCATGTGTGCTGGTCGGTGATTTTCTTCTTCATGTAGTTGACGCAATGATCGAAGCTGGTGAACCTGACTCCCCTCGCCTCGTAAGCCGCCCTCTTGGCGTTGCAGCTCCTGCATGACCCTACGATGTTGGTTTTGTCGTATGGGTTGATGCCCTCTTCCTGGCATCGATGAACCGGCACCACGTGGTCAGCCTGGGTGGCTACTGTGACCCGACCAAGGTGCAGACACCACTGGCAGACACCATCCCGATCGAGAACCGCCTTGCTTGTGGCTCTCCACTCCGGCGACTGGTAGAACGACGACGACACTCCGGATCCACTGAAGGGCTTGATCAACTCGCCGGTCTTCAGGTTCCTAGTGTTGCGACCGCTCTTCTTCGCCATCCATGGTTTGCTGCGTCCTCTGCGTCTGAGATTCATTCCGCAA
>Ga0209037_1000179_pt1 | contig 19206 bp, 13 predicted proteins | sample SaaInl25SG_5_DNA_FD_188225 | JGI IMG/M metagenome (GOLD analysis project Ga0209037, IMG submission 188225) | Marine microbial communities from expanding oxygen minimum zones in the Saanich Inlet - ESP_125SG_5_DNA (SPAdes) (version 2) | ecosystem: Environmental > Aquatic > Marine > Intertidal...
GAGACCAACACGGAAAACAACTGGGCGGTGGTGTGCATCGAGATCGACCGCAGCAGCGGCTTCGCGGTGAACATCATCACGGACTGCCCGACGTTCACGGACTGCAGCGGCACGCCGTTTGGCACCGCCCTCATCGACTGCAACGGCGAATGCGGCGGGGTGGCCATGGTGGGTGACCTCAACGACGACCTGCTCCAAGACCTCAACGACGCCCAGGCGTACGTCGAAGGCGTGCTCGGAGGCGACCTCACCCCAGCTCCCTGCAACGACATCAACGCCGACGGAAGCATTTCGCTCGCGGACGCGACGTTCATGGCGGATTGCCAGTTTTGGAATGAGGCGCACACCCACCCGGACAGCTCGGGCGTGCACAGCCACTGCGAATTCCCAGTGAACGACATCACCAACCCGTTTGACACCACGCACTTCACGATTGCGAGTGTCGATTGGGACAACCAGACGTTTGACGTGCACGTGAAGAACCCGGATGCGCGCATCTACGGCTACCAGTTGCAGTTCGACGGCGTCCAAATCAGCCAAACGGAAAGCCTCCTCGACCCTGCGGAAGGCTACACCGGCACGCCGTCCCACGCGCCAGGAGGTGACCAAGTGTTGACGCTGGCGTACGACGGCATGACCGTTCCCAAGCACACCGAATTTGTGCCGCTGTTGCGCGTGCACTGGATCGGCAACGCGAACGGCATGGTCTGCATCGCTGGCGCGCAAGAAGTCATGAACGACTACCTCCAAAAGACGCTCATCAACCTCGACAACCCTTGCCAAGAGCAAACCACCCAAACCTGCCCCGGCGACATGGACGGCGACGGTGTGGTGACGGTGTCTGACGTCTTGGACGTGTTGAGCGAGTTTGGTTGCGTGGAGGGATGCGTGATGGACATCAACGGCGACGGCGCCACGAACGTGACCGACGTCTTGGCGGTTCTGTCCGCGTTCGGCACGGCGTGCTAAGCGCCTGACACGTTTCGGAATTTGGCCCCTGAGGCCAAATGAAAGCCCCCTGCTCCTGAGAAAGGAACGGGGGGTTTTTGCGCCCCATCTCGTACATTGGAAAGCCAAACTGCCCAAGTCATGCTTCAAAAGCACCTTGATGTTTTCCTATCCATCGCCTCCGTTATGTTGGTGACCCTTTCATGGGGCCAAAGCGTTTCCTTGAACGCCGCAGGCGGAACCACCTATTGCGAAGGACAAACGCTGACCCTGCTTCCCGAAATTTCGGATCTGGCGGAATTCACGTTTGATCTGGACTTGGACGGGCTGGCCAACAACGTTTTTGGCACCGAAATCGAATTTTCGTTGTTGGGAACGCCAGGGATTGTCTTAACGACACCCGGGACGTACCAGTTGTCGTTGACGGCATCGGATGGTTCCACGGATTACGTGGCACAATTGACGGTGGAGGTTTTGGCCCTCGTTGAAGGCTCGTTGTCCCTGGTGAACCAAGGGTTGGATTTTGACGAGCTTGTCCAACCCGACGGCACCGTGCTGTTCCGAGCTTGCGCAGGTCCGGTCGACACCGAGTTGACTTTCGAATTGACATTCGATGGGCCAGTCGATTACACTTCTGGCATGACCTCTATTCTGGATTGGGGCGACGGGTCTTCACCCTTAATGGATCCATTGCAAGGAAACGTCAGCCACACGTTTGCGCCAGGTTCGTACACCATGGTCTTGACCGTGGTGAATCCCAACCCTGATGTTGGTGGTGACTGCGTAGGCGCGTCGACCTACGACGTGTTTGTGGGCGATTCACCCAACATCACAGTGACAACGTCTGGAGACGAGTCGTGCCTACCTGGAGCAGACCACCAAATCGAAATCCAAGGGGATGGCTCTCTCGTGGATTATGAGATTTCTTATTCGGACGATTCCGAGAGCGTTTCCTTCACAATTGCAGGTGATACCACCGTGATTCATACATTCAATCAGTCTTCGTGCGGCGAAGTCATCGAAGGAGAATTTTTTTCCATTGAAAACGCGTTTCAAGCGACCCTGATTGCCACCAATACGTGTTCCGCCTTCGGAATTCCCACGGTGGTTCAAGTCCTCCCCATCCTTGTTTCTAAGGGTCCAGAACTGGCGATTGACACCGACGCAGGACTTGCGGTTTGCCCAGATGCGGTGGTCACGGTGACGGACGTGTCTACTCCTGCAGTGATGGTGACAAGCCAAGGGTGCTCGGACGAGTACGCGAGGTACTGGGAACTGGATCCGGGATTGACCTTGGTTTCGGGAGACGCCGGGTCGCCCAATGGTGCGACAGGGGCGGGGTTCGATCCTACCTTATGGGATTCAGGAGATGAGAGCATCGAGGTGTCCGCGTCGGAATTTGGGGTGTACCAAGTGACCATGTGGGCCGGAACCCCTTGCGGGGAGGAAAGCACGTCGCTGACCGTCGAAGTGCTGGAGTTTGGGGACTTGAGTGTTCTCCCTTCCAGCCAGGAGGTGTGCTCAGGGGACATGTCAAGCCCCATCATTTTCACGGCGGACCCATTGGCATACACCATCGTTTGGCGCGTGTTGCAAGAAAACGGATTGCCGGCTCTGCCGGGAAGCATCGCAGGGGTGGAACCAGTGATCGGTCTGGGTCTTGGAGCGGCAACGGTTCCTCCTTGGACATTGACCAACAACGGCGATGAACCCTATACCTTTTCAGTGGAGGCCTCTGTCCCTTGTCCCGCCGCGGACCCGTTGATTCATGAGATCACCGTCTACCCCGAAGCCGTGATAGAGGTGGACCCCAATGAGGACTCGCTGTGTTCCGGAGAGACGTTCGAGGTAGACATTTCGGTGAACACGGGGGAGGCGTGGGTGTGGACGTCAACTTCTGACCCCGAGGTTTCCGGTGCGTCCAACGGTGCAGGACTTAACATTTCAGACGCTCTGACGAATTCAGGGACGACGCCTTCTGAAGTGACCTACACCATTGCCCTGGCCACTCCCAACTGTCCGACGCAAGACGTCATGGTTTCGGTGGATGTCTTGCCTGGTGTGCCGGCCCTTTCCTTGAACGCCCTTGCGGCATGCAACGGGGAGTTTATGACCCCGGATGCATTGCCCAACATCGCCGGATTGCAGTGGACTTGGGAAAATTCGAACGAGGACACGGGCCTCGACAGCGATGGCCAAGGACAGATTCCGGGATGGAATGCGATGAACAACGGTGTAGACAACCTGAATGGAACCGTGACGGTTACCGGTCAGTTCGGTTCGTGTGAGTCAGAAGAAGCGGGGTCGTTTGGGGTGACGGTGTTTCCCACCCCCCAATCCGAAGTGGCGGTTACTTCCAACGGCCACTTGAGCTGCCAGGACAGCACGGCGTTTGTCACGTTAACCATGCTGACGGCCAACACAACCTTGGACAATGCTTCAGGACCTGGTGTCCTTAGCGTCGAAGGCAATGTGATTCATGTAGATGCGGCGGGGCCTTACATTTTCAATTTGACGAGCAGCTCAGGATGCAGCTCCACAGAAAGCGTTCAAGTGCTGCCCATTGATGACATTTCGATCACAGGGTCGACGTATTTCAACCCAGCGTGCGACGGTGAGGCTACGGGCATCATCGAGGTCCAAACCAACGAAGCCGACGACGTTACGTTCGCGTGGTCGTCTTCCTCCTCGACAGAGCAGGTGGCGATGGATCTTGCCTCTGGCCCTCATCAGGTGATTGCGACCAACCTCGCGGGGTGCTCTGATACAGCCTCATTTGTGTTGGTGGACCCACCGCCGTTGGAGCTCGAACTGGTCGCGTCCCTGGCGAGTGAATGCGGGGAAGACAATGGGTTCTTGGAGGTGTTGGCTTCGGGAGGAACCGGGACGCTGTCGTACGACTGGGACGAGGGAAGCAACGAAGCGCAGCAAGACGGCATCGACGCTGGAGAGTATGACCTTCAAGTGACGGATGTCAACGGGTGCGTCTTGGACACCACCTTGGAATTGACTTGTGTCGAATTGGTGCCACCGACGCCCAATGAGTTTTTGTCTCCCAACAACGATGGCTTGAACGAGGTGTGGATCATCGACAACATCGATTACTACCAAACCGCCACCATTTACGTCTTCAACCGTTGGGGCGTGGAGGTGTTTGCGGCTGACCAGCCATATTTGAACGATTGGGAAGGGACGAACAAGCGGGGAGAGACGTTGCCGTCTGCGACCTATTTCTACGTGATTGACACCAAGAAGAAATCTCAGAAACCATTCAAAGGGTTTTTGGAACTCACCACAGACACACCATGAAGCAGCGAGCACACATCCATGCGATCGTTGCGTTTGCCTTCCTCTCGGTGGCCTGGGGCGCCATCGCTCAACAGGAGACGCAGTCGTCAACCTATTTCCTTTCTCCTCTTCCGTTCAATCCGGCTTACAGTGGGTTGAGCAACCAACTCAACGTGCGCTCCTTGACCCGAGTTCAATGGGTTGGTTGGGGCGGGGCTCCTGCTACCCAAATGGTCAGTGTGGACGCACCCCTTCTGAGAAAATTTGCCGGTTTGGGCTTGACGGTGACCCAAGACAGGGTAGGCGCGAGATCCTCCTCCACCGCTATGGCTTCCGGCGCGGCCCACGTCAAGCTTTCGGAGGACTGGACACTCTCCATGGGCATCTCGGGTGGAATGCGCTTCCACTCCTATGACTTCCGGAATTTGCGAGCCGACGCCACCAGCGATGACCTGTACCAAGTGACCTTTCAAAATTGGGCTCCCGGTTTTGGAGCCGGATTCTTCGCCACTTCGGAAGGGGCGTACCTCGGATATTCTGTGCCCCAAATCTTGACTCAGGCGCTCTCAGACAGCGCGAACGCCGATGATCTTCAGCGTCACCACTACGTGATGGGAGGACTGAAAAAGGAAGTGGCCACGGGCGTGAATGTGCAGTACGGAGCGTTGTTGAAAGCGACTGCGGATGCGCCGCCTGCACTGGATCTTCAAGCGACCATTCAGTACCACGATGAAGTGGGCGTTGGGGGTCACCTGCGATGGGGAGAATCGGTTGGGCTGTTGTTGAGTTTGAAGTTGTCTGAAGCCATTTCCGCAGTGTACCTCATGGAAATGCCCTTCAACCGCCTCCGAACCCAAAACCTCGGAACCCACGAACTGGCGTTGCGATGGAATGTTCAATCGCCTCAAGTGGTGGCCAATTCAAGATTCTTCTGACATGACGAGGTCACTCATCCTTCTGGGAATTGGCATCCTGAGCGGCTGCTTTTCCTCTTTCGAAAGCCTAGCGCAATGGGAGGTTATGCCTCGAGTTGTTCGTGCTCGAATTGTACGCGCGGCCGAGGCGGACCAACGCGACCATCGATTCTCCGAGGCACACGACAAGTACCGCTCTGTGGCGCACGCCATTCAAGCCGAGGCTCGGCGAGATCCGGCGTTTGCCATGGCTTTAACTGATTCCACGCTGGCGGTGTACCAGGAAGGAGTGGTGTGCGCCATGGGGGTGGGCAACAACCGAGGTGCGGCGGATTTGCTCGATTCCCTGATGGTGCTGAACCGCATCTCTTCCCAGCAGTGGCTGACAAGAATGGAGTTGGCCCAATTCATGGGCAATCTCCAAGAAGTATCTGCCCTCTTCACTGAGGGGACTGCGAGGTTCGGCGGCACAGGTTGGGAAGATCAAGCGCGTGCGCTCATGTTCTCTTTCGAGAACGTTGGGAATGTCCTGACTCCTGCTTCGCTGACGGCGTTTCGACCGTCGAGCATTTCTCCGGAATTTGGGGCGGTTCCTTACGGTGACGGGGTGGTGTTCGTGTCTGCCGGAGAAGTCCCGGGGACGTCGCCCATTGTGGATGGAGCGACGGGATACACCTTTACGGAGCTGCGGGTGGAAGCAGACCGAAACAACGCGGATCGCACCCCAGGCCTGTTCGAAATGGCCATCCGAAAAGACTTATTGAAAGCGGGTCGGGGGGGTTACAATGAAGGTCCTGTGGCCTTTTCACAGGACGGCGATTACGCGTTCTTGACGCGCTCTCAAGAGGAATGGGTGGACCCCTCAGGAAAGGCGGTCCAAAACCTCGAATTGAACATCCTCGAACGAAGGGGCAAGCGGTGGGTCATGTCTCCTGATTCTTTCGCATTCAACGCGCCCCAATTCTCGACGTGCCATGGAGTGTTGGATACCTTAGGACACTTGATTTTCGCAAGCGATCGTCCGGGTGGCCAAGGAGGCATGGACCTTTGGCGATGCGAGATCTTGAAGACCGGAGGATGGGGCGAACCCACGAATCTGGGTCCAGAAATCAATACGACAGGCCACGAAATTTTCCCATTTGTCAATTCGGTCAACCAACTCTATTTCTCTTCTGACGGCCAGCCCAAACACTACGGCGGATTGGACGTGTACAAGCACGACTTTTCACGGAATCACACCGTGTTGCTTAGTGACCCTGTCAATTCCTTTGCAGACGATTTCGCACTGGTGGTGGATGGTACGGGATCAGGGTTTTTGTCTTCCAATCGAGAAGGCGGGATGGATCGAATCTATGCGTTGACGCTGCTCGATGTGTTCGCGGATTTCGAAGTGCAGTTCGTGGCGTGCGATGAGCTGCGTGCTGCGGGAATTCGGGTGCATGCGCTCAACAAAACCACCCAAGTTGCGGAAGTGTTCGAAACCAACGAACAGGGGAAATTGACCTTCCAAACACGGATCGGCGATGTCATGGAATTGTCCTTTGACGGGGACTGGACGTACCAAGGCATTGAGCCGCGTGAGTTCAAGTCGCTTGTGGAAGGCTTCAATCAACATGAAATCCCGCTGGAATACACCCCTCGTGAAAACCAAGTTCGCGTGGTGTTGGCCGAATCCAACAGCAGCGATGTCGAACTCCAATTGACCCATTCTGACGGCTCTGTGGAACCGTTGGCCATGGATGCTGAAGGATTGGCGACCTGGGGATTGCAGGAATTCGCGAGCTATGAGAATGTGCAGGCCAACGCCATCGGTTTTCAAACCCAATCCGAGTTGATCCGGAATCAAGAGGATTGTCCTCGACCTGATTCCATTGCGGTGACGATGGAGCGTGTGGTGGACATTGATTTGTCCTTGATTTTCTACGACCTGAACAAGGCCACGCTGCGCGAACGAAGCAAAACGGTTCTTGACAGCGTGGTGGTGTACATGAATGCAGTCCAACACGTGAACGTGGAACTTTCGGCACATACGGACTGCCGGGGCTCCAACGAACACAACGAAAAGCTTTCTCAAGCGCGCGCCCAGAGTTGCGTCGATTACATCGTGGCGGCGGGAATTTCGAAAGACCGAATCATCCCTCGCGGGTACGGTGAGAGATGCCTGAAGAACGAATGCGCCGATGGCGTGTCATGCACTGAATCCCAGCACCAAGAAAACCGACGGACAGAACTCAAAATCATCGCGGCGGGGACCACCACAGAGCGCCTCTGCGAGTGACAAGGAGATTTAGGCTTTCAATAAGCCGCGGTAGTGCGGCATGTTGGCGTACACGAGCGCCGCGTTGAGGGCGAAGATGACGCTCATGATGAAAAGGTGACTGGGCACCATGAACAGGCCCCACATGAGCATGCCGACGGCGTAGGGGAAGGCCATGAGGACCCCGAGCTGTTCGCGGCCGGGAAGGACCATGACGATGCCGGCGATGAGTTTGGCCGTGCAGATGAATGGCAAGAGGAACTTGGTTTCCAAGACGGCCATCACAAAGGCCTGCGCCTCGGGTTCAGGGTAGCCGGTAGCCATGATCGAGGCGTCGCCCCAGTAGATGTTGTACAGGTGTTTGGCTCCGGAGCCCACGAGGACGAGGGCGTACAGGTAGCGGAGTGTGGCGTGGAGTCGTGCATTCATGGGGCTCAAGTTCTGCAAATCGGGTTAATGTGCGACCACGAGCTTGGTTCGAGCCACAAGTTGCCCCGCGCACCAACCCTCCAAGAGGTAGATGCCAGGCGACCACCCCTGAACGTGGAACGATGTTTCCAACCTGGCCGGTTGTCGAGATTCGTACACAAGCGATCCACAGGGAGATGTGGCGGTGATGCGGACGACGGGTTGGGGCACCGCCCAATGCACTTCATCGGAGGCGGGATTGGGGTGAAACAGGCCAGACACCAAGGAGACTGTGGGTTGCGTGGGCACAGAGGATGGGACGCTTTCCAACGCAAAGCGGTGAATGTGGTAGGTGGAGGAGTCCGCCCAAAGCGCGTACGGCAACGGCGCGGTGGCCAAGGAATCGGAATGCATGCGGGCGCTGACGTGCAAGGCGCTGTCGCCGGCCCACGCCACGTCGTGCCCCGTCAGAAGGAAGGGGCTGTCGGAGGTGCCAGAGGCGTGCCATTGGGCCGCTTCTCCGTCCCAAGAGGCGACGCCAATTTGGCGAGGCCCAAACAACGACACCACGTCACCCACCGTGCCGACCACGGCCACGTCGTTGCCGCGAGCGTCGAGGTGCCCCGGGGTGAAGGCGCTCGCCCATTCCAGGACGTGAACATCCGGCTCGCCCCCGTCCACAGCCCATTCCAAAAGATGCAACTCCGAGGCGCCCAAATCTTCCCCGGCCCCTGACTTCAACAGCCCAGCAATTCGGCCGTCGTCGAGGACGGCCAGGGAGACCAGCCAATGGTTTTGGATGGAAGACAAGGCGGGGGTGGACAGCCCTCCTTCGCCAAACGAGGCGTCGAGTGTCCCGTCGAGGTTGAATTTGGCGAGCAAGGGCTGAAAAGCGTTGCCATTGAGCATGGCACCTGCCGCAAATAGCGCCTGCCCATCCGCTGACCAGGCGACGTCTTCAAACCACCCCCCAGACTCATGCACAGGGAGGCCTCCGATGGAATCGTTCACGGTGCCTGACGGCAAGTCGAGCGCCACCGTGCCGGAAACCCCAAACCCCGGCCACCCGGTTCCATCGCCGCCGTCCACCACCCGAAGAACCGGCACCTCTTTGTGGGCGCAGCACGAGTCCAACCCCCAGCCCGCCAAGGCCAGACGCTGGTCGAAGGAGGCACACGCCTCCAAGCTTTGGTCTGGTCCCATAAACGTCAGAGTGTCGATGCCGTTGGCCCCAAATGCCTCATCTCCCATGAACCCGCCGAACGAGAACTTCATGGCAAAGGCTGCGGACGAGCTGTCGCTGGTGTTCACTTCGCCCACCACAACAAATCCCTCGCCGCAGGCGCACCCCCCGCGCGAGCGCATGCGCAGGGTGTCGGCGTCGGCGCTCCATTCGAGTCCTTCTTGGTACACGCCCGCTTCGTTCACGCCGCCGGTGTTGTCCCCCCAAAAGAAAAACGGGGAGTGCGTTTGGCTTTCCCACAGCACGTCCCCCAAAACGGTCCACGACTCGAGGGTGTCGCCCGACAGGGCCAATTCGGTTTCGAGGTGGAGCAGGGTGTGTGGGGTCTCCCACATGAAGTTGTCCCCACCAGGCACATTGAAGCCACTGGGGTTCATGGGAAAACCAGGCGCGAACAGGCCAGGGCCCCACTCCGACGAAAACGCGGTGTCAGACACCCAAAGTCCCTGACCCCACCCGCACCCCACGGCGCACCCCAAGAGCGCCATCGTGAGGGAGGCGGCACGAAGGGTCACTGGCGGACGATTCGGGCGCTGGAGCCGTCGTCACCGCGCAGAATGTATACGCCCGGACCAGGGAGTTCGAGCGTCCACGCCGTTGTGTTTCCGGGCAACGCGCCCGTCCGAACGGCGCGGCCTTGGGCGTCGAACAGGGTGTACGTCTCGGGCAACCTGCCGCGCCACGTCACGGCGTTTTCGGAGGTCGGGTTGGGGAACACGTCCCAGCCCCGTGGCGCCGGAGTGGAAGCCACCCGCGACAACGGGTCGTACGTCGTGACGTCCTCGTCAATGGTGACGTTGGTGCCTCCCGTGCCACCTCCCGGTCCGCCCCCGCCAAAGTTGTCGGTGACGACGACGCCACGGTATTTGGGGAAGAAGTACGGGTAGGCGCCGTTCCAGTCCTCGTCGACCGTGGCGTAGTACGCGTACGTTCCTTCAGGGTATTCCGGCGTCACCGCGAAGCGCCCATTGAACTCATCGAGGTGGCCGAGGCCTTCCACAAACTCATAGTCTTCGACATACGCGCCGAGGATGGCGACGGTGGGCTGGGCGCCGGGAAGCGGGGGCGTGATCATTTCGTCAAACGCCGGACCGTACTGGTTGGGTGCGAGGACCGTGCCGTCCGGAAGGGTGGTGCGTTCGGCGATGTCGCGCAGGCGGTAGCTCGTTTCAATCCGGACAATGCCGCCCGTGCCGTCCTCGCCGTCAAACCCAAACGGACCGTAAATCGGATACCCGTCAAACGCCCACCCAATGAGCGGGCTGTGCACGTCAGGATCAATCGTGAACAGGGCCTCGCTCGGGTAGGTGTCGCAGATGTCGCTGGTCGGCGCCAAGCTGTTGCTGAAAGCCGTCGGCACCTGGTGGTGGTGGTACGCGCCCATCGCAGGATGACCTTTGGCGCAGTCGAACCCGGCGTTCTCGAAGGAGATCGCGTTTTGGTTCCACACCCCCTGGTTTTGGTAGCTGAAGGCGTCCAGCGCATTGAACGTAGGCACGCCGTTGATGAGCACCGCCGTATGGCCCAAACCCGTGGCCGTCCCGCCCGTCGGCCCCACTTCAGGAACCCGAGGAATTTGGAACAGGTAATCCTGCATTGACGCTTGGGACGGGTTCCCGTCCGGGAAAGGCGCCGTCGCGTACCGCGGAATCCCAAACGACGTCACGTACACGTTGGCGTCCGAATACTGCACGAGCTGGACGTCGGCCGCGTTGTACGACGGCGTCAACTGGCCGTTGATCCACGACTCGCCGGTGGCGCCGTCGGTGTTGATCAACCACGAAGTCAATTCAGGGCCCTGGGCCAGGAAGGACGCGGGCGAAAGGCCGATGCCGGCCACGAGAAACAGGGGGGTGAGTCGAAGATGCATGGGGGTTGGACGACGGTTTGGGTCGAAAGTTGAAGAAAAAACAGCGGGCTTCCAACGGTGCGGAAAAACGCTGCGTACATCCAGCAAATCGAATCACCGATGAAACAACTGAGCACCTTGGTCGCAGCGATCGCCACGTTCTGCTGTTCGACCCTTCTTCAAGCCCAAACCCTCGACGACCTCGTCAACCTCGACGCGCTCTTGGCGTGCGAGTGCGAACTTGTCCTTGAACCCGTTTGCGTCGATCTCGGTGTCGGCGTGACCTTCCCTGCTCCCAACGCTTGCGTGGCCGAGTGCCTCGCACTTCCCATCGTGGAGGGCGGAGACTGCATGACGCCTGAATCGCTGAGCTTTTGGTTGGCATACTTCGGGGTGGACCCCGAGGACTTTGGGGATTTCGAGGACATCGAAGAGCTCCTCGAAGACTTGTTGGACGACTACCTCGACGAGGACGACGACCATGACCATCACGGCGACGGCCACCACGACGACGACGACGACGACGATGACGATGACGATGATGAAGACGATGACGACCACGACGAGTGGGACGACGAGTGGGACGGCGACTGGGACGGCACCGAAGACGAGGATGACGACCACCACGGCGATCACGACGGTGACTGGGACGGCGGCTGCGACGGCGACACGACCAGCACCGACAGCGTGGGCACGGGCGGCGCCTTGATCCACAGCTGGGACTTGCAGGAGCTCCTCGACGAGCGCCGCAACAGCAACGGCACCCACGGGTTCACCACCCGCGACTTTCAGGAATTCCAAATCGACGCCTTCCCCAACCCCGCCACGGACTTCGTGGTGGCCACGTTGCCGGAATGGGCGGAGGAAATTCGTTTGGTCTCCATGACTGGACAAGCGACTTCGATTCAACGCATCTCAGAGGAAAACCGCACGCAATTTGACGTGAGCGGCTTGACCCCTGGAACGTACCTGGTGGTGGTGCTCGGCGAAGGCCTGAAGGCATCCACCCCGATCGTGATCCAACGCTGACCCTAGGGAGAGTCACGTTTTGGAGTGCGAGGGAGTGTGGCCACAAGCTGCACTCCCTTTGTACCTTGTAAGAGGCGACTCAAGCCCAAACCCCACCCATGCACCACCCCACGGCCGATCCGGAATTGCTCAAGCGCTGCATGAAGCGCGACCGGCGGGCTCAAAACGAGTTCCACCGGCAGCATTTCGCGTACCTGATGCACGTGGCTTTGGGGTACACCAACAGCCGGGATCAGGCGGCGGAGTGGGTGAATTCGGCCTTTGTCAAGGTGTTCTTGAACCTCAAGGCCTACGACACGTCGCGTCACCTTGGGACGTGGATGGGCAGCGTGCTCAGGAACGTCATCATTGACGATTTGCGAAAGCAGGCTCGGGTGCTCAGCCGGCACGACGACGTGGACGTGGAACGCGCGGGACGCGGTTTGCAGGATGTCGATCCACACGCCTTCCCCGAACTCATGGAGCTCGTTGGAAAGGAATTGGACACGTTGTCGGAGACCACCAAGCGCGTCTTTGTGATGTACGTGGTGGAAGGCTACAACCACCGCGAAATCAGCGAACAACTGGCCATCGCCGAGGGCACCTCGCGTTGGCACTTCTCTCAAGCGCGGCATGCGTTGCGCGAATTGCTCACCTCAAACTGGATGCGACATGGACTTTGATCCAAGGACAGAATGGCGCCCCGAAGATTGGGAGGCGACCTCAAAGGCTCTGCGAAGGGCAGAATGGGCCATCACTGCCCGCAAAGCGGGTGGCGTGGCGGCTTCAGTTCTGGCCATGGTCGGTTCAGGTTGGGCGATGAGCGTGGTGGCTCCCGAGCAGTGGGAAGCCGTGAAAGCCGTTGTGGTGGAGGTGGTCGAGCCGGCGCTGAAGGCGGTTCGGGGCGGTGAAGCGGTGGCGGAAGCCGTCGACCTGGATCGCGTCGAATCGGAGGCGGTGGAATCCATCGAGCCGTCGACGGAATCACGGCAGACTGCACCTGAATTGCTCAAGTCAGTTCCTGTCGAAGCCGTGGCTGTGGAGGGCGAAGACCAAGACGTTCAGGGTGAGGTCGTGACGTGGGAACAGGCCATGCTCGAAGCACCCGATGCGGCGCCTGACGCCTCGCCTGACGCGGTGTTGAGAGCAAAGGACGTCGCAGGGAACATCGCGAGCGTGATCACGGAAGAAGTCGCGCCAGAGACGAAACTCGAGCAAACCGCGCCGCGTGAAATCGAAGTGGACGATCCTGAGGCGGAGTCCGTCGTTCTCGAAGTTGCGGTGAGGCCTTTGGATTTGGAGCCGCTGGCGCTCCGGAGTTTGGACCGCGGGAATGCTGCGGAAGCTCCTGGATTGCAAGGGGCGGCGGTGGCGTTGTCGGTTCTGAACGGGACGGGACTGCGGTGGTCGGCGACGGTGGAGCCCGTGCATGGGTCGGCCACGTTGGCGGCCCTGCAGACGTGGAACGTCACGCATCGACAGTCCCTCGAGGCCTCGTTGGGTCTGGGTTGGGACGGCGCGCCTGTGCACTGGTCGGCGTGGCACCCTGCCGACGCGTTTGGGGCCCAGGAATGGCGTGTGGCGCGCAGCGACCGTGCAGTGGTTTCGTGGGCGGCGCTGTCCGCCATGCATCACGTGAGCCCGACGGTTCGGGTGGGCGCCACGGCGCGCGTGGGGGTGGAACTGTCACGGGAATTGCAGGTCGGCGTTCAGGACCCCGCCACGTTGACGTGGGTGGAGGGCTCGGCGCCGGAGGTGAGCTGGGGTCGCGTAACGGAAGCCACGCCGTGGCGTCTGCAGCCCGGTGTGCGCGGCGACGTGGCCGTGGCGGAGGGCTGGTGGCTGACGACGCAGGTCGTGTACGAAGCGAATTGGAGGGGGGCTCGGGATTTGGGCCCCATTGAAGTGGAACAGCACCCGATCTGGGTCCAAATCGGCCTCCTCAAGTGGTGACCCCCCGCACACTCCTCGCGTGGGTTGTGGCGGCTGTGGTGGTCGCGACGGGATGCAACCGCGTGCCGTTGACCCCGCCGTCGGTGCCTGCGCCCACGTGGCAAGGGACATTCAACGGCTTGGCGGTGGGTGCCGATTCGACGTGGAGCGTTGCGATGGGCGTGGACACGCTGGCCGACGAACGGCAGCACTGGGGACAGTGGGTGTCGGAGGGAGGCGAGGTTTGGGAAGTGCGCATGCACGTGGAAACGCCTGGGACGATGACGTGGAGCGAGGGCGAATGGCCCTGGGTGCAAGGCGAGGCTGCAGGGCTTTGGGAGGGCGAGGCGTACGTCTGGTACGACGGGTCGTGGACGGTGCAGGGCGAGGCGGTGGACGAAGGCGAGAACGAAGTGGATTTTGAGTGGTTGGCGAGCGATACGCTGACCGTGGAGGGCGTCGATGACGACGGGTGCGAGCAGTCGCTGACTGTGAAGCTCCACCCTCGGTCGGCATGCCAAACCGAGTGGCTGGCTGAGCCGTTTGGGTTGACGTGGGACGACGGAAACGCGCGGGCCATTCCGCCGGGCGATGCGGATGCGGGTTGGGTGTGGACGGTCAATGGCGCAATCGCCGACACGACGTTCACTCAAGGCGGCCAAGGCTCGCAAGACGGCCACTACCACTTGCCCGACGGCTGGGAAGAGGGGTCTGTTGTGTTGACGCCGCTTGACCCTGAAGGGGTGTACGGCGGGTTCTGGATGGAGCGGGTCGTGGACCTTGGCGGCGGAGGATCGGGTTGGGGGTGCGACGCGTTGATGTTCGAGTTGGAACGGGAAGAGGTGACGGGCGTGTGGGTCGAGGTTCGGCACCGGGACAAGGACGGGGTGTGGTGGAGTTCAGCACGGGCGTGCGACGACGTGCCGGAGGGACCGTGGCTTTTTGACGTGACGGACGTGCAGGACCTCGGCACGGTGCAGGGCTGGGATGCGGTGGAGCTGTCCTGCAATTTGGCGTTGCCGATGGCGCGGACCGATGAAGGTCAGGACTGGGTGTCGTTGGAGGTGACGGGCCTCACCGTCGCGGTGCCGCGCTGAGCGCCTTTCGCAAACTTCATGCGGGCGAACTATCTTGCTCGTGCCATGGATGAAAAGGTGACTGGGCACCATGAACAGGCCCCACATCAGCATGCCGACGGCGTAGGGGAAGGCCATGAGGACCCCGAGCTGTTCGCGGCCGGGAAGGACCATGACGATGCCGGCGATGAGTTTGGCCGTGCAGATGAATGGCAAGAGGAACTTGGTTTCCAAGACGGCCATCACAAAGGCCTCTGCTCGGGTTCAGGGTAGCCGGTAGCCATGATCGAGGCGTCGCCCCAGTAGATGTTGTACAGGTGTTTGGCTCCGGAGCCCACGAGGACGAGGGCGTACAGGTAGCGGAGCGCGGCGTCCTGCATTCATGGGCTACAAGGTCAGCAAAACCGCATAAATCACGGCTTAAATCGGAAGTCACGCCTTCAAAGGCCTATTCCTCCGCTTGTCGACGGCTAAGTTATGTTTATCTTTCGCTTTAGAGGCTTCGTCGAACCATGAGGTGAGACGACGTTTTGTTGAATGAGTTAACCGAGTGACATGTTGCTTCGAAGTTGGGTTTTGACGTGGAACATTCCGCTGTTTTTGGCAGTGGCTGCGATGGCTGTTGGTGCGGACGTTTGGTCGCAGCAAGAGGCGCAGTCTTCCACCTATTTTATGGCTCCTTTGCCCGTAAATCCTGCCCTCGCAGGTTCGAGCGGCCAGGCCAACGTGCGTTCCATTTCACGGGTCCAGTGGGTGGGATTTGAAGGAGCTCCTACCTCCCAAATCCTGACGTTCGATGCCCCCCTCCACGACAAAAAAGGGGGAGCAGGATTGATGTTGATGCAGGACGCCACTGGTGCGCGAACCACGACGGATTGGCGGGTGTCGGGCGCGACACACCTCAAACTTTCGGAAGAAATCACCTTGTCTGCGGGACTGAATGGCGGTGTACGCCAGCACGCGTACGGATTCTCGGGGCTGCGTGCTGAAGACCCTACAGAGGCACTGTACCAAACGGCGTACCGCGAATGGTCCGCCAACGTCGGAGCGGGATTCTTTTTGTCCACACCGAACTTCTACGCGGGGTACTCCGTGCCCAACGTCTTGGGCGAAACCAACGTGGATTCGTTGGTGGGCTCGGGTGCCCAACGCCACCACTACGGCATGATCGGGTTCAACCGAAAGCCCAAGACCGGGCTGGTCATGCAAACCAACGCTTTGGTCAAGGCCACGGCGAACGCGCCGTTGGTGGTGGACTTGAATGTGATGTGGACGTGGATGGATCAAATCGGTGCCGGGTTCTTGTTCCGTGCGGGCGAATCGGCGGGTTTGGTCTTGCAAACACGCATCTCTCGCGGCTGGAAGGGCATCTACAGCATGGACTTCCCTTACAACCGTCTGCTCGTCCAAACCCTCGGTTCGCACGAGATCGGATTGGTGTGGGTTCCACGTGACCACGCGGTCGTCAACGCCAGACACTTCTGATCATGGCGAGACTGACCACTCAGTTAGGGTTGTGCCTCATGCTTGCCACTTTGGGTGCCAGCTGGAATGCCGCTGCCCAGGGCGCGCAGCCGAAGGTGGTGGACCGTACGCTGCGCAATGCGGCCGACAGCAAGTGGAGATTGATGCAATACCAAGAGGCGTTTGACCTTTACGAGGTCGTGACCTACTCGCAGATGGAGCGGGCCAAACGCAAAGGCAAGCCCTATGCTCCAGAACTCCTCGACCGAGTTGTGGAGTGCGGTATGCTGGCGGGACGCGAGTCGGAGTTGGCGGCCCTGCTCGACTCCGCGAAGACTTGGGGGTACGCGACTGCAGACCACAACGAGATCCTCGCCCAGCTTTCCATGGCGCTGTCGGGAACGGCTTCAAGCAAGTCGTACTTGTCTCAGGCGTGGGTGACCCCATTGCGGCCCGACTCAGACGACCCGGAATACTGTGCCGTGCCCAATGGCGACGAGCTGGTGTTTGTGCGGGAGCGATCGGTGTTTGGGGTGGGTGCGGACGGATGGACGGGCAGGAAGTATGGTGAGGTGGTGCAAGCCCCGTTGGCCGATTCGTCTGCGGAGCCAGCCGTGCTGGAGGAGTGGTCCAAATTCCACGACGGCCCTGTGGCCTTCGGCAAGGAGGGTGATTGGATGCTCGTGACGATGAGCCACGAGGAAGAGGTTGAGGTGGAAGGCGAGCTGGTGCGCAAATTGAAATTGGCGGTGTTCGAGCGGCGACCCAACGGCGTTTGGGTGGAGCTGAAAACGTTCCCGCATAACAACCCGGCCTACTCCGTCGCGCACGGCGCCATGGACAGCGAAGGCCACCTGTACTTCAGCAGCGACATGCCCGGCGGTCAAGGTGGGATGGACCTCTGGCGCTGCGAAGCGAAGGGCCGGCGGTTTGGCAAGCCTGAAAACCTTGGACCAGGGATCAACACGGCCTCCAACGAGGTGTTCCCATTTGTGGGGCCCAACGGCACGATCTACTTCTCCAGCGCGGGCCACCCGGGCACGGGAGGCATGGACTTGTTTGCGTGGAACGGTCAAGAGCTGGAGCATCTTCCGCAGCCTGTGAATTCGGCGTGGGACGACTTCGCCATTCACTTGGACGAGCGTGGCATAGGTTACATGTCGTCCAACCGCGACCAAGGCATGGACCGCATCTACGTGCTGGAATTGCGAGACCAAACCGTGGACTTGGCCTACAGCTTATTGACGTGCGATGAAGGCCCCGAAGCGGGCGCAGAACTCCGCGTCTACAATCGCAAAACACGAGAAAAAACCACCTTGATGACAGACCTCGAAGGACAGCTATCCCTGGAGGTGGTCGTTGGTGACACGTTGGACATCACGTTCAACGGCGGGGAGAGGTTTGAACCCACTCTGCGAACTTGGGTGGCGGAACTGGGCATGGAGTCGGCAGATCTGGCCGACACGTTGGCCTACCGTGAGTCGGATCACCAGTTGACCGTGGCGTTTGCCGACGGGATCAACACCAAGGATTCTGTGGCCGTTTCTTTCGTGTGCGATGGTTGGCCGCGAGAAGTGATTTTGGTCGGCCAAAACGACACCTTCTCCTGGGAATTCCGCGACCGCGGCACTTGCTCTCAAATCGTCGTGGACGGCATCGGGTACACGTCCCAATCCTTCGACCTCGCCCTCAACCCCGCATGTCCGCGCCCTTGGGATCTCGACGTGGAGTTGAAGATGGCGTTTGACATCGATTTGGACCAGGTCTACTACGGTTTGGGTGACGCCCAGTTTGACCGCAAGAGCCGTCACGTGCTCGATGAGGTGGTCGCCTACATGAAGGAGGTCCCCCACCTGACCCTGGAACTTTCTTCGCACACGGACAGTCGGTCTTCGGACGCGTTCAACCTCGAGCTGTCCCAGCGCCGAGCCCAAAGCTGCGTGGACTACATCGTGGCCCAAGGGGTGGGGGCGAGCCGGATTTTGGCCAAAGGCTTTGGCGAAACACGCCCCTTGAATCATTGCACGGACGGCGTGCCTTGCACGGAGGCTGAACACCAGCTGAACCGCCGGACGGAACTTCACTTTGCAGGAATTCATTGACATGAAGACGCATCATACATTTCATTGGATCGTCGTCGCGCTGTTGTTGGCGTGTGCGGTGGTTCTGCCAAGCGCGACCTATGCTCAAATGCTCGGCGTCACCGTGGAGGTTGATACTGTCTTCGGAGGCCCAAGTGAGATGGATCCTGCTGGAGACCTAGATGGATTCACCAGTTACTTGCTCTACGCCAACTTCACCAACCCTGCCGATGTTCTGAGTGCGATTTACTCCGACACCGCTGCGTTTGATGGGATTGCTGCCATGACCATAGACGCTCCCTGTGGGTGTTGGAATCCAGATTTTAACAAAATGGTCATTGGTCCATTTGTGAACTCTGTAATCGTTCAGAACCCCGCCTTCAGTTTGTATGAGTACGACACGTTTTGGACGATTGGAAAAAAGTATATGAACGAACCAGGCCAAACTCCAAGCTGGACTTCTGACCCCCCAATCAATGGAGACAACATTTGTGGAGAAGTGGTGACCAATGGGCTTGCTTACATTGTGGGTTCCACGGGCTCATGGCCTGTCAATGCGGTTGCCGGAGACGATTTGAGGATTCTGATAGGACGTGTCACGACATGCGGCCCCTTCACCATTACGATGAATGCTCAGGTGTTCATTGAAGGTGATCAAGAAAACGGTGAGTTGTTCACCATGTGTGAAGAGGCTGACTTGGATTTGGATGGGATTTGTGACACTGAGGATGACTGCGT
>Ga0209037_1000180_pt1 | contig 19190 bp, 19 predicted proteins | sample SaaInl25SG_5_DNA_FD_188225 | JGI IMG/M metagenome (GOLD analysis project Ga0209037, IMG submission 188225) | Marine microbial communities from expanding oxygen minimum zones in the Saanich Inlet - ESP_125SG_5_DNA (SPAdes) (version 2) | ecosystem: Environmental > Aquatic > Marine > Intertidal...
GCCTATGACTGGACTAAAGATATGCTAGCTAAAGCAGACTAGTATGTATACTATCATCACACGAGACCAGTGTAACTTCTGTGATGCAGCGAAGGCCCTCTTAAAGGGGGCTGGACTGCCCTACACACAGTATAACGTACAGTCAGCTAGCAGTAAGTGGGTACTGACCTTGTTAAAGCAAGCAGGTCATACTACTGTACCACAGATCTTTAGTCCAGACGGTTCATACATTGGTGGTTACACAGAGCTTAAGGCTTCTATTGTACCTGTTGAATACTAACACTAACACCGCCCTTAGCTCAACTGGATAGAGCACCTGCCTTCTAAGCAGGGGGTTGCAGGTTCGAGTCCTGCAGGGCGGGCCAACATAAGGATTAGCTATGCAGTTAGACTTGTTTGAAGACGCTGAATCTTCCATTAGAGAAGGTGAAAGCAGGGTCTGCATAAAGTGCGAAAGAGAGCTTCCCATAGAAAGCTTTAGGTGGAGAGGTAATGAAGGGTTTAGGAGAACTGAATGTAGTTCCTGTTTAACGAAATTAAGTAGAGACAGAATAGCATTACATAATAAAGTACCTAAACCTTCTTCAGGACACTGTTGCCCTATATGTGAAAAGACAAAAGAAGAGGCATCTAAGACTTTTAGGTTAGGGAAAGGAAAGAAAAGAGCTACTTTTGTACTTGATCATGATCATGTAACAGGGGAGTTTAGAGGTTGGCTATGCGATAAATGTAATAGAGGCCTTGGCGCTTTTAATGACGACGTAAAGCTACTTATGAAGGCAAGGGACTACTTAAATGGATAACCTAGAACCCCCAAAGAAGCAGACACGTACTCGCCGTAAGACTAACTACAAGGGTGCTACTGCTAAGCCTGTATCAGGCATTGTACCTCGTACAGAGAAGCAGAAAGAGCTAATCGCTGCTATCAAGAGTAGCTCTCAGGTGCTGATCCTTGGTCCTGCAGGTACAGGTAAGACTTATGTTACCGCTACCTGTGCAGCTGATCTGTACACACTCAAAGAGATAGACAAGATCATTATCACTAGGCCACACGTAGCTGTAGGCAAAGAGATAGGCTTCCTGCCAGGTACACTAGAAGAGAAGTCACAGCCGTGGGCATTGCCTGTGCTGGACGTGCTAGTGAAGCACTTAGGGCGTGGTGCTGTTGATACAGGACTAAAGAATGGCAACATTGAGATTGCTCCTCTAGCACTTATGCGGGGGCGTAGCTTTGATAATGCTTTCATTATTGCAGATGAAGCACAGAACATTGAGATACCAGAGATCAAGATGTTGTTGACAAGAGTAGGTGAAGGTAGTACAATCGTCATGAACGGCGACATTCAGCAGTCTGACTTGAGAGGCCCCTCAGGTTTATCTAAGGTAATACACTTATCAAAGAAGCATATGTTGGATGTACCTGTTGTAGAGTTTGGTGTGGATGACATTGTACGTAGTGGCATCTGTGCTGAGTGGGTTAAAGTGTTTATGAAAGAGAAACTATAGCCTTATGCAAATAGAACAAGAAGCCGCAGCCTTCACTGAAGGTAAGCGGACACAGTTTAACACAGCGCTAAGTGAATACCTTGCACCTCTCATTGATTATCTAGATGACAACCTACACATGTCTTCAGAGCTAGACGACATAAAGTACCACCTCCTTGTCGTCAAACTAATGTGCAGGCACAGTGCAGAGACACACGGTATCAAGTAGTAGCATTAAAAAAAAGGGGAGCTTAGCGGCTCCCCTCTCTCTTTGTGTGATCTACTTTCTTGCCCCGTAGTATTCGTCCCAAATCTTTACGTGATCCATGTAGAGTTGTAACTCTGTGTACCCTAGATCTCGCAGAGGGGCTTCAACACCCTTGCTTTTTAGTAGCTTAAGTGCGGATCTCCGTGCACCAGGACTACCCTTAGTCATTGCATCCTTTCGCATAGCCTCAATAGCTACACCATCACGCCTGCTAGTCTTCATGTACTCTCTTACTACAGACTTGAGTTTAGTAAGTTCCGTCTTTAGCCTGCGTCTACGCTGATCAACGCTACCCTTTGTAAACTTATCATCTTTCAATAAGTCTTCTGCCACCCTATCTAGCATAGGTGCTAAGAACGTGTTGAACGCTTTATCATATGCAGGGTTCTTTGATCTAGCGTTAGCTGTGAAGGTCATCATCTCAGACATACCATAGGCTAACTCAGTAGCGTTCTGTGGCGGCTTAATCACCAAACCTGCAATACGTGCTGCAGGGTTAGGGTCCTGTAAAGCGCCTTCACGTGTAGCCACACGAAGCTCCTCTCCTGTGATAGCTTCTACGTCCTGTGTGAATAGCTCAAAGATATTGTCTACATACTTGGTAGCAGACTGTGTTAGCACATCTGAGCCTCTAGCCTGTCTTACATCCTTAGCTACATCACTATCTGTAATGAGACCTACACTTCTGTTTATCGCATCTAGTGGACGAGTAAAGCCAGCAAGGATGTTACCACCTGTTTTCCATGCAGCATCCCAAGAGGCACCTGCTTCGTTCCCTGATGAAGGGTCCATAAAGTCCATTATAGCAAACAGGTCATTACCGAACTGCACATCACGTGCGACCTGACCGATAGCCATTTGATTAAGCCATTCTTGCTTTAGCTCTTTGGGTATAGGCTGCTCATCCCACCAGAAACGCGCTATGCGACCTGAAACCAAGAGAAGTGACAGAGGGTATACGTTCTTAATATCTGCTACCTGACCTCCAGCAACCTCTATGTCAGTAGATGCCATGCCCTTATCCAGCTTTTCTTTGTCATACCATGCTGCCATGCCAATAGCACTTAGAGCAACAGTTGAACGTGACACAGCCTCTAAGGTAGTCAGATTACGTTTATCCTTAAATGCAATAGCCTTTGCACCTTCAATGATGCCGCCTGGCCCCCACTCATAAGCAGTGGCAACTACGTTATTCATGAAGCGACCAAAGGGAAACACAGTACCTAGACCTGGTATGTTAGATGTGGTCTCTACCATTTTAGCTACTGAGCTAAGTGCTACGTTATCCCCCTTTGTGTAGTCCTTCGAGAACACAGACTTCATAGTGCCATCTAGAGCAGCACCAATGACGTCATTGTCTATCATAGACGTGTCACCACCGTTGATAGCGTCACGTAGGGTGATCTTCTTATTGATCTGCAGGTACTTGTCCAACTCTGACATGAACATCTGAGACTTTGTAAAGGTATCTTGGATGGATACACCTGTAGCCTTATTAGCCGTGTCTGCCATCCACTCAGCACCCTTGAACCACTTGCTATCAGGGTCCATGCCAAAGCGCGTAGCAGATTTCTCTACACCGCCAGTGACAGTCTCAAACAGAACCTTACCTGCTGTACTATTCTCTTCTAAGAACTTCATGTATGCGTCATGCGTAGTAAAAGGATCAGCAAGGTATCGCATCTTTGTGCCTACCATGTTACGGTACACTCTACCTACACGTAGCGTCTCTTGACGCTTAGCTCCTGTCTGGCCCAGCGCTTTTAACGACAGTGCTGTTCCTGCGAGTAGGTCAGCAAGAGTACTACCTACAGCATAGTTAGAGAAGCCTGCTACGTTAGCAGCTGTTGTCGCAGGGGAAGATACAAGCATTCTGCGCCAGATGTTCTGCCCATAAGCAAGGCCCTGCATCTTATCTGCTTCCTTAGACTCTCTTTCAATAACACCTTCTGTAGCCTCACGTAAAATATCATCAGCTACAACGATGTTAGAATCCAGCATACGTTTAGCCTGTGAGAACACATTGAGAACCTGTCCTGCACGATTACTTTCATTAGCTACAAGGTCCTGCAGTTTAGCGCGAGAGCCTGCCATGTCACCTAACGTCATGTGAGTAGGCTTAAGCATCTCATTGATTTCTTCTAACTGCTTCTGTGGCATATGCTGAATCACATTTGTAAGTGCATCAGAAATAGTTGCATTGCCTGGCAGCTTTAGCCCTTGGTCACGAAAGAGTTTAACAATACCGTCCTTCTTACCCTTACCGTCAGAACCTAAAACGATACGCTTCAATAGGTCTGCTTCTGTGGTCTCGTTGGAGTAGACACGGCGTCCTGCTTGCCACTTCTCCTTCCATGTACGAACACCCTCTAGTACACTATCTCCAGCTTCCTTAGAGCCTTGCTCACCTAGCAGAGGCTTAGACAGACCTACCTCACGGGTAATAGCTTTTTCTGCTGCCTCTTTTGCCTCTGTAGCTTTAGCGCTACCCCTAAGCATAGCATCCGCTTCAGCCAAGCCTGAGCTACCCTTAAAGGCTCTACCTAGTAGCTGAGCACCTCCTGCAAGACCGCCTAGAACAGAACTAGCACCCGTCTGCAAAGCGCTATACTCTTCCTGTGCACCTACTTCCATGCGTAGGCCTTGGATAGTATAGTCCTGCGCCATAGCTACAAGAGCATCTGTAGCAGTTGTAATGCCCAGCGCTTTAGTGTCTGCCTTTCTAGCGGCTTTATCGTATACCTTTTTAGCAGCCTTATCAGCTTGGCGTCTCTTAAAGTTGTTCTTTTCTATGATGGCAAGTTTATCTACAGCCTCACGTGCGGCCTTAGTCTTAACGAACTCAAGAGAGTGTCTAGCTAGAGCAGACTCTACCGCCTCTTTACTAGCAGCTTCTGCAGCCTCTCTAGAGCCTGTAGCCTTCATAGCCTTAAGACCTGCTTCACGTGCAGCTTTACGTACTAGTGCCTTTGTAGCTTGACTACCCCCAAGAGCACCTGCCTTAGCCATGCCACCTGTAAGCAATCCAATGTAGTTAGATGGATCTGATGCTGCAGCCTGTACATAGTCCCACGCACCGTCTACTGCGCCGTAAAAGCCGTCATTGACAAACACGTTACCTAGACCGTCGTATAGCTCAATAGCCCTCTTTGTTGCTAGCTTATCTTCCTCACTAGCAGTAGCAATAAAGCGAGCCTCACCTGCAGTACCTATCACGTTAGAGTCAAAGAAACGCCAGTGATCTACAAAGTCCTCTACAAGTCTGTCGTTATCAATGTCCCCGCCCTCACGGTACTTCTTGCCTGCACGTCTGACCATGTAGTCACGAATATCTCTAGCAGCCTTGCCTGTCTTTAGGTCATCCTTTTTGTACTTACGCCCTGTATCAAAGCCATACTCATCTTCCTCGTCATCATCAGACACTACAGAAGCTTGTGCCGCCCTAGAGTAAGCAACAAAGTCGAAAGGCTCCTCTTCTTCGTCCTCATCAGGCACTACAGAAGCTTGCGCCGCCCTAGAGTAAGCAACAAAGTCGAAAGGCTCCTCTTCTTCAGAGGAGTCACTAGGGGTTACGGGTTCAGGTGTAGCCTTTTCTAGATCATCAGAAGCGTCGTAAGCCTGTCGGGAGTACTCAACGAAGTCAAACTCTTCCATATTATTCACCATCTCCAATGAACTGCTTTAGGGCGTAGATGATAGCATTTCTATTAAGGGGCATTTCTACTTGATTCTCAAAAGACCACTCACTCAGTGCCTTTTCTACTTCCCTATCACTAGAAGAGCGTGTAAGACCTCTACCCTGTAGGTAACGCATGAGGGTCTGACCATGCTCTTTTAGTACCTTTTCTTGATCTTCATCAGCGGGTATAACTCTTGGCTTCTCTGTTTCAGTAGCCCCCTCAGCGGATAAAACACTTGGCTTCTCTGTTTCAGTGACCTCCTCAAAAGGACGACCAAACTTTTTCTCTAGGCGCTTAGTAGACATCTTGCGTTCATCACCCTGAGCCACACCTTCAATAATTACTGCAGCCTTTTGGTTATCAGCAAGACGTGCTTTGCTAAAGTACTTTAAGTCAGAGCCTTTAACAGCAAAGACCCGTGTCTTACCTGCAAACTGCGGTATGTAAACTCTGTACATTGTGTCAGGATCAGCGGACTCTTGAATAGCAACAGACTTTGTAAAGTTAGAGTTAGCCAAACCTCCACCAAACTCCTTATCAATACTAGAACCTATAACACTGGTTCTCAACCCCAGAGCTTCTTTTTGCTTTTTAGTCAGCGAGTTGTACTGCTCTTCTGTAAGAGGCATTGGCCCGCCTAGCTGTTCTTGCATGGCTTCAAACGCTTCTGGAGTAGGTACTTCAAACTCTTCTGTGGCGCTGCGGGTAGCTTCTTGTGCAGTGAGGGAAGCTTTTTGTGTAGATTGTTTAGCATCAAAATCAGCAGCGTCTTTTAATAGCTGTTCAGTAGCAGCCACAGAGAGGCGGGTTCCCCTACGGTGTAATACTTTGCCTGTTTTGAGGTCTCTAAGATCCCCTTGAATCACTATAACGGGACCTGCTTCGGTTTGTTCTACTATGTACGGAGTGTTCTTAAGGATTTCAGAGTGAGTCTGTACCTCCACAGTGTTGCCGCTACTGTCTACTACTGTTTCACCCTCAGGTGTTACAGGCTCAGATGTTTCACCCACAGATGTTACAGGCTCAGGGGCGCTAGCTACAGCTTCAGCACTGCTTTCTCTAAGGCTAGACACGTAGTCTGTACCAAGGCGATTCGCAAGAAGAGGACCCATTATGTCAAGGTAAGAGGAGCCGTACATACTCTCTATTCTAGCATTAACAAGAGGTCCATAAGCATCTCTTTTAAGCTTATTAAGAAGGGTTTGTTGCTCATTAATCTCGTTTGTTATTTCATCGTATTTATCTGAACCCTTTGGGTTTATGCCTATTTCTGCTGTCTGATCTTTAACTAGCTGCTCTAGTTTTGACTGAGCAGCAATGTATTCGGGTTTAGTTTTTAGGTTGGTTTCTATTCGGTTAAACTGCAGCATCTCGTCTGTTATATCATCTGAAGTAAACTTACTAGGCATCTTGCCGTACTGAACACTAGCACCAGGTACAAGAGAATCAAAGTCAGCCATACTAGCAGCATTGTTGATGTCATACACACTCATGCCCATGCCAGCCATCTCTTCGTCCAGCTTCTGACGAGCACGGTCTGTAGCGTTATAGCCCAGCATACGCTTAAAGACGCCTGTCTCTTCGGCTTTGTAGTCGCCTGTAGTAGTCTTAGTAAGACCATACTGGCTACCAATAAACTCATCTAGAGACGTTTGGTTATCGCCTGTCATACCCAACTGTGCTAGGTTAACGTCTGTACTTACCATGTCCTGCACTAGATCAGGGTTTTCCGTTGCAAAGTCTGCACCATATTTAACTCTTGCTTGTGACCATGTTTTGTCCAAGTCCATTAATCCTGTAGGGCCTGAAGCTGCAGCTGTACGTACAACAGCCTCAGGTACACCCTGATTAATTAAGCGCTGGGCAATACCTTTTACAGTGCCTGCTACCTTCTGCCGCTTTTGCATGATAGGCAGGTTCTTCTCAGCTAGATCTCTCTGCTTCTCTTCGTAGGCTTCTGCTTTATCTTTGCGCTCATTAATGTATCCCGCAGTGTCCTTCATAAAGGCGGTTGCGAATGCTTGCCAGTCAGCCATTATACTGTACCTCTACGTGCCATAAGCCCAGCGCCCTGAGGCATCTCTACTGGTGCTTCTTCTTCTTGTACTTCTTGTGGTTCTTCTACTTGTGAGGCTTCTTCAGCTACAGGCTCACTCATCATCTCAGGCTCTTCACTAGAAAGTTCCTGTAGGAGTGCTAGGCCAGGATCTTCTTCGCCTTTGCCTGCTGCAATGCCCTTCTCTACAGCGTCATCAATGAGTAGCTGTAGTCTAGCTTTTTCTTTCTCTGTAGCAGCCTCTTCGAAGCTTACAGGTGTCTCAGGTGTTTCAATGCCCATAGAGTGCATAGCCATCTTAATGAAACTTGCTACCACAGGACCAGCTAGCATACCTACCTCTACTGTGTGCAGACCTTTCATGCTACCCATAGTAACAATCATCTCTGACATAGTTTTCAGGTCAGCGCCTAACTCAAATGCAACAGCAATGTCATCCATTACATCAGGGTCAGCTAGCTTGTTTACGTGAAACTTTACAGCATCCTCTACTGTGTCAAACTCTGAGGGGCGTTCCCACGGAGCGTTACGAGGTGTATCTGTAAGGGATTGACCTGGAACAGGCCCTTCTAGAAAGTTTGCCATGATGTTGTCCTATTTAGTAAAGCCTGCACCAAAGTAGAGACCTACAATGGCAGACACAATATGTGTATCTAGAGGGGTGATTACAAAGCCTTGGGCCATCTTCCATTTGACTACTTCTGTACCACCACCAAAGATGTTAGACAGGAAGCCGCCTTGGATCTCACTATACCCAACAATGACGCCAACCTCAGGGTACCATACTGCTACAAGCTTTGGCAATACAATAATAGAGAATACTGCAGATAGTGCAATGAGCCTACGTGTCCAAGCAAAGTGCTTGTCTGTCTTGCCAGCCTCACGAGCAGTGTTTACCTGTGTAGCATTGAAGTTAGCTCTTTCCATGAGCATCTTCTGTTGGGACTCTTTAGCCTTGATAGACTGACCCCATACAGACATGACCCCACCAAGAATGGTGGAGCCTAGCATTGTGATTAGTTCTAAGGGTAAGCCTAGCATTATTGTGGAACCTGTAGAGTGCCTATTTTCTCGTCATTATCGGGCTTAGTCCATGTCTTTAAGGTTGTACCATCGCTGCGCTTGATAATGTACTTAGTGCCTGTACGTACACCGCCTGTCTTCACGGCCTTCGTTGTTATCTCAGACGCCTTATCCCCTGCTTTGGCTACAAGGTTGTACGTCTGTAGACGGCGTTTAAGCAGGCCTCTTGGATATTCCGTACCAGACCTGAAGTTAGTAGTAAAGCCAATCAGATTAGCTGTGCTCTGCTCCGCCACATCTTTAGCAGTTTCATTAAGCATCCTCTTAACAGAGGACCAGCCTGCAGCACCTATACCAGCGTTCCAAGCCATGTCATAGGCAGCTTCTTTTGCGGTAGCGCTCAGATCATCAAAACCAGACCCAAACTCTGTTGCAGCCCTGTCAGCAAACTCTGCGTACACACCTTTTGCCCACGCTTCATCTGAGTCATAGCTAGTTCTAGAAATACCAAACTTGGTAGCCCCAGAGTAGTCTACGCCAGCTAGGTCTGCTTTCTTTAGGCCGTGAGAGCCTCTAGGATTAAAAGGAGTGCCATCTGCTTTCTTTACGCTACCGCTGTCAGGAACAATACCATGAGGCAGAGTAACAAAGTTCCGCCCATCTAGGTGGATATTTGTACCCTCAGACGGGGCGAGGCTATCAAAACCTGCTGTTAGAGAGGTTGTGGTATCTACAGTACTCGAAGTGTCACCCTTTATAATGGTAGCAAAGGTGCTGGTCGCTGTGGTGGTGTCTGTAGCCACATTAGTGCCAACAGAGGGTACTACATCTGCGTTGACTGCGTCCTTCGCTACTCTGAAACCCTCTGTACTACCCTGCCGATCCATAAGGCTTGCACGTGCCCTACTAAAAGGATCTCTCATGTCAGATACAGGCTCTTTTGCAGGGCGATCAAGGTCAGGATACGTTTCACCCATAAGGTTCTCTACGGACGTCTGCTTCTCAGGGGCGGGATCAAACTCTAGCATTGTTGTTGTGACTTCAGGCGCAGCACTTAGTGCATACTTTTCAGGGATCACATCAAAGCCTGCTTTTCTCTGCTCTGCTAGCAGTAGTGCGCTTTCCTTAGCCATACGTTCCATCTCATCTGCGTAGTCTGTAGTAACCTTATTTACAACAGCCTCTCTGTCAGGTTTATATGCTTTAAACACATCAGAAGCTCTATTATAAGTAACCTGTGCCATGTTACTAAATACATCTAAGAAACCTAGAGGATCATAATCGCTAGTACTTTCTGGCGCACTAGAAGGGGCAACAGGCTTGCTTAACAGGCTGTTAGTAACCTCTTGTTTAGACTGCTCTTCTTCCTCAGGTGATCCTGAGAGATAGTCAGCCAAGTCATAGCTGTATGTATACTCAACGCCCATTATAATAGTATCCTGTATCTGTGTATCTTTAAGCTTATCTGAATAAAGCAGCAGCAAGGCTACCAATAGCACCCCACATAGCGGCACTCTTTTGTGCTTTAGCTGCTGCCTTTGCGTCTTCAGAGGATAGCTTGGCAATAGCAAGTTGAACACCTCGCGTAGCATCATTATCTGACGCTTGAAAAACATAACTCATAATGTCCCTAGTCTCCTGCATGGCAGCACTGAAAGCCAGACTTGTCATGTTATTTGCAGCAGCAGCAGCATCTCTGTTCGCTTGGTTAGTAGCCGCATTGTCTGTAGTAGCAATGGTCTGATACCACTTAGCGTTTGCCTGCTCTACTATTAGACTATTCGATGCGTTAAACTGTTCACGTAGGTTCTTCTGTGTAGCATTAAACTGTTCAACGGCATTCTCTTCCCCTGCATTAAAGCGGGACATAGCGTTAGCTTGATTAGCGTTAAACTGCCCTACAGACGCTGTAAGGTTAGCAAAGAACTGATCTGTCTGTGTCTGACTAGAGGCATTAAACTGTGCAGCAGCATTCGCCGCAGCAGTATCAGACAGTAGCGTGTTAGTAATAGCCTGTGCCTTGAATATAGCGGTCTGCTGTTCATTGCTCAGGTTAGCCATGTCTGTCTGTAGGAAAGCATTAGCCTGTTGTACTTGTGCCTGCTGTCTGTTGTTTAGGTTAGTCATATCCAGCTGAGACATAGCTGCAGCATCAGACAGAACTTTAGCATTTAGGTTAGACAGATTAGCTAGGTCTACAGACTGTGCAAGTCTTGCATTCTCTAGAGCTACCTGCTGCTCCGCATTAAAGTTCATGTTAGCGATATCAGAGATACGTGCTGCATTCTGTACACGTGTTTGAAACTCTTGATCAAACTCAATGCCAAGGAAGTTAGCTCGCTGTTGTGCAGCGAATGTAGCAGCCTGCTGGCGGTTAGACAGGTTTTGTGATTCAAACTGTGCACGAGTGTTAGCATCTGCTTGTGCAATAGGTAGTGCACTCTCCATAGCAGCCTGTACTACAGCCTGACCTGCCATGCTAGAAGCACCCAAGCCACGTGACGCTAAAGCAGCTGTAGCAGCCCTCATAGCGCCTGAAGCCCACGGAGGTGTGTCACCACCCTCAAACTGCTCTAGTAGTCCTGTAAGTTGCCCTTGTACAGTGGCCTCTGAAGAAGGTACGCCTGTAGCTGCTGTATAGTTAACAGCACCCTCAACACGATCCATGTCAACAGTAGAGCCTTCAATAAGCTCACCCTCTTGAACAGTACGAGCATCAGGTGCCTCTACCTTCTGTGCCTCATCTAGTGTGGCTGCATCTATGCCTAGCTGTGCTAGCTGCTCAGGGGGCATAGTTGCAGCTTTAGCAAGTGCCTCATCACTAGGCTTACCTGTAGCTGCTACAAGTTTGTCTAATGCCGCATCTACTGCCTCTTCACTAGTAGCGGCTGATACTGTAACAGCGTCTTTAACCTCAGGTGCAGCAACAGGTGTAGCAGTCTCTGCTGTACTAACAGTAGCCTGCTTAGCGTCACCCGCCTGGCCTACGTCAGCATCCATTGTGCCTTCTTTTTTCTGAGCTTCTGTAGTAGTAGCAACCTCAGCTTCAGTTACTAGTTCTTCTGGTTTAGTAAGGGCTTTAGTCATTAGCTCTTTAGCTGCACTAGTAGAACTAGTAGCACCACCTTCAGAAAACCCTCTAGCCTTAAGAGCACCGTCAATCTTGCGCTGGGCTACCTCAGACATGCGCCCTACACGTGCAGCAGCACCTGGGGTGGCAGCTAAGAACTTAGCCTGTTCGTCAGCTTGCATACCCTGCATTTCAGGTACAATCTTACCTAGTTGATCAGGTGTGAAACCACCGAATAGTACAGCCATTTAAGTAATCCTTACTTATCGCCTAAGTGCATCCAAACAGCACCTGCGATGAAAGTTAAAAGTGCTACAGTACCCCAACGCACTGTTGTGCTCCAGATACTACGTCTTGTTTCGCGCCATGATTCAAGGAGGTTTCGCATCTCTTGAATATCTTTAGCTGCACTGTCATCGTGCAAGCCTAGAGCGTTAAGCAACTCTTTAGCGCCGCGCTTAGCAGCCCTATCAAGCATAGCTTCTAGTTCGTCTGGTGTCAATGTAATCTGTGCCATATGCTACCCTTAAGGCACCAGGTAGGTGCCACTAGACGTAAAGTTCGTCCAGTCACCGCCGTCTGCTCGTATACGTGCAAAACCGTTTGCACCATTGCCGCCCCGCGCGTCCCCGCCAGCGCCAGAACCCTTAGTGCCTATCGTCACACTGAGTGTGGTACCAGGTACCAAGTAACCGAAGTTGCTAGATCGTAAAGTTCCTGCAGCGCCGCCGCCACCACTGTTACCCTCTGAGTCGAAGCCTGGTTGTTTAAGATCACCGCCTGCACCGCCGCCACCTGCACCATAGGAGGCTGCAGGAGCATGTCCACCTACTGCTTGCCACATCTCACTATCGCTGCTCACAGTAACACCGCCCGCACCTCCACTGCCAAACTTGGTGGATGCTCCTGTTCTAAAAGTATACTGATTCGCGCCATACAGGGCGTTCCACCCTCCTAGACCGCCCGCTGCAGATACATTTGTAATAGCAGAGCCTGTAATAGAAGATGCAGTCCCTGAAGCACCCCTACCAGAGCCTGCATTGTCTGCTAAACCGTAACCGCCAGCACCACCTGCGCCAATCAGTTCATACACAATGTATCTAGCTTTTACAGCGCCATAGAAGTTCCCCAAGCTTATAGTGCCTGATGTAGGTACATTCCCGTTGTTAACTGTAGTGTAGGCACCATTACGATAATACTCAGACATGCTTATGGGATTAGCGCCCCCAAACTCAGTCTGTACCTGAGCTAAAGTAATTAATCCTGATGATTGTAAAGCCATTACGCAGATCCATAAGCTGTGACATTGCCTTCAACTGTTAGGTTTCCACTGGAATCTAACTTCATTCTGTTAGTGCCATTGTATGCAAACTTTAAATCTGTGCCGCTCTGTGTGACCGTCCATTCACCCAGATCCACAGTAGTAGCATTAAGAGTAGAAGCAGAGAAAGCCTGAGAGCCTGATCCTGCTAGTTCTGCTTTAGTGTCAATCTCTGCTTGTAAGCCATCAATGTTGCTAATAACGTGGTTGTGACTGTCATCTGCTACGGTAGCCGTGATGATAACATCAGAGCCGCCGTTAAAATCAACAGAACCTGACACATCACCAGTAAGGCTAATATTACGTGAAGTCTCTAGAGCAGTCGCAGTAGTTGCATTGCCTTCAAGGGAAGCTACGAGAGTCTCACCCCCCGTAGTCCACTTGTCCGCAGTCTCATCCCACAAGAAGGATACATTAGGTGAAGTACCGCGTTCAATCTCAATACCCCCACTCTGAGTAGGTGTACCTGTTACACTGCTGTTTAGCGTGATAATGTTGTCTTCTATGAGGAGTGTCTCTGTGTTAACTGTAGTAGTTGTACCTGAGACAGTAAGATTTCCTGAGACAGTAAGATCCCCTGAGGCAGCTATGTTCCTTGAGGCAGTAAGATCCCTGAATGTAACATCAGATGTTGTGCCTACAACTTGACCAATAGAAATAGTAGGTGTAGCACCCTCACCTGCGGCACCAACTGTAACACCTGTACCTGCTACAAGACTACTTACGTAATCCCCTGTAGTGTCTGTACCTAGAGCAACAGAATTAGGCTCTACTGTAGTAGTTACAATAATGTCACCACTACCGTCAATGCCACTTACATCACCTGTTACATCACCTGTAAGAGTAAGACTACGTGCTGTTTCCCAAGCTGTCGCGGTGTCTGCATTACCTGTTACAGCACCTGTTATATTACCTACAAATTCCGTAAAGGCTGTAATGGTAGTACCTGTTACTGTAGAAGCGGTGTTTGCTCCTATAGCAGTATTATCAATGTTACCGCCATTTACGTCTACTGTAGAGAAAGTTGATGTACCTGTAGAAGTAACATCTCCTGTTACATCTCCTGTCAGGTTACCTGTAACACTACCTGTAACATCACCCGTTAGACCCCCTGTTACATCACCTGTAATGTTCCCTGTTACATTGCCTGTAATAGTGCTTGTTACATCTAGCGTACCTCCCATAGTAGTATTACCAGAGACAGCTAGTGTATCTGTATCTACAGTACCATCAAACCAAGCATTCTTGAATTGTACAGCTGCAGAGCCTAAGTCTAGCGTATTAGTGGTTTTAGGGATTACCTGACTAGAGGATACAACCAAGTCCTGCGCTGGGCCTACCTTTTCAATAGGAGAGCCTTCACCTGCAGTACCATCATGCTTGTGACCTGTTGAAGAGTTATAAGCAGCTTCAAGTGCGTTGTATTCAGCATCAAAGTCATCAGCGTTAATTACGCTTCCGTTAGAAATGTTGCTGTCTCTCTGACGAGTATAGCCTGCCATGTTACGTCCTTACTGTCTATCGTTTGTTTTGTACTCTAGGACCACAGTGTCGAGAGTAAAAGAGGGGTTTGTTGAGATGTCTTCAATGCGTATTGCCAAGGTTTTACCTGAGCCTGTGATGTGCTTATTGTATACGTTGTCTAGTACACCGCCATACGTAGCTGTGCCATACACAGAGGATGTTTCACCAAAGATAAAGACGGACTCACCTGTGCTACTAATCTCTATAGCAGAAGGCTGAACAGTACCGCTATTAGTTGCCGTATCAAAGTCGTACTTAATGTTAGTACTCAATGCCATGCTACCACTGGGTTCAGCATACAGAGACATCTTATATAATGTCTTACGTATCTGAGGGTCGCCTATAGGCATGTAAGGACTCTCATAGATAGCTTCAATTATAGAGCCATCAAAGTCTGAGCCTGTACCTAACTCGTAGACGTAACCATCTTCATTAGCAAAGCATATAGTCTCACTATTACCTGAGTATACACTATCTGCTACATAAGCTTTAATACCAAACGTAGTAGACCAGCCAATAGAGCTAGCACCCTGTGATACAAGTTTAGTAGCTATTAAACCTTTAGCTGTTTCAGACTGCTCTGACTCTACGTAGGACAGAATGCGATACTGAGCCTTATCACGAAAGAGCACACTCGTGTATATAGATGAGTTAGCTAAGAACTTGTTAGCATCTTCAGCAATTACGTCTGATGCAATGTCTAACCCAAAGTCACCAATACGATCTGTAGCACTTAGTAGTCTAATACCATCAGGGGCAACATACATGATGTCACCGCCTACTTCTTGAATAGTATCAGCACTAATGCAACCAATACGATCCGTAATAGGTGACATAGTAAAGTCAGCCGCAGAAGTACCAGTTATACGCTGTACTGTATTCTCTGTGAAGACAATAAGCTGATCACGAAATACTACAAGACCTGTAACATCGTGTGATACATTAATGGTACCTGCACCGTTAGCGACACTAAAGTCATCTACAGTAAGGGGTGCTGTGAAGTATAGTATATTGTCTTTAGCATAGAATGCTGTACTCTTAAAGTATGCTACGTGGTCTGCACCTTGTACATCAGAATTATTTATGTAAGTAAGGCTGTCATCACTGGTGTCATACACAGCAGGAAAGTTCACACCATCAACAATAGCAACCTGAACATCTGTCCCTAGCTTAAACGTAACATGCCTTGCTTTATTGCCAAGGAATGTAGCTGCAATTATGCTAGTCCAAGTAGTACCTGAACCGTAGTACCACTCTGTTAGGTTAGAAGCATTCTTGCGAGCCGCTAGTATCTTACCAGAGTCAACTACCTTAAGACCTAAAACAGGGCCGCTACCAGGTACAGCCGTATCGCTGAACTTTTCGTAACCCTTAATCTTAGTGTAACCACCCTCTTTGTTAACCTCAAAGTTCTGCAGGAAAGTAGCAGAACCCACAGCATTAGTACCCTGCTGAAGGCGGCTCTGATTAGAGATTAACCCACCTCTAAACTCAATAGGGTATGTCTGCCACTGCGTCGCCATTAGAAGCTTACTCTCGTGTCTCTTACGTATTCAGTGCGATTAATGTTAATACTACGAAGATACTTAATGCCATCCTGAAACTTCTGAAGAGAAAGTTGTGCAGCCTGCATGTCGCTACGGAACTGATAGGCATAATACATAGCACCATCTACTATCACGTGTCGGTAGGCTTCTGGTAGAGTAGGCACATCATCTGCAGCATTTAGGTCAAACCCTAGTGTGTAGTATTCATATACTACTTCATATGCTTTATCAGGGGAGGGTACGAAGATAAGCTCTCTACTAGGTGCTCTCACAACGTACTTAGGTACAGACCTGTTTTCAGTACTAGAGTTATACTCACTATCAGCGTACTTGTCAAGGAACTCTTCGTAATTCAACACTTTAAGTTTAACAGTTTCTACACCTAAGTCTGCATCACGTCTAATACGAAAGCTATTCATGTTAATGGTTTTAGCATCGTAAGGCATAGAGTAGCGTACTTCACCAGGAAGCAACACCTCTGTCTCTTCTGCATGATTGAAGGGCCACTCAAACTCTTCCTGATTAATGTGACGAATAGCACTATTAACCGCATCCTTAGCAAAGCTGTAGAAGCCTGTAGTTGCAGTAAAGTTAGCTGAAGTAAGCTCTACCTCATTGAGACGTCTATTAACGTCATTTACAAGGCCTAGATAGTTATATGCCATGTCTTACTTCTCCTTCACACGCAGGAAGATGCTGCGCTCATACTGCAAACCGCTACCTGTGGTAATCTGGCATACTACAGTATAGCGTACATTGTTTGTACCTAGAGAGAACCGCGCTGTTGCAGTCTTGCCAGAGAGTGTACCCTGTACAAACTGCAATCCATTGACAACAGTCGCATCCTCTAGTCTTACTTTTGTGCCACTTGCATCGTGTACAAACCACACTGCAGCAGCTAGCGTGTCATTCCCTAGAAAGCGAGACCAGTCCACGCTGTAGTCTGCAATCTCATCTTTATCTTTGTCAGGCCATTTGTATGACATAGCGGCTCCTTAAGCGGCAATATACACGGTATTGCTACCCTGTTCTTTACGGATGTATATGACGTTGTTTTCAGGCAGGGTGTGTACAGTTTTGCTACCCTGTTCTTTACGGATGTATATGACGTTGTTTTCAGGCAGGATGTGTACAGTGTTGCTACCTGGGTCAGGCACTAAGTGTATTGTGCGATGCCTGCTATACTCATCCTTAATGCTCTCGTAGTCAAAAGCATTCGCAATAATACTAGGCCGACTAACAAAAACAGTCAAGCCTGAACTCGTAATCGTGAACCTGTTCTGCGTTTGAGTAGTTACAGACTGTGTATTACCTGTAGCAGATACACCTGCAGGCACTGTTTTAGCAGCTGCAGTAACCTGGCTGTCACCTATAGATAGCTCTAAGAGAGGTGTAGTTACGTTAGTAAAGGCTTGCGCAACTACAACAGTACTACCTACAGCACCTTGGGCTTCAATCCCTGTAGGATCTACTACCGCCTGAGCATCAACAACTACACTGTTTGTGTTAGCCGTACCTGCTACACCTACTAAGGCTGTATTAGCCTCTGCCACTACAGTAGTGATACCTACCTGTGCAGAGGAAATAACACCTATTAGGCTAGTAGATGCTGCAGCAGTAGTTACAACGGCGTTTGTATTAGCAGCAGCTGCTACCCCTGCTACATCAAAGCGTACTTCACTGCCAGCACTGAATGCACTAACTGAAAAAGGTGTAGTACCGAATAACATTATGTAGCATCCTCAGTTGTAAACACTGCTAATAGTTGCGTAGCTATTGCTAGGCAGGCTTTGTGGGCCATACTACATCGTCGAGTGACGTGTGTGTATCTGTGATGTCACGTAGGGCTTGACGGTATGTTGTCTGCTCTGCTGTCATAGTAAGATCACTAGAGGCCCACCAGTCTGTAGCTGCAATCAAGCGGTCACGCTCTGCACGAAGCTCCTTGAGAGGCTGCGCTGCGATCAGTTCATCACGCTTGGCTACTACAGCCGCCCATGTTGTACCCCAATTGGCAGGGTCGCTGCTTTCGATTGCTGTGCCGTTGTCGTCACTACCAGTGACCTTAGAGAACATAGTGTTAAACTCTGCTTCGGTTGTCGGATCGCCACGAAGTACCCACTCTGTGACGCCTAGCTCTGTCAGTGCTGTTGAGATTGTTGTCATTGTGTTCGTCCTTATTTTACGGCTGTTATGGAAAGCGTAGGTATTCTAGTCAGGTCGCTTCCTGAAGCATACACTCCGTCCCAAAACTCGTTTTTGTGAATGCTAAAGGCAAAACTCGCGTTATATGCCCTAGTCATTAGCTTGATTGTCTTAGGGGCTACCCAAGACGATAGCTTTCCGTTAGCCACGTCTTGAGTACCGCCTACGGCAATAGGCAGTGTAATTGTCTGAATGCGGTGATCCCAAAGGTTTGTAGTTTGATAGTTCCCAGCAAGCATTGTTCTATTTAATGTCACTTCATCAGTGTCAATGTAAGTACGCCAATGACTAATGCCGCCAGCTGTAGAACCAAAGATGCTAAACGTAAACTTGTAGACGACAAGGGTTGCGTCTGAGGGCGGTGTGTAAGTAATGTCAGAACCTGCGACGTCCGCGTACGTTGCGGTATTAAAGGCTATCCAAGACGTTACGGAAGGGAAGGTCACACCGCCGACTGTCCTGCCATCACAGTAGCCTTCTAAGTGCTCTAGTATAGTGCCATCGGTGTTCAAACCCAAGTCACCCGCAGTAGGTACACCACCAGCAGCCGTTTGTAGAGTATCGACTTTTAAGATGCTGGTCATTGTGCGATCTCCGTTACTGTTAGCGTCGAAATGGGCGTGGCGAAGTACTCTGCAGTATCAGGGTCGGTGTAAGGGTTATAGTTTAAACCGATGGTGTTAGTAGAATAACCGTTAAGCTGAAGATCATACGTGCAGTCTGACGTGGTGGCAGGAGAGTCTAAGTAGCTTGCTGTCACTGTCCCCCAGCCATTCCTCACACTGCTTACACCCTCATATCTGTTATCTACAAAGGTAGCCCTTGACCTAACCCCTCTAGCATCGCCAATACCAATAGCAGTCTGGTTCCGTCTGAGCCTGCCTTGGATTTCCCAATATCCGCTACCTATAGATGCACTTACTTCAACAAGGAACTTACTGCTGGCGTTTTTCGGCGTGAGGGTTACACTCAGTGGGGTAGTATACCAAGTAGTTCCGCTGCCACCGCCCG
>Ga0209037_1000185_pt1 | contig 19031 bp, 16 predicted proteins | sample SaaInl25SG_5_DNA_FD_188225 | JGI IMG/M metagenome (GOLD analysis project Ga0209037, IMG submission 188225) | Marine microbial communities from expanding oxygen minimum zones in the Saanich Inlet - ESP_125SG_5_DNA (SPAdes) (version 2) | ecosystem: Environmental > Aquatic > Marine > Intertidal...
TGCCAAAACTGTGACCACCACCACCACCCCCACCGCCCGACGAGTCGATGGTGATTGTATTGCCAGATTGAGTCAAAGTGACGTTTGGGCCTTGGGCCAATGTCACAGTTCCAGTGATATCAGCCTCTCCATCAACCTTGACAGCTATTACATTGCCTACCCCGTTGTTGATGTCGGTAATGTAGCCCGCATTCGTGTTTACAGAGGTCTGAAGGTTCTGTATGTCATCTCCATTGTTACTGATGTTAGCTGTGTTCGTGGCTATGTCTACAGCATTGATATTAATCAAAGTGCCAGCGTCACTGATGTCGGTCTGCAAAGTTGCAATATCGCTGTCGTTACTAGCGATGTTGGCATTTGCTGTGTTCAGCTGGTTTGTTAGATTCAGTATGTCTGTATCGTTGTTCGATATTGCAGCAGCGTTTGCAGTGATTCCGCTTGTATTCGCATCAATCAGAGTTGCTGCATTGGCAACTTCCGTCTCTAAGGTACTTATGTCACTTGCGTTCTGATTGATCCGAAGGGTGATCGTTGAGTTGTCGCTTGTCGACATCTTCAGATCAGTGCCATAACCCAATCTGTTCTTGAACGAGTTCCCATCGTGTATCAAGAAATGGCCTGTAGAAGGAGATGTTACATCTACATCGCCGAGATCGTTAAGTACAGAAGCGCCTCCTCCCGTCCCTCCTGTTGCGGGAAGAAACTTTTGCAGGGCATCGTCCCATTGAAGCACTTGGTTGTCTTGAATGCCAGTTATGTCTACATCCAAAAGCGCATTTATAGACAGGTCTGAAGATACTGACGCGCTGTATGCGTAAGAGACGGTCACAGTCACCCCTGTAACAGAAGGAGTGACTATAAGTTGATCTCCAGCTTCAGCGACAAAGGGAGATTGAAGAACCTCGCCGCTGGTAGAGGTCTTCACCAATGTCTGAGGAGCAGACGCCCCCTTCTTCAGTTCTATTGTAACATTGCCGGAGGTCAGATCCGCCACGTAAATAGAGCTAACTATACTATCTGCCGGAGCGAGAAGAACACTAGCTCCTGAAGTACTTTGAAACGTGACCTGCGAGCTTTTATATACGGTAGACATTAAATATTGTTTCTTGATATAAATATAGGAAATAGCTGGTCAATCTCGGCTGTTCCACCACCACCCAGATCGGCGTCGGTTATTGGTGATGTGGTTTGAACCAAGTTGGCTTTGGATCCTATAGAGCTTATGATGTTGCTGTCAACAGACAGCCCAGGAGCAACGCCATCCAAACTATCCTCTTCGTATGTTTTTGTTGACGATGGCTTTACGACTTTGTCGACGCCAACCCTGATAAGTTCCAGGTTTTGCTCTCTGTCAGACAGGGAGAAACTCAAGGATGAAGGGATGAAGTATTCAGTGTTGTCGTTATCCAACCCTTTGTACTTGATTCGCTGCCAAGGATACACAGGTGCTATGTACTTGCTTCCCCTCGTCCTATACAGGGTTCCGTTAACGACCTGAGAAGTCTTTCTGTACATCTTGCAAGCGACAGCCGTGGAGTACTCAAGAGAATCCTCGTAAAGCTCATTGCTCTCATACCTTGGGGTTACATACACATTGTCTTCAATAGACCCGTTAGGCGCAACACCATATAGCCTTCCATTGGCGTTTGGATTCAAGTTGGTGTAAGAAGACCCCACTGACGTTGATGGCAAAGACAATACTTCTGTTCCGTTATCCTCGTCTGTAAATGTTATAACCCTCTTGTTTGCTGTTGAAGTTCCGTCGTCTCCCCAAAGCTTTGCTGCATTTATGGTGAAGCTGTTTCCGTTTGAATTGTAAGAGTTAGACTCACCTTGGCTCAAACTGGTGATCGTCGTCTCATTGCCGCTTGAGTTATAAAACTGGTGATAGACGAAGTTTGTCTTCGCCTGCTTCAAGGACCACTCTGTGAATACAACCGAAGTAATAGATGAAGACAAGCCATCAATTGCAAATGGAGTCTGAACTACCTCGTCAATCCTGTAGATAAAAGTGCCTCTATCAGCATCTTCCACTACCTCAAGCACGTTTGTCTCGCCACTCTGAACAGTAGTGAATGTTGGAGTGAAAAAGTCCACATCAGGGAAGTCTTCAGACAAGAATTGGCTCGTAGTCCCTGAAACCAAAATGTTTCCATCAGAACCGATCATGTATTCTACAAAGGCGACAGAGTAGTTTGGATCGTCATTCTTAACCCATGAATAGTTTTCGTAGAACTTTGGGAAGTAATAAGATGTTCCGCTGACATTCACCGCGAACGGGCTTCCTGTTGACGAATAGTTGAGGGTTCTGACCAATCTTCTTAGCCTCCATGAGTTTACCCCATCCGATACTTGCAGCCTGAACCTAAATATGTTTGTTCCATAAAAACCATTCGAGTTCACAAGCTTGCCACCTATCTTGAACCTTATCTTGCCTCCATTGTTTCCGTTGTTGATGATGAGGTTCTCCATCAACCCGCTTACGGGCATCGGGCTTTCCCCTTTGAAGGAGTACGATGAGAACGGGGGAGGAAACGCGCCATCGAAAGAATACAATGGGCTAGATCCTGTGTTAAAATCCATACCGGCAGCATAGATCAAATCAGAACCGCCTCCAACACGCTCTTGTGACGATGCGTTTATAGGGAATAGCCCTCTTCTGTTGGCTCCTCCTGCCCATGCCCAAGCACCCTCCTCATTCAAGTCCCTCTCTGTGAATCCAAAAGTGGTCCCGCTTGGAAGGGGACTGCCGTTCACGTAAAACCAACCCGCTTGCCTAACGCCGGCGTGATTAGCTATGCTTTCTTGAGAAAAGAAAACCCATTGCCCATTGGATTGACACAAAGATATATTAAGCGCTGAGATGCAGTCTGAAAGCACTTCGTAACAAGAAACAAAGTCGGTTCTTCTTGGTAGTTTTCTCTCTCCAATGGTCGCTCTAAACTCTGTTCTCTCAACCTTCCTGTAGAAGTCTTCAGCTCTTACTTTCCATTTGTCTAAGGCCGTTTCGGTGATACCGTATGAAAAGGAATCTGATGTTGGTACTGGCAGGTCAACTTCTTTGAAATAAGCTCTTGTGCCTTGTTCGTCAAACAGAAAAGACCAAGTGGGTGACTTGGAAAGGATAAGTCGAAAAAGCTCTTCGTAAGAATACAAGCCAGTGTAAATGTCTCCGTTTTCATCTTTGAAATCAATTCCTTTAAGAGCAGCCAAACCGCAGCTGGCTTGAAAGTCACACACAACATTGTCGGAGGATATTTGATAACTGAACTCTTCAGGGTGTACGACACCAACCCATTCAACTGTATATATTCCTTCGGTAGCCAGTCGCTCTATTGTTACAGCCAAGTTGAACTCTCCCGAAGAAGAGAACACGATGTCATCGATCACAGAAAGTTCTGCGTTATTCAATATGGCAGTGAAAGACATTGAGGAAGACATCATGCCAGGTACACTCAGGATAGATCCATACCTGTACGATATCGTGAATCCTGGAGGTGTCAGTTCAATTTTATTGAAGACATTGCCCCCTTGAGTTCCGGTCGTTATTAGTTTTACGACCCACTCAGTCCCGTCGGTGGAATTGTATTTTGTAGAAGCTATTACGTTAGCCATATATCCTGTCTTGAGCTGTTATACCTCTGTTGGTTGTGACAACCAGATTTGACCCGCTAACCAAAGTTGTTCCGGCAAACGATGAGTTTGTTGAGAAGCTACCCACGCCAAATCCATTGAGCAAAAACGACCCGAACCCTGCGGAGGTACTTTTGGCTGCTGCTATTCCAACTGCACTAGTTGGGTTGACTGCAATCTTCACAGCCAACAATGCCAAATAAGCCAATGTCAACTTTACCAATTGAGCAATTGCCGACGATATTGCCGACCTGAGATTGTTTCTTAGGGCTTCCCCAAATTTCTCAGTACCATCAATTGCAGACTTAATAGCATCTCCAAAAAGACCTCCAAAAGAGTATGCCAAACTTTCCAATTGCTCAGCTTGTTGCTGCTGCACAATTCCAAGTTCCTCTGTTGCCTCTATAAGTTTCTTTGTCTCCTCAATGGATAATCCTGCTCTTTCAATCCAAATTAAAAGGCTGTCAGCCATAGCATCCAAGCCTTCGTCCTTGAGAACTTTATATCGAGAGAGAAGTGAGTCTAAAAGGTCTTCCTGTTTCTTAAGCTGCAACTCAAGGCCGCTTTCGCCCAAAGCATTAGACAAATCTTCATCAAATACATAAGCCAATTCTTTTGCCTTCTTAATAGCGTCTTCTATTCCCTTGAAAGCATCGACAAAGTCAAAAACCCCTCCATCGACAACCTCTATAAGTGATCCTTCCGGGAGTCTGTCCAGTCTGTCTTTGATTGACTTGATCTCATCGTCTACCTCCTTTATCCTGGCTAATTCATCTTCTGTTATGACTTGATTTTCGTCTCCATAAGCAGACTCCAAGCTAAAGAGTTCTTTTTTAAGAAGATTTAGCTGCTTCCTATCGGCGGCTGCGTCGAAAACAATTAAAGGGGCTTCTCCTCCTCCTGTTGCTTTGTTAATATCATCAACTACGCCTTTGATCTTTAGGAACTCCAAAGCGGCAGCCTTCAGTTCCTGACCGAAAAGGTTTTGACCACTTGCCTCAATCCTCGCAAGGATGTCGGCAAACTCTTCGTAATCTTTTTTGGATACAGCGGTGTCTCGAAGAGGATTGAAAATAGTTCCGTCTTCAAGGAGAGCCGCCTCATCAGCCAAAGCTGCCTGACCGTTGTAGTAGTCAGATATAACCTTGAAGTTCTTTTTTAGCCTACTCGCTACCTCTTCAGGAGCCAAGCCTTCTAGGTATTTTTGCTGACTGACTTGTAAATCGTCGAGTTCTTCCTTTTGTTGAGCTATTTCTTTTGAAAGACGAACTTCTTTCCAAGCCCTATATACTTTTTCTATCCCTGCAAAAATACCCTCAAGGGCAACTACCGCCGCCACACCTAAAGGCCCGAAAGCAGCGGCAAAATTCTTAATAGCTCGACCGAAGTTGAAAATTCCAGTAACAAGTCTTGGCAGCAGCCCGCTAACGCCTTTGATAGAACCGGCAAAAGAACCTATAGATCCTGCGGCTGTACCAAGATATTTAACTACTTTGCCGAGAATGGGTCCGAGCTTTTTTATAGGAGAAACAAGCAGAGAAAAGAACTGAAGTATAGGCCCAAGAACGGCTAAGATCGCCCCAAGACCGGCAAGCTTACCCAAGTTCTCTGCCATAGAACCTATCCTCTCTACGTCTTCTTTCTTGAGATTTCTAACGGCAACCGTTAGTTCTTTGAAGAACTGATTTAAGTCACTTTGATACAACTCGAACAACTTGATCTGCAAAGCCTCCAGTGCGCTGAGAAGCTCTTTCTCAATATTGAACGTAGTCTTATCTATCGCCGACTTAAAGCTGTCTGTTGTTCCTGCGCTCTTTCTGAGCAGACTTTCAAACTCTTTTAGCTCATTCGACGTCAGATTCAAACTGGAGGCAGCACCCGCTGAACGAACACCAACAAGCTCGACTTGTTTTGCAAAGCTTGTGTTGGTTTCTGTCAGTTGATCAATAGCTGAGTTAACATCCTTTCCGGACTTGGCAAGCTGAGTGAATATATACCTTAGCTTAGTACCGGCCTTAGATCCTTCATATCCCCTGTTTGCAAGCAAACCCAAAAGGGCCACTGTTTTTTCGAAAGGAACTCCTGCCGCTGCCGCTTCTGCACCTACATAGTTGAGTGAGCTTCTCAGGGTTTCTGCGCTAAGAGCGGAAAGCTGAGTTGCCCTTGCGAACACGTCAGAGACATAACTTGCCTTCTCAACGTCTGTGCCAAAATCCTCAAAAGACGCAGCACTTCTGTTTAGCGTCTGAACGATAAACTTGGCGGACTCACCGAGGTCTTGATCTAGCGCTTGGGCAAACTTGAGGATAGGCTCTTCTAGCTGATCTATCACCTTAGCCGTCTTGCCCAGCTTAGCAAGTTCCAATTGAAGCTCACCAACTTGAGTGGCCGTGAACACTGTCGATTCACCAAGTTGTTTTGCTGAATTTACCAAGCTTTGTATTGGCCTGTCTGCGCCAAATACACCTTGAATCTTGGCTTGGATTAGCTCAAAGGCTTTACCTACCTCGTATGCATTCTTTGCCGCAGCCAAAAGAGGGAGACCGATAGCGAAACTAATGTTCCTACCGATTCCCCCAATCTTAGCTCCGAATTTGTCCATCGTGCTGGTCGCCTTCTTGATCCCCTTGTTGAAAGCGGATGAGTCAAGTACGAGCGCAGCTACTATCGAGTTCTGTTTGGATGCCATTCACTATAGACTTTAACAAGCTCAGCTACTTCTTCTTTGGTTTTTGGACCTTGAGTATCTGGCCTGTATGGGTTGAAATCTTCTGGTTTATACTTCTTCTTTGAATTCAAATTGGCCGTTAAAGCCATAACACTAGATGTATGATTCCAACGCACAGCATCCTGCTGTTTAAGCGAACTGATAACAAATACAACCTCTGAGAAAGTCCAATCCCAAAACTCTTCGGGTCTTATGTTGGACTTGAGCGCTGATTTGTAAAGGGAGGAAAGGGTCAGTTCCCTCTCCTCCCCTGTTAGTTTCCCTTAGTCTCAATCTTGTCGTCGTCGTCCACGTCGAACGCTTTCATCAGAGCATCCGAAATGGCTTGAAACGCCTCTGTATCATCAAGCACGTTTGCTACGAACTGATCCTCCTTCAGGTTAAATGCTTTTCCTTTTTTGTTAAATTCTGATTTTACACCAAAATAAGCAAGCGAGGGAATCGCATCAAGGGGGTCGCCTTGGAGAGCTTCATTAAGATCTTTCCACTTAATATTTCGCTCTTTACAAAAAATGCGAATAGCATTAAGGGTGAATGCTCCGTTGTAGAACTTGCCGTTTACAGGAACTGAAAACTCGCCTCTGAAATTGTTTGGAATCATTTGAATTACCTTTGGGTTGAGGTAAATCTAAAAACAAAAAGACGGGAGTGCAAAACCCCCGTCTTCGTGTTTGATCCGTAAAAAGAGTGCTTACGCAGTCTTCTTGTACAATTTTCCGTACCCCTGCAAAGAAGCGCTGTATGTAGCTATCTCGTCGACTCCTCCAGTGATCGAGTTTGACTCGATAATAGCTTGACCGATGTAGGACAAGTCAGCGTTGATATAGAAGCTTCCGATCAAGTAGTAACCAGCTCTTGAAGCGTCCATGATCGTTATGGCGCTGCCTTCTTGAGACGCATTAACATCCAAAAGACCGTCAACACTCATCGTCCAGCTATTTGCTCCTGAAGCGATAAATGCAGAAGAACCTCCTAGACCGTCTCTCGCTACAACCTCGTTGATGGTGTTGGAGATGTCGAGCGTAGTTGACGTTGCAAAGGTCACGATTTTGAGGTCACCGGCAGGAGCGTCGCCCCAAGTTGTGGTGTACTTTTGGATAGATACAAAATCTCCGTTCCCGTCAATTTTTATGTAGTAATCTCCTGATGCTGCACCTGTAGGATCAGTTGCAGACACCTCCAAAGGATCGGTGCTGCCAGTGTCAAGCGCATAAAGCGCGAGTGAGTTTGATGAAATAGTAGCCATTACTTTATCTTGTTTATGTAGTTTATTACTTGTTTTTTGAAATCGTTAAACACCTTATTGGTCTGTGCGCCATATATACGAGAGAATGGGACTTTTGTCTTGATCCTCCTTCCTGCCCTGATATTGAATGCAGGTCTTGCAAAAAAGTGAGCATACCAACCTCCATTGTTTTCTGAAGCAGCTCTGGGCCTGACTTTAGCGCCATGAGTCTTATTATCTTTGGTCTTAATACCAGCGATACCCATGGCTCTTCCGAGCTTTCCTTTCCTCCTTGTGGTATGGTTGTAAAACGAGTTGTTGATTGCTCGCTGCCATGGCTTCACAGACTTCTTGGCGATCTTCATAATCTCCTTCGTCTGTTCAATGTCCTTGAGCATATCTTTCAACTTGCCCTTAAAAGCCCTTCCCTCTATGTCTATTTTAATTATGTCTGCCATATCAGGAAAACATTGAACTTTGATCGTCCCTCATCTGACCTCTTACCTGAAGCCATTCTTTCTTGCCAAGTACTAGTATTGAGTATATGTCAAAAATAGTGTTCTCATAAATAAAATATGATTGAAAGCTTACTCCTGGAAAGTATCTGGAAGTCGCTTCTATCTTAATCTTACCAGTTATCTGCTCGTCATCGATTCTCTCCTCAGACGCACCCGCAGAAGGTGTGCCAACAAACTTTATAGAACACCAAACATCGTTTCTGATGGTGCTTATCGTTGATACCTTATCTCCATTTGAATCAACAGTAATAAACTCTTTTCTGAAGTCTATCTTGTGATCAAGCTGACCAATTCTTCTTGCCATCAGTACTTTCTTACGGATTGAAGCAGTCTGTGGACACCCTCTTTAATCTCACTCGTTACACCTCCGATATATTCAGCTTCCCTGTTCGCATAGTAATGGCCTACCAATAGAAGGACAGCTTGCTTATACTGAGATGGAAGCGATGAGATAAGAGTACCTCCCGAAAGAGAAATCTTAATTAGAGAGTTGTCAACATCCATATTGATGTCGTCAGGATACGTCCCTATAAAGACTTGGTGCGGGTATATAGAATCAATAACCTTATAGTCTTCATAGTCTTGGTAGACGAAGTCAGAATCCAGGTATTGAACAGAATCGATGGTCGCGCCAGTCACTCCCCTAAGCCAAGCCTTCTTCTCGCCCCTATCCAAGGTTACGATGGCCGTGCTTAAGTCATCAGACGTTTTCAGCATATGACCAGTCACATTAGCACAATACAACAACGCGGCGTTGGCGTATGTGGCGATCAAACTATCTTCGTCTGTATCGTCCCAAAACAACTTTAAGTGCTGCTTAACAACAGCAAGAGTCAGCAGCTCAAGGTAGTCAACCGCATTGTATGTAACCTCTAGTCTCATGCTTTTTTATTAAGGGTTTGAGGGGGCCGCCGCGAAATATTGACGACCCCCTCGGCCCTAAGGTGTTAGTCTAAAACAATTACGCTCCTACCTGATCCATGCCATCAAACGCATCTGACTGAAGCGTCTTGACGTCGCGGTAAACATTAGCAACGATACGAGTGACGCCGTAATCAGCCTCGCTGTATGGATCAATGATGAGGTTCAAACCACCCCACGTTCCTGTCACCATCTGCTCTCTGTGGAACATGAAGAATTCTCCAGCAGTTACACTTGAAGAAATGGTGGTTGGGTAACCAATTACGTTTCTTCTCTCCAAAGGAGTCTGAGCGAACAACAAGCCACTACCTGCATCATGAGAAAGCTCACGGAAGACTCTGTAAGACTTAGCTGAAGACAAAGCAACGATGCCCTGCAAGTCAACGTCTCTTGCCATCAAAGCCTCTTCCAAGTGCATTGGGTTCCAGTCGGCAGCAACGTAGTCATTAAGAGCGCCCTGACTTGTTCCGTTAACAGCCGCAGCGGTCTTGATTGCAGCCACGATGTCAGTATTGAACTTCTTGTCGACAGATCTTCTGATGTCCATCGCCAAGAAAGCGCCCATATCCTGAGCTGACTGAGCCAACATTTGATCGGTTACTCTTGTGTGAGCAGAGTACCGAACAGGAGCCAGCTTTACAGCAGCAAAGTTCGGAATGCTTGGAGATTGCGCTACAGCTTCATCCGGCTTGTCAGCAACAATTTGGTCTCCCTGAACTTGGAAGACAACGTCTCCAGTCAAGTTGGTCAAGTTGCGAACACCCAACTGGGAAGCGATGTCGTTTGGAGCAAACGCTTCAATGATGCCGTTGTCGTCAATACCAATAGTACCGCCGAACTCAGTAGTAGAAGTGTTATCTCCAGCAGTGACACCCAAAGGCTCTCCGGCACGATTAACAACGAAAGAAGGAATGCAGATGCCTCCCGCGACGTTTACTTTGCCGCTAGAGAACTCACTCCGACCTTCTTGGTTCATCTCCGCCTCGATACCAGTCAGTTTGCCTTGCGCAGCCTCCTTGATCATTTTACCAAAGGAGAACTTAGAAGCAGCTCTTGCTTCTGAATCGCCCAAGCCCTGCACGTAAGCTGGAGCGTTTTTCTCTGTGTTTTTCATATCTCTGTTTTCTGAATTTTGAGCTTCCAGCTCGTTTTTTTGTTCTGTTATTGCAAATGGATGTGGGAGAATGCTTGTGTCGATCAACTCTTCTACAACCTCTCCTCCTCTTTCCTCTTCTTCTTCTTCTTCATCAGGCTTATCCTCTCCATCAGCTTCGTCCTCAGCTCCGTCATAAGAGTCCTGAGCTTTTTCCTCCTCAGCATCGGATCCTTCCTGCTCTTCCACCATGTCTTCCTCTTCCTCTTCTTCAGGCTCTTCTGCTCGAAGTGCGAGTTCCATAGATCGTAGCCCGACTTCCGTCGTTGGGTAAGCACCTTGGGTCGTTGGTGAAACATCATAGAGTACGTCTACGGATTTGATTGTTCTCAGGTTCATCCCGTCCGATCGTTTTTCCCATTCGTCGTCTTTAATTGTGAAACCAAATGATGATGTTGACACGTTTCCGGTGCGTATATTCTCCTCCAAGTCCTTCGCGTAGCTTTGATTGCCAAGCTCGAACCTGTACTTTAGACCGACTTCGTCAACCTCAAGTGACAAACCCTTTCCTGCCCTCGCCAAAGGCTGATCCCAATTGTGGTTGAACAAAGCAACGGTGTTGTCCATGTTTGCAGACTCAAACGCTGATCTGTCAATCTTCTCGGCAAAAGCTCCGCCGATAACTGTCTCGTCATTAAACTTGGCCGCATAGCCCTCAATGACAACTTTGTCGCCCTCTTTTGACCGCACTTCAAAAGTGCTGTCGACGGAGCGGATTTCAAGTTTTTCGCTCATGCTTTTTTCTTCTCTTTTTATGATTCTTTCTGCCCATGATTTCATGCTGTCACCGCCCCAGGCAGCATACATGATTGATCCGCAGATGTCTTTTCCGTCTCCATCAGTAAACTTTCCCTGATCGTAGGTCTTTGCTCTTGACAAAAAGCTGAAGGTTCTTTTGATGGTTGACATTGTCAACTTTTCCCTCGAAGACAATTGATTGGCTCGCTGCCAACCAACTGCGGTCCCGCAGGAGGTTCCTTTCTCTTTCTTGTGCTTCAGAGCTGCCTTTGCTCGGTTTGTAGCAGACTGAGGGTAACCACCAAAAGTTTTCGCCATGTCAGTCTAGATCAAACCAAACAATAGCTGCCTTTGCGGCAGTTGGATTTGCTCCAGTTCCGTAACCAATCTGAATGACTGCCTTACCTACTCTCTCTTGGAAGGTTGTACTGTCGGTTCCCAATGGGTTAGCAGTGTAAGCCGTAGCAAGGTGAGCTGCCAATACAGCTTGATCAACCTCAAGGCGGGCCTTCTTCTTCAAGTCCGCTGCCATAGCAGCCATTTCAGGAGCGGAAAGGGTGGTGTCTGTTCTTTCAGACTTATAGTCTGGGCTTAGTTCCGCTTTTGTTGTTGCGTCTCCCTCTGCCTTGGTAGAATGCTTTTTTCTGCAATTTCTTGCAGCAAATATAAAATGTGCCATCTTTAGTTGTTTTTATTCTTTTGCCTCCGGACCAGCTTCTCCCGCCAAAGCCCCAGCTTGATTGTCAGTGACTGGAGTGCCTTTTTCAACGATTGACTTAGCATACTCATCCATCGCCGTAAGAGGTATTTGATTGAGCTGAACATGATGGTTATCGCCTCCATCGACTGATTCGAGTCCTTCTCTTCGCCTAACTTCATTGATTGATAAAACTCCATCAGATAGAAGGCTATGATAGTATTTAGCACGAGAAACACTATCACCCCTAAGTAGAGAATCAACATCGAATCTGGCCCGCAGATTTGTGCCATTAAAAAACTTTCTTTGCATCTCCAGTTCAATGCGCTTCACCCAAGGAAGGATGCATCCTTGCTTGAATTGGAGAACTTTTTGTTCGTAGTTATCGTATGAAGATCCGCCCGACATACCAATCAAGTCTGGTGGTACTTGGAATATCCTCGCGATCTCCTCAGTAGTATACCTCTTGCTTTCCAAAAACTGGATCTGCTCCAAAGGCACAGAAAGAGGTTGGTAGTTGAATCCGCCACCCAAAATAGCAATCTTGTGAGCGTTTTCTCTCCCCGTGTACTCCTGTTCCCACCTGTCTGCCGCCTGCTTAAGCTGGTCTGCGCTCAGATGTTCTTTTGTGGAGAGAATACCCCCCAACATACCTCCGTTATCAAAAAACTTGGAGCCAAAGTCCATGATTGACTTGGCTGTCTTAAGGGTCGTAAGCTGCGTTCTTGTAGGAGAAAGGCTTCTGAATGCCTTTATTTCGAGCATATACTCTTGAGGCACAGGATCTGGAGCGCCTGGGTAGTGATAGAAACGCTTGCCCGTGTTCTTATCAAGCGCCCACGTCACCTCTACCGCAGGTAGCCAGTATATCTCGCTGCTGTTTGGCAGCATAAGTGCGTAGCCAGCTCCATATATCAAAGCGTCACTGACGATCATCTGCCAAAACTCATAAGCACCCATCAGTTCGTTCGGCTGAACCGAAAGGAGGTACTTCATGTTTGAGTTTGGAACCTGAGACTTAGTTCCGTCTGAATTCTCTCTCTCTATATCCAGATCCATAGATGCTATGGTGTCCGCTATCTTGGATACACAAGCATATACAGCCGTGAGTTGCAGAGAATCAGAGCCGTGGAAAGTGTTTATCTCAGCACCAATTATGGTAGAAGAAGGCACGTATTGACCACCAGGTATGAAAAACCTGTCAATCTTTGAATGATCTTCTTTAGAAGAGTCAATCATAGAATTGAAAAGGTCAAATATGCTTTTTGTTGACTTACTTTCCATTTTGTATAAAAATATCGGATAAGTGCGTGTTATACAACTATTACGACACTACATGAAGGAAAAATTCAAAGTCCTCTTCAGGGTCCTCCTCAAAGGTCAACATCTCACCTATCGACATCACAGCGGCAACTACACCATCAATCTTCTCGCCTGACTTGGCCTTGTCTGGCTTTATGTTTCCGGACGGGTCTCTTTGCAGCACGACGTTACCCATCATCCATCGCAAGAGCGGGTCTCCTTTGTGATACAGCTTAAACTCAAGCGCTAATTTTTCAAATATTTTTGAAGGAAAAGACATAGACGCAAAGCCTTGACCGAATGGATCGCAGGTAACACCATCACCCTCTAGATCCCTGATAAGGTTCAGGCTATTCCATCGGTCATAAGCCAAACCTTTTATGTTGTATTTTTCAGAAAAGTTGTTTGAGTCGTACTTGACAACGCCATCTTCAATGTAGTTGCCGGACAGCATCCTCCTGATCACGTCATAGTTTGTTGTGTTGCCTGGCGTTAGGTGTACGTTTTCATAATCAGAAAGCTGGGAGTAGATGTGAGTTTCGTCTTTCGATATCTTCCTTTCCACGGCCCTTTGCGGGAGGAAATAATGAAGTTCAATCTCAACCCCGTTGTTCGTGTCTCCCTTTGCAATACACAATGCTGTAATGTCGTCAGTAGCTGCCAAGTCAAGGCCGATGTAGACGTCTTGCTTGCCTTCAGAAGGTGCTTCCAACCCTCCTGTAACATTATTTTCGTCCATCCACACGTCATCCTCGATCCAAACGTCTTCTGAACCGACAAACAAGTTGCAATGCTTGACCATGAACTCAGTGACGTTCCGGCCTCCATAAAGCTTGGCGTTTTCGAACTGAGCCTTTAAGTATTCCATTTCAATAGACTGCCCCAAGCCTGGGTTCGCCTTCTTCCATGCCTCCGGATCGTCCCAACTATCTTCTTCGTCTATCTCGTAGATGAGGAAAAGCAGCTTGTCATTGGTGTTTTTTCCGTCTAAAACAGCTTTTCCACCCCTAACAAATTGCGTAGCCAAGCCATCAAGGACAAAGCCAGCGGTTGAGATCGCCAACATTAAGGGGCTTTTTCTAGATCCCATCGAAGATGCGAGAACCCTATACAAGTCGCCATTCCTCATCGCGTGCATCTCGTCTACACACCCGATATTGAGCGAAAGGCCGTCCAAGGTGTTTGCGTCAGAAGAAATCGGCCTTATAACACCGTCTTTTGGCGACAAAACTTCATTCCTGTTGACCACAAAGCGCTTTTCCAAAGCCCTGGACTTCTTGATGCACCTCCTGACCTCATCGAACACCTCTTTCGCTTGATCTCGCTTGGTAGCTGCTGTCACAAATTGCGGTGCGCCATCTTCGTCCAAAACAGCCATAGCAATGATTATTGCCGCTGCCAACTGCGATTTTCCCGATTTTCTCGCTACAAAGAAGTGTGCAGCAGTAAATCTGCGCATCTTCCTGTCGTCCTTATGCACCCAACCAAACAATTGAGCGACAAAAGCAACCTGCCAAGATGAGAGAATAAAAGGCTGACCCGCCCACTTGCCTCTGGTATGAACACATACCTTTTCTATAAAAGAGACGTACTTCGCAGCCATCTCAAGGTCAAAAACCCAAGGAAAGTCATCGTCTCCGATCCTCGAAAGGTCGTTTTCGAACCTCTGATACGCCAATTTCACGTATTTCCCGCAAACAACAGAACCATCGAGTATACCCTCGATGTAATCGAACATTCTGTCTAAGCAAGAAATATCTACTGCCATCAATTCATGATTTGGTCAATCTCATCTCCCTCAGCAGACTTCGTGTTGGCGTTGGCTGCGTTGACCGCAGCCCCCATCATACGCGCCCTGTCCATAGGGGAGAGGCCCAGCTTAGCGCTGAGCTTCTGGACCTCCCCCTGAACTTTGCTTAAAGCTGTCATCTTTCCGCTCACATTGCTCGATCCGTTCTCGTAATACTGTACGATGTCGTCGAGTGTTTGGATCTCACGAGAAAGCATGATGAACATAGACAGGTTTTTGGCAAGCATAGTGATAGTAACTACATCAACCGACTCAAGCAAACCTGTGTCGTTCAGGTAAGACAGCACCATGTCAAACATCTGCTCTCCGTCATCGTCTAAGCTAACTATAGGTTTAAGGTCAATAGTCTTGACTTCAGATTTGACAACCTTTTCCACGTCCTTTTTGGCCTCTGAAACCTGCTTCTTCATTTGCTGAAGCAATGTGTGCTTGTTTTTAGCCATTATTATGGAAGGTTTATAGGAACAACAAGAGGCACATCGAAACCAGTGTTCGGGAACTCAAAAGTTGTGGCCTCAGCAATTTGTGGTCGGTTTGCTTGGGCTGTATTCTCATCGTCAGTAGTCTGTACTGTGTATACAAACCTGTAAATGATAGAGACATAGGTTGCATCGTTAACATTTACTGGTTGAGAAGAATTATCAAGAAGAAAAAAATCATTAAAGTTGATAGTCACTTCCCTTGTAGCCGTATCGTCATCCACTGCTCTGTTCAAGTAATAGTCTGTTCTTCCAAAAGACACCGACCCTCCATAGCCAGTCTGACCTTGGTGAAGAAGGACATAGTTCGTTCTTCCCGGCGCAGTTTGGGTTGCGTCTGTGTATGTACTGTAGCCCTGAGTTTCATCAACATAAAGCCTTACCTCTTTGATTTTTTGGAACCTTTTAATCGCAAGTATATGGCCTGATGAGTCGGTTTGGAATTTAGTCGTTCCATAATCCTGCAAAATACCATTCCCATCAGCACCATCTACAATAAAATTCCTGATCTTCAATATTCCATCCCAGTTACTGGCAGGGAGACCTTGGCTAAAGAAACCTGAGTAATTTGCGTAGATAGGTGATCCAGTGCCGTTTGTCATTCTGTAGCGAGGATAGTAAGTACCTAAGTTCCCAAAAGGCTGTAAGGAATTAAGAGTTGCTGTGATAGAAACCCATGAGTAAAAGTCATCCCCTCTATGCTTAGCGTGGTTTCTGTAGATTATTTCATACTTGCCATCTGAGTTCCCATTTTGACCGTCATACCTTTCTACCTCATCATTGTTATCGTCAAAAAGAATAGGAGTAAAATTTGCAGTAAGGCTAATTATACTTTTTGCAATAGAGTTGCTTTCTAATTCGTCGTTTTCGGCGGTATTGCTGCCTAAATAAGCAAAGGCCATCTCAGAAGGTGTTTCAACAGATTCCGCATAACCATGTTCGGTCGTCCATTGACTAATAAGTCTTGGGGCGGATTGTCCAGGCAAGGCAGGTGCAACACCTAAAATTCTGAATTTATCATCTAAAGACAGGTCGCCTAATATAGTACTCTCGTAGGTTACATACCCACCTAATACGGCGGACTCATAATAGTGAATAGAAACACTATTTAATACCCACCTCAAATCATATCCACTGCCCCATGCGTTGACGTTTAAGTGAGGTTGCTCAGGGTAGAAAAAAGTGTTTTCACTACTTTCCGATTGGTAGTTGCTTCCTTTTCTGTATATGTTGGTGGTAAGGGTGTTTGGCCCTGTAGTTACAGAGTAACCACCATAATGATGGACTTTATTCCCTGTTCCGTTAACTATAGTATAAAGAGCATTTGAAGGATCTACACTATAAGATGTGCCTGTATTGTTGAGTAGATTGGAATACTCAGTCATAGTAACCCCTTTTGTCACGTCGCCACTAGACTCGTACTCTAAAGGAGCGTCGATAGCGTACCAGTCTGCGTCGTCGGGAGTATCTTTATTCTTATAGTTTATATCAACAAACTGACCAAGTCTGACTTCAGTATTTGAGTCTGACATCCCCGACAAGTTCTCGAATTTGGGGATACCTTCTGTATATGGAGACACTCCTGTTGGGCCAACAACTCTGTACCAGGGATACGGAAGGCCCTGTACCTGTATGTCGTAGGTTTGGGTTCCTCCCGCATAAAAGAATTCTTGAGAAGCATTGTAAAGAGGGCCATACCCCTTGAAAGTAACAGAGAAAGTTCCAATGTCGTCAACGCCAGATCCCAATGAAGCACTCTCTACCATGGCTTGACCGACAAACCACATATTATCCCCGTACTTGAATGCTACAATTGCGTAGCTCTTGGAATTAAGCTTGTCAAGTATCTCTTCTAATTGACCTGAATCATTTGTCAGAAGTGATTCGGAAGATATTGACCAGCTGCCTTGCGATAGAGATATCACATCCTCAGAGGATCCGTCAATAGTCTTGTGCCTGATCCTGTTTATTGAGGTGGAAAACTCTATTGATGAAGATGTCGAATAAAGGAGATGGTTGAAGTTTTCTGCCTCAGTACCTGAAGTCGTCTCTATAAATGGATTCACAAAAACATTGCCTTCAGGCGTTACTGTGTCAATACCTATGACGTTTTCGCTATATCCATAAAATACACCATCACAATCAATGTTGTTTGAAGAAAGAATGTAGTATTCATTACCTGAGCTGACATTTGTGTACACAGGATAAGGATTGGTCCTAACGCCGTCGCCAAGCAACAGGACTGATAAGGAATTCGATTTTATTGCGCCCATTTTTTTATTATTCTGTTATTAGCAAAACTGTTACAACACTTTCATATCCGTCTTGCGGATTCTCAAACAACTCCATTTCTAGCACTTCATATCTAAAGACACCCAGCTCAAGGTTGTGGAGGTCATTGTAGATTATGTCGGCAGCTTCAGCGACCTTGGTGTAGTTGCTTCCGTAAGCGTGTATGTTAAACGTAAACCTTTGCTGTGTGGTTCCACCCTGGAAGTCTTGGTAGTCATACGCAGTCTGCCGGATAGATACGCTGCTTTGAATGACCTCTTGTATCCTGTCCCCAACGACCACGTTGTTTGTGAAGCCTGAGTCTGAGTGTGAGCTTAAAGCGGACTTGACTCTGTTATATAATACTGTGTGAGCTAACTTAAGTCTCATGGTTCTTCGTACAAATCAAAATATTCAAAAATCACGTCCGCTGCCTCGTCGAATCCTCTGCACACCTCTGCTCTCCATCCTCTGTTATTTAGGTTCTTGATCCACTCCTTTTGGTGGTCAGAAGGTCTGCCTTTCTCCGTTTTGACCTCGATCGCCAAACCATTGTACATACCTCTTTGGTCGAATATCAGCAGATCTGGAATGCCTCTGCTGTAACCTGCTTCCTTCATCTTTTTTGCTGTGTGCATGGCAAGCCTCACACCGCCAACTGTTGCTGAATAAAGTGGTCTTGGATCGATAGACTCAAGTAGGGCCACAAGCGCTACCTGAATCTCATGTTCAGGGCTGCTGTTTTTCCTTTTCGGCTTCTTGCCGTTTACATACCAGGTTTTAGATTCCATGTCTTTTTTCCAAGAGTTTTCTTCTGAGAAACTTCACCCAATCCTCAAAGGTGTTGAAGTGATTGCCCTTTGCTTCATACGAAGCTCGGCGCGAGTTGCATGACCTGCAACTTCCTACAATGTTTGTTTGGTCGTATGGATTGATCCCCTCTTGCTCACAGCGATTCACAGGCACAATGTGATCCGCTTGCGTAGCTGGTGTGATGCTCGCCATGTACAAACACCACTGACAGATGCCGTCTCTTTCAAGCACTGCCTTTGAAGTCGCCTTCCACTGATCGCTCTTGTAGAACTTGCTGTCGGTCCCGCCAAAGCTGCCGGACTCGCTCCCTCGACTCCTGTAATTCCTGCCTTTCTTCTTAGCCATCCACGGTTTTGGCCTTGCTCTTCGCCTGATGTCCATTGGTCTGCAAATTACTGTGGATCAGACGGGAGAACAACACAGGGTGAGAAAGTGGGTGACATGGCTAAAAACTTTTTCCATACACTCTTTTTCGGCCTTTTGGCCCTTAGATAAAATTTTGAAAAGAAACTCACCTTCTCACCCAAATGCTCTGTAGGCCGCGCCACGCTTGACTTTAGTGTGGGTGACTTTCTAAAAAATATCTCACCCTATGTCACCCTAAAGGTGAGAAACTCACCCAGGCAGGGTGACTTAAAATCGCCGAGGGTGACTTTGAGGTGAGCTACAGGGTGACTTTAACCCCCCCTCATGGTGGTCTTCCGCGAATAAGTAAAGCTCGACCGCCGACGATCACCGGAATG
>Ga0209037_1000193_pt1 | contig 18704 bp, 9 predicted proteins | sample SaaInl25SG_5_DNA_FD_188225 | JGI IMG/M metagenome (GOLD analysis project Ga0209037, IMG submission 188225) | Marine microbial communities from expanding oxygen minimum zones in the Saanich Inlet - ESP_125SG_5_DNA (SPAdes) (version 2) | ecosystem: Environmental > Aquatic > Marine > Intertidal zone...
GGGGCAGGGTGGTTCTTTACCTAAACCGCATCTTCTTGGCTTCCATGATCACTCTCAACCTGGCAACCGCAGACTTGCTCATTCCATCAAGCGCCATTAGCTCTTCAACGCTCAGGTTTCTTAGGTCAGAGACTCGGTAAAGCTTTGCCTCAACAAGTGCTTTTCTGGCAGGGGCCGTGAGGCCAATCTTTCGCCATTCACCGTCATGCTCCTCGTAGGCTTTCATGGCCTCTTTGGAGGGCACCCTTTTGGGCCTTGGTTTATTTGTCTTTGCCACCCAGTCAGCCTAGGCGCACCGAGTCAAATGGTCGACACAGACCAGAGGTTATTACTGCGGGATAACTCGAGCTGAAAAGAGCTCTGCAGTTGCCCTGTCAAAAAACCTCAGGACAGTTTCTGCGACTGTGAAGTTAGACGAAATCTCGTTCATGTGCTTTACGTGTTCAGAGGCCATGTGAAAATCCCAGGCCTCCTTGGATTCCCACTTTTCTAGCATGATCCAGATTTTTGGGTTGTCATCCTCAATTACGAGGTCGTAGAGCAAGCAACCCTGTTCTTTTTTAGTGGCACTGATCAGATCAGCAAATGCAGCGAATGCCTCATCTAGTTTTTGTGGGTCCGGATGTATTTCTGCAATTAGGTAAAGCGGACTGGTCATGCGTCGTGCTCTGGAATTGTTGAAATGGTTCCAGTAATGGTTCCAACCAGAGTGTCTCCAGTGAATTCGCTTGTGGGGGCGTCTCGAACAACTTTGCCCAATCGCAACACAACGATTCTGTCCGTCACTTCTAGGACATGGGGGAGGGTGTGAGAAATGAAGATAACTCCGAGCCCCTTTTTCTTCGCCTCTTTTATTACCTCAAGAACTTCGCCTGCCTGCCTTGCACCTAAGTGGTTCGTAGGTTCATCGAGAATAATTACTTTTCTCGCCCAGGCAACCGCTCGACCAATTGCAACGGCTTGACGCTGTCCTCCAGATAGTTGGCTCACCGAGCGGTTGGAAGCGGGAACTGCAATGCCAACTCTTTCGAGCTCAGCATGGGCTTTTTCTTCCATTGCCTTTGAATCTAGGAAACCAAGCTTGCCCAGAAGGCCAGACTTAACGATTTCTCTGCCCAAAAACACGTTCTTGCTCACCGTCAAGTGAGGTGCCAGACCGCTGTCCTGGTAGAGGGTTTCAATTCCAGATTCCAACGCTTGCCTTGGGTTTTCCCAGGAGACTTTTTCGCCATCCAGGAAGATTTCCCCATCGTCTGGCATGTGGGCTCCCGAGAGGACCTTTACCAAGGTCGACTTACCGGCTCCATTGTCTCCAACTAGGCCCACGACCTCACCGGCGTGCAGTTTTAGGCTTGCGCCTTCCAGCGCCACAACCGACCCATAGCGCTTTGATACGCCCTTTACTTCGTAGAGTACTTCAGCCATTTTTTACTACCTCGTCCGGTTTTCTCGTCTTAGGGTTTGGGCCGCTACGGCAGCAGCAATCAAAATTGCAACCACCACCTTCTTCCAGTCCGGTGCGACCCCGGCCATGATCAGTCCTGACTGGACGGTGAAGAGAATCAGTGCCCCAATAACGGTGCCAATCATTCGGCCGACACCACCCATTAGCGATGCTCCACCAATCACTACGGCGGCAATAGCATCCAACTCGCGCATCACTCCCGAGGACGGAGAACCTGCGCCTAGGCGAAGGTAAACATAGAAGCCGGCAAGACCAGCAAGAGCACCGGCTAGGGCGTAAACCTTGGTTAGGTGGCGCTCAACATTGATTCCGGCTGCTCTAGCGGCAAACGAATTCGAACCAATTGCGTAGGTGTGGAGGCCAAAGCGTGACCTGTGGAGGAAAAGGCCAACCATGGTCACAACAACAATTACGCCGATAACAGCCCAGCTAAATGGCATCCAGGTTGGATTTATTGGGCTGATCAGGCTGAAGTCATTTGGACCACCAATCGGCATTCCGTTTGAGATGATGATCGCGAATCCGAGCGTCGCACCCATTGTTGAAAGGGTTGCCACGAACGGAACAATTCTTAGTTTGGTAATCAAAAACGCATTCACTAAACCGACTATTAGTCCGGTAGCAACTGCGGTAAGCCCACCGATTACCAAAGGTGGGTAGGCATCAGAGCCCGAGGTGGTGATATCAAAACCTAAAATCTCTGACATCATCCAGGCGGAAGTGACCCCGCTGATGGCAAGAGTGCCACCAACGGATAGGTCAATTCCGCCTGAGATGATTACCAGGGTCTGGCCAGCAGCCAACAACACTATGGACCCCCAGTCGGTCAGGATGTTTCCTGCCGTTGCGACTGAGAAGAACTTCGGTTCTGCAATCGTGAAGATTATTGCCAAGGCAATAAGCACTGAGAGCAGAATCGAGTTCTGGTTTCCCGCTACGGCCTTGAATCTTTCAAGTCGCAGGTTTGGTTGTTGGCTGCTAGTCATTTGTTATCCCTTTGTCTTGCCTGACAGCCTAGTTAGCTACGTAGGTGTACTTGGTTAGGTCGGCGTCAGATGTGTTTGCATCAAGCGTTACGTTCGGAATAACAACCTCTGCGTTTGCAGGAGCTGTTCCATCGCGTAGGAATGCAACTAGGGTCTGAATTGCTAGGCGAGCCTCTGCAGCTGGATCCTGAGCAATCAGAGCTGTGAAGATTCCAGCCTTGATCTTTGCAACGTTGTCTGGGTATGCGTCATATCCAACTAGTGCAACTGACCCAACTAGACCCTTTGACTCCAAGGCAGCAGCAGCACCTGAAGCGTTTGTGCCGTCAATCGCGAAGATTCCGTCTAGGTCTGGGTACTTGGTCAACCAGTTGTTTACGTTGGTAGCAGCCTTCTCAGGGTTTGACTCTGAGTAAGCAACGTCAACGATTGAGATGCCTGGGTAGTTTGCCGCGATGGTGGACTCGAAGCCCTCCTTGCGAGCAACGTTTGTGGTTGCAGTTGCGCTGGTTAGACCAATAACAACTTCATAGGTCTCGCCATCGGTGTAACCAATTGCGTTCGCAATAGCTTCTGCAGCCTTTGCTCCGCCGTCTTCGTTGTCACCGGTGATGAAGGTAAGCACATCGCTTAGGTCTCCAACGCGGGTGTCAACGTTTGCAACTGCGATGCCAGCGGCAACAGCCTTTGCAACAGATGCCTGCAACGCGGTTGGGTCGGTTGGAATTAGAACTAGACCATCTGGCTGCTGAGCCAATACGGCGTCAACAATTGGGATCTGAGTTTCTGGTGAGTAGTTTGATGGGTCTCCCTGCCAAATTAGGGTCACGCCCTGAGCAGCAGCCTCTTCCTCAGCTCCAAGCTTCATCGCCTGGAAAAATGGGTCAGACTCTGCACCCATTACAAAAGCAATTGTTAGCTCTTCAACAACAGCAGTGGTTTCCCCCGCGCTTGGTGTTGTCGCTTCTTCTTCCTGAGCAGCACATCCGGCTGCGGTTATTGCAAGAGCTGCAGCACCGGCTAGTGCGGCTGCCTTCTTGAAGTAGTTCTTTCTCAATTTATCTCCTTGGTTGTGGTGTGAGATTTGCGAGAACGTTCTCGCAAATCCTGCTACAATGATGACAAGATAAATTTGAAATAGCAAAGTTTATTTAGTAACGGTTCGGTCACGATTGATTTTTAGGGGTAATACATGGCAGCTTCTTCTCGTCCCCCGACAATCAATGACGTCGCTGAGGCTGCAGGTGTTTCCCGCGCCACAGCTTCAAGAGCGCTAGCCGGCTATGGCAGGGTGAACGAAGAAACAACCAGAACCGTAAAAGAAGCCGCAGCCAGAATTGGCTACCTGCCCAATGAGGTTGCCAGAGCAATGCGAGCCGGTAAAACAAAAACGATTGGGCTGGTGGTCATTTCAGACTTCACCAATGCCTTTTTCGATAGAGCCACAAAAGAGATTATTGACGCGGCCAAGCGTCACGGTTATCAAACCCTTGTCGCTCACACCGATGAGAGGATTGAAAACGAGAAGCAAGCCATAAGAACACTCATTGAAAAGCGGGTTGATGGTTTGATTCTTGTTCCTTCATCGGACAGTGATCACGAACACCTGGCTGCATCCTCGTTGGGTGCAGTGCCAGTAGTGCTTTTGGACCGAAAGCTCCCAAATACTCGCTTTCCATCTGTGACTACGGATGACTATTCAGGTGCCGTGCACGCTGTGGAGTATGCCTACAACCTTGGCCATAGAAACATGGCCTTCCTGGTGGCAGTTCCGGGGGTTGAAAAGAGTACCCAATCTAGGCCGCCAATTCCTATCTCAACTGTTGAGGATAGGACTAATGGATTCCTTGAGGGTAGCGAACAGCATTCTTTGAATAGCCGCATGGTCTTTTGTAAAGACAGTCAAGAGGGAGCGGAAGCTGCCGTGGAGGAGCTCCTCCTAACCGGAGACGTCCCGTCAATCATCTTCACCTCCAACAACGACATGCTGCTTGCGGTTCTCCGGGTTGCCGGAAAGCTGGAGGTGAAAATTGGCAAGTCCCTGTCTGTGGTGAGTTTTGACGACAGTCCTTGGGCGGCCGCCATGTCCCCTGCTATCACGGTTATCTCCAGACCGGTTGATGAGCTTGGCAGAATCGCAGTGGAAAACCTCGTTCAGCAGATGTCGGATCAAAAAGTATCTCTGGACAACGTGCTTCCTACTTTTTTGATAGAGCGCGATTCCGTGGCAAGAATCTAAGCCAGCTGTTAATTGTTAGCGATGCCGCTCGAAATTGGCTTTCTGAATCCCAGGGCAATGGCGACAGCTCCGCAGGCAATCAGATTTAGCCAGCCCAAGGCCCCTTAGTTGTCTCAACTGGAGCGCCAGTTTCAATTGACTTATCTATCGCCAGTGCAACTAGATGGTCTTGGCAAGCCTGGGCAAGTGGATAAGGCGCACTGCCATTGCCAGAGACCCAGTTGCTCATTTGAACCATGAGGCTGGCAATGGCAATCTCCTCATCCATCAACCTCAACCCAACAAACGGGTTTCTGTATACAACTTGCCCATCAAAGGAGACATGCTCGGTGTCGTGGCCATCAAGGTTTAGATCATGTCCCTGTTGGTATCGCTGCAGCTCAGAAGTAGTGATGGCATCAGGCGCAATCAATCTGGTGACCTTATCGTCCATCACTTCACCCAAGGAACCTCTAACAAGGAGCCTCCGATGCCGCAGCTGGTTATGCCACTGGTTATCTGTGAAGTCATAAACCCCTGACTTGCCATCAGCAAAGTCAATGGTTGCAATCACGGTCGCGGCAGGTTTAGCTGCCTGGTCTTTTTTCCAGCCAGCTCTATCTAGCGGATCTGCAAGCGGGGCAACAAAGGACTTGGCAGAAACAGTCACCGGTTCAAAGTCAGCACCAAGAAAAGCCCGCATAAGGGCAACTGCGTGGTAGCCGTGAGTGGAGGAAACCTGAACCGAACCAACCTCACCGATTACACCTGAATCCACAACCGCAAGCCTTGCGGCATGCATTGGCAACAGCGGGTACTGTTCAGCAACTTGCACGAAATCGCTGTTGCCAACTGCTTCCCACAGCGCACGTAGTCCAGCTTCGTCTGCAGCGGGTGGCGTTTCCGAAAGGACTGGAATGCCAGCTTGCACCAGCTCAATAACCAGTTCTGGGTTGGCATCCCAGCTGACAGCGGTGATCGCAAAGTCAGGCGCCACATTTGAGAGTAGGTCTGCCACGGATCCGTATCTTGGGACAGCTAGAAACTCATCTCGTTCCTGCCTAGTCACCCAACCAACAACCTCGAATTGCTCGGGCATTGCAACTGCCAGCCGGAGGTAGAACTGGGCTCTCCAGCCAGCCCCGATAACTGCAATCTTCACTTTATTCACCAGGCTGCTTCTTTCCTCCGAGTTTCTTCACAATAGCCTGCCAGCCATGAGCATCGGTCAGATACCAAGAGGCTGTGCCGGTGCGAAAGACTCTTTTGGTTGCAGCGCATCGTAGGTGAATCCCTTCCCCCCCCTAGCCCACTTGGGGTAAGCTTTTGGGGGATTTTAGAGCTTTCGCAGATTCGCAAAATTTCTAGGAGATGAAGTGTTTTTTAGGAGCAAAAGGGCAAGGCGCGCACGCGCCAGCTTCTTGTCTCGCAAAAGCTCTGGAATTCTAACGACGTTAGCGATAACGGTGTCATCGATGACGCTGGTTCCACTTGTCTTCAACTCCCAGGATGCCGAAGCCAGCGCTGCTGATATAGACAAGTACCTCTCGCTTCCGGACACATCGGATGCCGGAGCGGGAACCGGACTAAACGATGGTCTGACTTCCGGCAGTTCGACAATTTCGGGAGATACTGCAGGTGGTGTGATACCAACGTCAACAGATTTCACCGCAGAGGCATGGGTTTATCCAGACTCTCTGGACAACGGTACTTGGCATCAAATTTTTCAGCAATCGGGAAGCAGCGCTTCCAATTACGGTCGATTTGGGCTAAATCTGAAGACATTATCTGGAAATACCGATTATGCAGGTGTTCAGGTGATAGTTGACGGCTTGAATACATCGGGTCTCAGCTCATATCCCGATGCTCGTGTCTACAAGGACCGCTGGACCCACATTTCTGTAACCGTTGACGTTATAAGTGACTCTTCAGTTGAGTTGAAGGTCTATTTGGACGGGCAATTAGCAATTACACAAACCGGAGATCCAAATGGAAGTTACAACATTAGAACCGATGACTTCACGGTCGGTTACTTCCCAGAAAGCTTCGACAGTTCAGACAGACACTTTCACGGGGCTATTGACCAGGTCAAGGTGTGGGATGCGGTTCTAAGCGACACGCAGGTCAAAGAAAGCATGCATGCTCATTCTGATTCTGGAGTGAGCGGGAGCCCATCACTCCGGGCCCACCTAGATTTCAACGATGGCTACGCCGACCTGACTGGTAACTTCTCGCTGAGCGCTGTCGGGTCGCCAACTCGAGCGGAGCTCGCAACATCTGTAAGGTCCGGATCCAACACCATTGTCACATTCCCAAGAAGCTACCTCACCAGTGATGGCGGGTGGACTATTCCGACTGGTGTCAGCACTGTCGACGCTTTTGTTGTGGGTGGCGGCGGAGGTGGGGCTGGAAGTAGGTCAGGTTCTCCCCAATGGGCCTCAGGTGCCGGCGGTGGAGGCGGTGTCTTGGATGCAACGGCTTTATCGCTCACCGGGGACATTCCTATCAAGGTCGGCCAAGGAGGGTCAGGAGGCCAGGCCGCCACGCAAGCATGGGACTCGATTGGGTTGCAGGGTGGAGACTCCAGTTTTGGTGACTTGTCTGCCGGTGGCGGTGGCGGTGGTGGCTGTAGTGCATCCAGCGACGACAGCTGCCCGACGGCAGCCATGAATGGCCGCCCTGGCACCGCCTCTGGAAGTGGCGGAAGCCCAAGCAATTTCTGGGCTGCGTATGATCCAGGTCTCGCCGGGACTGCGTCGTCCGTTACCTACGGTGGTAAATCGACTGCTGCCGTAACTGGAAATTCTGGTGGCGCATACAATTTAGGTGGCTCATCGGCCGCAGGGACGGCCGGCTCAGGTGGTGGTGCCGGAGGTGCAGGCACGTACAACACCCCGGGTGCCGGTATTACCTTCAACTCAGTTGAGTATGGAAAAGGCGGGCTTGCTTACGGCGCTACTGGGCATTCAAATTCTGAACCTACGACCAATACCGGCGCCGGAGGTAATGGTGCTAGGGATGCAAGTGTTGACATCAGAGGCGCCTCAGGCGCCTCTGGAATTGTGGTGGTGACTTACGCGACGCCTACCTACTCTGTCTCCTACAACTCAAATGGTGCCACTGGTGGAGCGGTCCCTGCTAGCCAAACTAAAACGCAGGATGTTGACCTGACCGTTGCTTCAAACAGCGGGACCCTGGTTAGAACTGGCTTCACATTTGCTGGCTGGAACGACCAAGCTGACGGCCAGGGCACGGATTATGCAGCCGGATCTGGAAGCTACACCACGAATGCTGCCGAGGTGCTCTATGCCAAGTGGACGTCTAACCTTGTGCTGTCCTACGACTTTGGAAAAACCACCTCCTATAGCTCGGCCTCGCCGACTGTTGTGAATGACATTGGCAATTCAGGAAATTACGATGGCACAGTCGAAGGCTCTAGCTACAGCCCCAGCAACTTGTCGTTGAACATTTCCTCAAGTGCATATGTAGACGTGGCGGATATTTCAACCGACCTTTTTCAAACCGGCATAACAATTGATGTCTGGGGTGAACTCGGCAGTGCAGATGTCTGGGAGCGGTTCATTGATTTTGGTGAGGGTGACGCGGAATACAACATCCAAGCCGGCCGGTTCGGATCAACGGCAAAGGCAAACGTTGAGATCTTTAACCAGTCCAGCGGCACCGCGTCAATCGGAAACTGTGTAACCGTTGATGATGTGCTCGAGAACGGGGTTCAAAAGCGTTACACCTTCGTGCTTGACGGCTCAACCTGCAGAATCTTCGTGAACGACCAGCAGGTAAATGTCAAGATAGGCGACTTAGGCAGCTCGGCTGCTTCGCATGCATACGGCTTGGCGACCTCCGGGCGAACCCTGAACCTAAATTATGTTGGAAAAAGTAACTGGTCAGCTGATGCCGCCACCTCGGGGTCAATTCGAGCTCTTAGTATTTATGCGGGGGGCCTAACGCCTTCAGAAATAGACACCGCTTTTGCAAGCAATGTGGCTTATAACGTCACCTATGACTACGACTCAGCTACCGCTGGAAATGGCACAGCTAACTCTGTGTTCACAACAGGGGGAACTGCAATCACGCTTCCTTCACCAACCAAAACTGGCTACACGTTCGGTGGTTGGTACACCGAGGATTCCTTTGACAATCTCGTAGGTGCTGCTGGAGCGAGCTACACGCCGTCCGCAGACGCGGACCTTTTTGCCGAGTGGGTACTGGCCAATTACACAGTCACCTACGACGCAAACTTCGGTGACACCCCTGCCACCTCATCCCAAATAGTTGTAAACGGCCAGGCAACCGGAATTGCTGACAGCGCCTTTACTCGAGAGGGCTATGAATTAGTTGGATGGGCGACGGCAGCTGATGGCAGTGGGACCACCTATCACGCGTTGGACAGTATTACTGTTACCAGCGATCTAACTTTGTACGGGGTTTGGGAGTCGATGTCAGATATCGTCATCGACTACAACGCATCTTCTTTCACCAGTTCATCAAGCCCAATCGTCGACCAGGCTGGCAACACCAATGCCACTCTCTATGGCTCTGCGGACTACTTTGCTGCAAGTGGTAGCAATCCACCGCGTGTAACGACCAACACCGGCGACGGCAATTACATTTACACCGACACGTCGCTGACTCGAACCGAGTTCCCGAACGATTCGGTTTCAATCTTTGCAAAGGTTTATGCGACTACTGCAAACCATGTCGTTGTCAACGAACTTGGAAGTGCTTACGGAGCCGCTGCTGGTTGGCATGACACACAAATAGAGATGGTGGCAGGGACCTATAAGTTCCGGCTCTGGAACTGCAGCGCTCTGACCGCTAGTTCAAGTACTGCTCTAAATACTTGGCACACGGTGGGCTTCACATACAATCACACGACCGATGCAATGACGGCCTACATAGATGGTGCTGAGGTGGCTTCAGGAACCTGCGCCAGGCAGACCCCGTGGACCCTCGGCAGTGTGAATCTTTGGTACGGCCTTGGTGTCAACTACGGTACGGACCTGAACACTTCTGGTGATTATTACGGCGGAACTAACTATGCCTCGTTCCAGGTTTACAACACAGCCATATCTGCCTTGCAGGTAGAGAACTTGAGTGCGAACTCTCAAGTGACCTTCAGGACCAATGGAGGTTCTGGCTCTGGAGATACGAGTCAGAACCTAATAAACGGCACCGCTACGAATCTGCTTGCAGGTTCATTTACTAGGTCCGGTTATTCCTTTGACGGGTGGAACACGCAAGCAGACGGTAGCGGAACCTCGTATGCAGATGAAGCTTCAGTAACCCTGTATTCAAACATCACCCTCTATGCACAGTGGGCCGCTGACAGTTACACAATCACCTTCGAGTCTGGCGCGAATGGTTCAGGCTCTGATCAAACTCAAACAAAGACAGCGTCGGTTGATCTCAATCTTGCATCTACCGCCACAGCAAACGGTTGGTTCACCAGAACCGGCTACTCCGTTGGCGGATGGTCAACAACAGATGGTGGCGCCACTACCAATGCGCTTGGAAGCACTTATTCAACAGACGCCGCTGAAACTTTCTACCCCGTTTGGACGCTAAACACCTACACCTTGACTCTCGACAACGAGGGCACCACAACCACCCAGTCAGTCAACTTCGCGGCAACCCCTTCTGATCCGGCAACTACCAGAACCGGCTACAGCCTGGCCGGTTGGTCTGACGATGATGACTCATCGGCTGAGTATGCAGCGGACCTTTCGGATTACACAATGGGCTCAGCCAATGACACGATCTATGCGGTCTGGACGGCAAACAACAACACAGTGACTTTTGATTCAAACGGCGGCTCCAGTGTTGCTGATTCATCCTTCGTTACAGGAGGAAGTCTCTCGGCACCGACTCCGCCAACGCGATCTGGCTACACGTTTGCAGGCTGGTCAGCGACCAATGGTGGTGGCAACCTGACCTTTGATTACTCGCCAGGAGTCGCATCCGACATAACGTTGTATGCCAACTGGACTCTCGTCAACTCCTACGCTGAATTCACGAGTGCGAACCCGGGAAGCGGTGCTACAACCGGCAAGGCATTCAAAAACAGCGGCTCAGTTTTACCCGCAAGAACAAGTTGGACCATTGAATCCTGGTTCTATGAAAAGTCTCATTCTGGGAATCAAAACCCTATCGTTTCGCAAGGATCCGATCTGGATTCTAGGTTTGTCGCGATGCTCGCAAATAGTGGCTCCGACCGACTCCTTTATGTAGGCGATGGCAGCAACACTTGGGCGACCTCTGTCGTGAATCTTCCTCAAGAACAATGGCACCACTTTGCATACTCGGTCGACGGAACTGCCTACAAGTTATTTGTCAACGGAGTTCTCCGGGCCGAAGGAAACTTGGCAACTGCACCGTCTAATGGGGGGTCATTCTTTGTCGGAGAAAATGCTTACTATGAAGCTGGGGACCCTCGACACGTTTACTACGGCCACATCGATCAGGTAAAAATCTGGTCTAAGCCTTTGACACAATCCAACGTCCTGACCTCAATGCACTCAGTTGGAGATGGGGGTATTGGGGGTCTTGAAAACCACTACAGCTTCAATGACTCCAGCAACAGAGGAAACGATGATGCTGGCTCCAGCGATCTGACACTGCATGGGACTGGAACGGCCGTTGCTTACAGTTCGTTTGGGCTTGAGATTCGAACACCATCTTCTGGGTTAGCCGCTACGTTTGGAGACGCGTACAGTCTTATTACTCAGGCAGCCGGTGGATTGGGGGCAAAGACCTTTACGGCTTCCGGGTTGCCATCGGGGCTCTCAATTAGCGCCAGCACTGGCTTGATTTCTGGAACGCCCACCGCGGTTGGAACAAGTGCCGTTGTGATCACAGTCACTGATGAGGAAAGTAACTCGGTCAGCACCGGAAGCTTCAACATGGTGGTGTCAGCCAAAACGCTGGATGTTGCAACCGCCCCAACCGTCACCGTTCCAGCAGGGGAGCTCAAGGAAATCTCAGTTACTTGGAGCGCAGTGACTAATGCTTCTTCTTACTCACTCAAGGTTTACTCAGCCGCAGACTCTTTTGTTACAGCACTGCTGACACTCACCGGTCTAACTGGAACATCAAAGACCATTACGGTTAGCGATTTTGCAGGAATCGCTGACGATACTGAATACAAGGTTTCAATCACTGCAATCGGCACAGGCAACTACGCATCAAGCAGTGAATCGTCAAAGTCAGACTCAGCAACTACTAACGCCACTTACGTTGTTTCTTTCAACTCAAACGGCGGCTCCAGTGTTGCTGATTCATCCTTCGTTACAGGAGGAAGTCTCTCGGCACCGACTCCGCCAACGCGATCTGGCTACACGTTTGCGGGCTGGTCAGCGACCAATGGTGGTGGCAACCTGACCTTTGATTACTCGCCAGGAGTTGCATCCGACATAACGTTGTATGCCAACTGGACTCTCGTCAGCATCGAAGCTTCGCACGACACCTTTGTTCAGCCGAGTGCTTCTGCGCAGGGCTCGTCGGCTAATTTGGTTCTCAAAAACGCGGGCAATTCGGTCACCAACCGCTACAACCGGATTTCGCTGGCCAAGTTCGAATACGACGCCTCAATCGACTGGGATGGTTCGGTGCTCGAGGTTTATGTGACCAGCAACAATGCTGGTAGCGGCTCGGCATACAACTCCATCTACACCACATTCAACGTCAACGTTTATGGTTCTACAGATTCAACTTGGGACGAAGACGATCTAACTTTCACCACGGCCGACAGCTCGTCACAAGGCTGGGGCATCAATACCTCCAATTGGCCATGGACCCCTAACAGTGCGACACTCCTCGGAACCATTTCGGTGCCAACTAATTCGACCGTTGGTGGCAAGTACGCTTTAGCAACCGATGAGCTAGACACTTTCCTAGACGGCGACTCTGATGGAAGTGTCACACTCTTTTTTGTTAGAAGTGATACTGACAATCAGGCAAACTTGGTCTTTGCCTCCAAGGAAAACACCACATACGCGGGCCCAACTCTTTTCTTGAACAGCTCCGGCTACACCTACACAGTTGCGTATGACATCAATGGCGGATCTGGCACGCTTCCATCCCCTGGAACATTTACAGATGGCGGAGCTGATTACACAGTCGCCACGCCTTCTAGCGTCAACGCACCTTCTGGAGAGGAGTTCACCGGCTGGAATACGGTTGCTAATGGCAGTGGCACAGATTATGCGGCCGGTGCCACCTATAACACATCACGTTCGGTGACTCTTTACGCTCAGTATTCAGCGATTACCTACACCGTCACCTACGACGCGGGCACGGATGGGTCAGGCTCCGATCAAACTTCCTCTAAGACTGACGGTGTGAATCTGGCTTTGGCCAACTCCTTGACCGCAAACTCGTATTTCACCAGAACGGGCTACACGGTAACGGGCTGGTCAACCACAGATGGTGGAGCGCAGGATTACGCTCTTGGTGCCAACTACACGACTGACGCTGATGAAACTCTCTATCCAGTTTGGACCGCCGACGCCTACACCTTGACTCTCGACAACGAGGGCACTACAACCACGCAGTCAGTGAACTTGGCGGCAACCCCTTCTGACCCGGCAACTACCAGAACCGGCTACAGCCTGGCCGGTTGGTCTGACGATGATGACTCATCGGCTGAGTATGCAGCGGACCTTTCGGATTACACGATGGGCTCAGCAAATGACACGATCTATGCGGTTTGGACGGCAAACAACAACACAGTGACTTTTGACAACAACTCGGGCTCCGGAACCATGAGTGACCAGATAATTGTTTCCGGCACGGCAACCACACTTACTGCCAACACTATGACTCGCACTGGCTTCACCTTCGATGGGTGGAACACTCAAGCTGATGGAAACGGCACTGACTACGCCGATGAAGAGTCGGTAACTCTTACCGGTGACCTCGATCTCTTTGCTCAGTGGATTGGCAATGACAACACTGTGACCTTTGACAACAACTCTGGCTCTGGAACCATGACTGACCAGACAATTGTTTCCGGCACAGCAACTACTTTGACCGACAACACGGTGACTCGCACCGGGTACACCTTCGATGGGTGGAACACTGCGGCAGATGGTTCGGGTGATGACTACGCCGATGAAGAGTCGGTAACCCTGATCGCTGATCTTGATCTATTTGCTCAGTGGACGGCTAACAACAACACGGTCAGTTTTAGCAGTGGTTCAGGTTCAGGAACCATGGCAGACCAGACCATTGTTACTGATGTTGCAACAAATTTGAGGCTCAACACCTTTACCCGCACCGGCTACAGCTTTGATGGCTGGGAAACCAGCGGCGGCACTCCATACGATGATCAGGAACAGGTCACTCTTACTGGTGATCTTGCTTTGATTGCCCAGTGGTCTGCAAACACCTACACCGTGATCTATGAGTACAACGATGCAACAGGTGGTAATGGCACGGCAAGTGAAACCTTCACAACCGCTGGAACTGTAATCACCCTGCCAACACCAGTAAGGACCGGCTACACCTTCGGCGGTTGGTATTCAGATTCAGCATTGACTAGCTCTGTTGGTGCAGCAGGGGCAAGCTACAGCCCAACATTGAACCTCACTGTTTATGCCAAGTGGACGGCAGATACCAGAACCGTGACATACAACATGGGCAGCCACTCTCCAAGCGGATCAGTGCCAACAGATTCAAGCACCTACATCATCGGAGATGATGTTGTCATTAAAGCTAACTCCGGGAGCCTGGCAAGAACCGGTTACACATTTGCCGGCTGGGTCACCAATTCTGATGGCTCTGGAACTGCAATGAATGTCGGAGAGACACTAACTGTCTCTACGACAGACATTGATCTATACCCACAGTGGTCTGCTGCCACTTATACGGTTACCTATGACTCAAACGGTGCAACTGGCGGTTCTCTCGCGAGGGCAACAGACAGTTACACCACCAACCAATCTCCTGCGCTTTCGCTAGCAGATGCCGGCACTTTGACCAAGACCGGTTACTCCTTTAGTCAGTGGTCGGCAACTCCAGGTGGAAGCGCGGTTTCGGATCCTTACACAACAAATACCGATGTCACGCTCTACGCGATTTGGACCTTGGTTGATTACACGTTCACCTATGACCTGAACACTGGAACAGGTTCTGCTCCAGCGGATCAAGACGCCAACATTCAGGAAACTGTCACAATCTCAGACATTGGTGCTGCCAGCAAGACGGGGCACTGGTTCGGTGGCTGGAACACTGCCTCAGACGGGTCTGGAACAAGTTACGGCTCTGGAGTAAGTGTGTTGATGCCACTGAATGGTGAAACGCTTTACGCCGTGTGGGTGCCTGACGCCTACAAGATTTACTACAGCGCTAATGGTGGAACCGGTGGACCGGACCTAAGTGCCACGGACGGCTATGACACCGCCACCTTTGGCGCGAATTATTCGATTAGGCCAAAAAATGACCTGGCTCGCTCTGGCTACACCTTCGAACACTGGACACTTAACGCGGCGGGCACTGGCAATCAATACGACCAGGCCCAGAATCAGGTCGGTGAGCTGAATGTTTATGTCCCATCTGCTACCACCACCTTTTATGCGCAGTGGTCTGCAATTAGCTACTCGCTAACTTTTGACCAAACTGGCGGATCAGTTTCAACCGGAACCCTGACTAGAACCATAGGTCAGACACTCACCATGCCAACTGCTGGAACCAAGACCGGCTACACCTTTGATTCGTGGAGCGATGGCACCAATAACTATCCTGCTGGCAGCTCCTACACCGTAGGAGCGTCCGCAGCATCTTTCACTGCCCAATGGACTCCAAACGTTTACGCAGTCACCTACGACTGGCAGGGCGGTACATCTTCAACGCCTAAGGCTTCCGATAACTACACCGTTGGCACAGGAAACATGACACTTCCAACAGCTTCAGGTTCTGGCTACACCCGCGATGGCTACACTTTTGCCGGTTGGTCCACTACCGCTAGAGGAAGTGAGGTAGCTAGTTTCCAGCCAACTGCTGACGATGTGCTCTACGCGGTCTGGGACGATGGCAACTACACGCTTAGCTATGACGCTCAAGGCGGCAATGCAGGCAGCGGTCTTGGAACTGTTGCAAGAACCGGTTCAGTAACACTGCCAACCCCGACTCGCGAAGGTTTTGTATTCCTGGGTTGGTACACCGCAGCATCAGGCGGAACACTGCTGGGTGTTTCAGGAGCTTCCTACACACCAACCGCATCAACAACCTTCTATGCTCGCTGGGTTCAGCGATCACTGTTTGGGGTTGACCTTGCAACCTTGGACACAGCTGCCACGCTAACCATTGGTGGTGATGGTTCTGGGGGCTCAATAACCAGAAATCACGCAGCTTCCAGCACGTCTGCGACCGTTAGCATTCCAGATGGGGCATTGGATGCCGGCACTGTTGTTAGCGCTCGTTATTTCCGCGACACCGATAGGCAATCGGATCTAATTTCAACCGAGAATAACTACATCTTCTCGCTACTTGTTTCTTGGCTAACTGGCACCGGAACAGCTGCAACAGTTCCCGACACAGCAGCCGGCAAACCAATCACTGTCACGCTGACTAGCGACGCGATTCAGGCAGGCCAGATGATCTACCAGGTCATTGGCGACGCAGTCACTGAACTAGGCCGAGCAACAACAGATGGCAGCGTGGTTGTTGAACTAACCGAGGACCCTGAAATTGTTGTTGCAGGAACAAAGCCAACTGCTCCGCAGTCGGTCACTGTTACCCCCGGTGATACTGAAGCGACCATTTCTTGGTCAGCACCTGCATCAACAGGTGGTTCTGCAGTTAGTTCGTATACAGTGACCACAACCCCTGGATCTGAAACCTGCACCACTGCCACCACCAGCTGCACCATCACTGGATTGACCAACGGCACCACCTACGCATTCGCTGTTACTGCCACCAACTCAATTGGCACATCAGCGGCAGCAAGTTCAAACGGCACAGTTACTGCCGCCACCTACACCGTTACTTTTGATGCAAATGGCGGCCGCTCAGTAACAGCTGGAAGCTTTATTAGTGGAGGCAGCGTTAGTGCTCCTACGAGCCCTGCTCGCGCTGGCTACACATTCAACGGTTGGTCCACAACTCTTGACCGTGTTGGCACCAAGGTGACTTTCCCCTACTCACCTGGAGTATCAACAAACATCACTCTCTACGCTCTTTGGACTGCTGTTTCATCCGGTGCCCCTGTTGCGACTAGGGCAACACCTACCCCAACACCATCTGAACCAGTGCGACCAACTGCCCCCGTGACCCCTGTCACCAGACCCATCGGCACAGTCGCTGGGTCTAGTGAAGAAGTAAGCGTTGTTGCCGATGAGAGAAAGGAAAACCTGGTTGCCAGAGGCGCTGGTTGGGAGCTTGAGGTTGCTGCCCAAGTTGCCGATCCGGAAAAACCAGGATCAACAAAACCAGTTGCAATCAAAGAAGACCTAAACCTTGAATTCCAAATTGCTTCAAAGGCTGTTGTTGCAGGAACTGGCTTGAAGCCAAGTACCAAAGTCACAGTCTGGGTCTTTTCAGAGCCAACATATGTTGGCCAGGTTGAAACTGGTCTTGATGGGGCGTTTGCCAGCGCCTTTGTGTTGCCAGCAAGCATCTTGCCTGGCAACCACACGCTGCAGTTGTTGACTGAAGACAACTTGGGCCGAGAGATCACTTTGAATATCCCAATCACAGTCAAGGGCAAGGTCACCGTTGGAACTTTCAAGGGCTATCTCGCCCTCTACACAAAAGACCTAATGGGCCAGAAGCTCTCAGCCAGAGTTGCAGGAAAGTGGCTAGTGCAGAACCCAATTGCTGCTTATAAGGACTTTGGCTACTCACGAGTTGTCAGACAAACCGGTGCTGGTTACAAGATCTATGTTGATCTCTATCTGAACAGCACCTTCCTGCGCCGGGATGTAATTACTACAAAGTAGCAAGTTAGTTCAGGTTTAAGGCAACAAAAACCCCGGAGCCGATTGGCCCCGGGGTGCTTATTTACTGCTTACTACTTGACCTCTTCTAGCAACCCGGTGGCAACATCAAAGATGAAACCACGAACCTGGTCGGTGTGAGGGATGAACTTAGAGGACTTGATTCTCTCAATGCTCTGCTTCACGTCGGTCGCAAGGTCACCAAAGGCTTCCGCCGCCCACTCTGGCTTTTGGCCGGTCTCAGCGAGAATGCCTTGCTTGAACTCATCGTCTGTGAAGGTGAGCATGCCACAGTCTGTGTGGTGGATGAGGATTATCTCTTTGGTGCCAAGCAGGCGCTGGCTAATAGCAAGTGAGCGAATCTCATCTGCTGTCACAACGCCTCCGGCGTTGCGAATAACGTGAGATTCACCTTCTTCTAGCCCCAGCACGCCATAGACGTTGATTCTGGCGTCCATGCAGGCTAATACTGCAATGTTCTTAGCTGGTGGCAATGGCAGAGGCCCTGAGAAAGTCTTTGCGTATTCTTTGTTGTTTGCTAGTAGTTCGTCTGTTACAGACATTGCTAGTTGCTCCTTAGGAAGGTTTCGTTGTTGTTCAGGTGCTTGGTTGTTACCAATCACAACAGGCGACTGCGTAATTGCTTTCTTTATTACTAATAGTTACTAAAAAAAGGCGGCGGCATCTAGTTTGCAGTCAGGGAGTGAGTGCCTAGCGGTTTCTCAAGGCTGTGTAGGCATCTATGAACTCCTCCATGGAAACACTAGCCACAGCCTTTGCCACAACATCCAATGGCAGATCTTCAAGCTTTCTAAATCTGATGCAACCCTTCCCCACGTCATACCTCTTACCTGTTGCAAGGTAATCGGCTTCGAACTTGGCTCTTATCTCCTCAATTGCATAGATAGAGCTCAAGTAGATCGAGTAGTGGTGCTTTTGTGCTGCCAGGGCAGCAAACATCAAAGGCTGTTTGTTGTAAGTATTGGGGAAAACACTAAATGGCACCTCATAGGAGATCATCCCCCAGTTCATTGTCTCCTCAAGCCCTGGAGGTAAATTAGCAAGCAAGAGCTCCCTAACCG
>Ga0209037_1000194_pt1 | contig 18685 bp, 30 predicted proteins | sample SaaInl25SG_5_DNA_FD_188225 | JGI IMG/M metagenome (GOLD analysis project Ga0209037, IMG submission 188225) | Marine microbial communities from expanding oxygen minimum zones in the Saanich Inlet - ESP_125SG_5_DNA (SPAdes) (version 2) | ecosystem: Environmental > Aquatic > Marine > Intertidal...
TGCCAGCCATTTATACCACCGTTAAGTTGCCGTTGACGGTGAGTGTCACACCAGTAGCGAGCGTTAGTGGCCCAGCGCACGAGGCGTTCTCGTCTGCGTCAATTGTTACGTTTGAGTTGAGGGTCTGATCATTCACTCTGAAGATGTCGGCTGCGCCTGTGGCTGTACCTACAGTGCCACGATCACCCTTGTAGAACCCGCCGCTGTTAGCAGTCTCGAATGTCGTATAGGCCACAACCTCAAGAACATCGCCCAAAGCAGCGCCTACCGTCAGCACGACATCAGAGCCGTTCGACGCTGTGTAGTCTGTGCCGTTTTGCAGGTGTACGCCGTTAAGGAACACGTCGAGGAAGCTGGGCGTGTAGCCACCTGTAGCAAAGCTGGTCTGTCCTGCTGTAGAAGTTATGACGTCCCTCGTTTGGGTGGCCTGTGGGACTGGTTGTGCGCCTATGTATCCTGACATTAGGGTGTCTCCAGTGTTCTAATCTCTTCACGCCAAGCCTGTCTGTCGGCAATGACATCAGCTTTGTCCTGATCGTAGTCAGGTAGAGCCACGTAGTCCGTCTCTTGCAGCATCTTCTTTAGCTCTGCGATGCGAGCATCTGAGGTGCGACTTGCAGTAAGTGTAGCTAACTCCGTGTCATAAGAGGAGCGTTGCTCTGTAGTCAGACCGTCTAGATCAGACCAAGTGTCGCCATCATCTACAGAGAACTCCGTATCGCTTCTTACTGAGAAGTCATTGTGGCCCAGCGTCAGGGCGAGTGCTTTTAAGTCTATCATGGTTCATACTCCATATAGAACAGTCGCCCATCATCTATAGAGCTTGTGGCGTCGAAGACTTCATAATGGCGAACTGCTACATCCCAGACACCGCTGGAGCTTAGGTCATCCTGATTAAGAATAATAGGAAACGTCACTGCTATCTCTTGATAGCCATTTGTCGTGCTATTCTCAGAGCGTAGGTTTTGCGCCAAGCTGCCAATAGCCGACCAACTACCGCTAGAGTTAACGTGGTGCGCCCTAGCCGTGTTGCCCATATCTCCGTCATCTTGGTCACCGTTAGCCCTCATCTGACAAAAGAGCCACCCCAAAAGTTTGCTGGTTGATGTCGTTGGTGTTATCTGAAAGCGAGAAGCTGTTTGATAAGCCGTGGAGGTTGTGCTGTAATTTGCGGGGTCAGACAGTTGTCCTGAGGCAACAATCGTGCCGCCGCCTATGAATTGGTTGGCTGTGACGTTACCTGATGTGATGAGGTCACCCGTCATAGTGTCGCCAGCCACTTGCACAAACTCAGCGTCAGCGTCTGTGCGAGTGTAGCTATCTACCTGCGTGACTGATGCCTTTGATCCGATATAGCCAGCCATTAGTCAGCCTCCTGAATTGTGAGTGTGCCAGCGTCAACCTGCCGAAGTATCTCTGCGTAGTGGCGGTTGGCTAAATCTAACGGAACAGACATTTCAGTGCCGTCGATGGTGGCAATTATACCCACGTGATCGGTTTGATACTGCACATACTGGGCAGATGTAATGTTCGTATTGTCCATTTTACAACTCCGCATCCAAAGTCCAATGACCCGCCATAAAACACCCCGTTATGTTTGCTGTCGCCCCCGCTTCACAACTCCCAAACAACGAATAAGATGTTTTTGGAACGTTTGAGGGACTATCATCATAGATAGTTAAAGTATTAGTAAGGTCACGACGCTGAACATAAAACTCATCAATAGCATCCGTACCAGTCACAACTGTAATAGTCGGTGTCGATCTGAGGGCAACTGGAAGTGCCACCCCACCCGCTGCTTGGTTTGACCCACCACTAAAAGAAACAGGGCCACACGGGTTCCACTGAAAAAACCGCTGACACCTCGCCAACTCATCCGAATAGCTGCGATGCTCGAAGGGGGTTGCTGTGTCGCCTACTTCTAGCTGGACGCCTGTGATGTACCATGTGGCAGAAGATGTTTCTAAAAGCTCGGTGTCTGCTTCAGTAGCAGATTGTACATTTGCTGTTGCATCCCACGAACCCTCTGCTTTCTTAACCGTCGAACCGCCACCTAAACTCCAAAAGATAGCCATTTCTTGCGTATTATCTACGTTCCATGTTCCTACTGTGTCACCCTCAAACACAATAGTTTTGCGCTCCCAAGTATTCGCAGTGTCTATATCATATGTAAAAGCATAGGATCGGTTGTTATTAAAACCATTTACAATAGCGCCACCAAACTTACCTGTTACAGAGCAGCGGATATAAAACGAAAGCGTAATCTTCTTTGCGCCAGAGCCACCAAAGGCAAAACGCTCTATTGTATATCCTTCTAATCGTTGAGTTAAATACGCAGACCGATTATACCCAATTGATGTATCTGCCGTGTCTACGTTTACCTTTAGCGACTTAGAAAACCCGTCTGGGCTTTCACTATCCTGAGAAAAGGTCAAAGCTCCATCTGTATTTTCGCGGCAGTACCAGCGATCTAGGCCATATGCGTTTGTTACAGTAAACGAACTTCCTCGTTGAGATATTCTCATATCACCGTTTACTATAACATTTCGGTTCGACAAGGCACCGTCACTGGTAGCCACATCGTCTAAACGATCATTAGCATTCTTAGCTAGATCGGCTAAGTCCCGTGCCTTGCTCATTATGTCTGCTCCAGTACGCTCAGGATCACATCTGCTGATGTTGCAGTGTCAGAGGTGACAACAACAGTGTCAGTGGTCTCAAGAATGATTTTGCCGTCTAGCACTGATAGGGCTGACCCAGCAGGAATAGGGGCATCCTTAATGACGTACACACCAGCAGCCTGTACGTCGATCTTGATCTGGCTTGCTGTGGTATTAGCGACTGTCAGGCCGATAGTCACCGAAGTCGTACTAGCTGGGACCGTGTATGTCGTGACAGCAGATGTGCCTACCGATGCTGACGTGTAGTTCTTGAATGTGTTTGCCATGTGCTTATCCTAACGCGATGGATAGAGCTAGTGCATTTGCCTCTGCATCAGCTAAGATTGTCGTTTTACTGTCTCCACCAAGAGTAGCAGCATCTACGTTTAAGTTATCTACAAAGTTTGTTGTTACACGTGCATCAATATCAGCATTAACTCTAGTGTCAGTATAATAAAGGTTAGTACCTTCTGTCAAATCAGATGTAGTCTTACCAGAAAGAGCCGCATCAAAGCGAGCCGTAGTATAGTAGAGGTTAGTACCCTCTGTAAGGTCTGTAGTAGACTTAGCACTAAAAGCAGTGTCAAAGCGACCTGTAGTATAATAGAGGTTAGTACCCTCTGTGAGGTCTGTAGTAGACTTACTAGTAAATGCTGTATCAAACCTGCCTGTAGTGTAGTACAGATTGGTGCCTTCAGAGATATCAGTTGTACTATGGTTGCTTACATCAGATACAGTACCTGTTACATTACCTACAAGGTCTGTAGCCAGGTCTTTGTTCATTACCCAGCGATCACTAGTAGAGTCGTAAGTAATAGTGGCACTAGCACCGTCTACTGTAAGCCCTGCTCCGTCAGCAGCAGCAGCATTAGCAGCACCATTAGCCACTGTAATGTTTAGATCTGTAACAGCTAAACTAGTAGAGTTAACAGTAGTTGTTGTACCATCAACCTGCAAGTCACCTGCAATTACAAGAGTACCTGTATTGTCACCGTGGGCAGCAGGGTCAATAGTAAAAGTAGCAGGGCCACGTAGGTAGCCTGTTGTAATAATATTACCTACACTAAGATCGTCATTAGCATCTAAAGTAATAGCCTTTTCAGCAGGTAGTGTAATAAACACATCTTTTGTACCTGCAGTAAAACTGACAGCTGACCCACCAGAGCTACTCTCTAGTACTGTAGTACGAGTTAGTGTATTAGATGAGTATGTACCTAATCCTACTTCCCACTCATCAGCATCCCTATGAGAGATTGCATAATATGTAGTGTTGCTATCAGCGAGTACAGAACTGAAGGACTGAAAGCCCTCTACAGCCCCGCCTAAGGTAGCCGCACCTGTACCTGTAACAGTAGAGGTTTCTTTAACTCTATCTTTAAGAACAAGAACCATGCGACTTATCCTTTATTAGGCAATGCGTACAATAGCGTTTGATGCGTCTGCAGCTGGCATCTGAATTACAAAGTCACCGTTAGTTGATGTCTTTGTGCCACCAAAGTCGATAACTGCAATAGCAGCATTACCCTGAGAAGCATTGTAAATGATGCACCCGTCAGCAGACACAGTAGCAGAGGCCCATGTTGTATCTGCGAAGTCTACAATAGCTGTAGAACCATCAAGTGAGATAACAGGGCTAGTCAGGGTATTACCCCCAGCTGTGTAGTTAGTACCTACAGATTCGTCTGTGTTTACAGTGACGTTACTATAGTTTGTTGTACCAGCGCCATAAGTGCCTGAAGGAGTATCCTTGATAAGAGCAATCTTAATAACGTCTGTATCTAAGTCGTGTTCACCCCCAAGAAGCTCTTCTTTGAAGCTGTTACACATTGCAGTAGTGATAGCCATCTTGAGATGTCCTTTCAATTAAACACAAAGGGGCCAGCGCTGGGCCAGCCCCTAAGTTATTACTGTTTAAGCAGCGTTGAAACGTGCTGTGATGATCGCTTCAGGGCGCAGAATCTTACGACCATAAAGCTGCATACCACGGCAGATGTCTGCGAAGCTATCTGGGTCACGGTACTTCTCTACTTTAGAGATCTGCTCAGCTGTTGCTACAGCAGAGTCGTGGCCCGCAACGATAACACCGTAGTTGTCATCTTGTGCAGTTGCACCACCTGTACCTGGACCTGTACCTACTGCAGGAAGGTTGTTAGACTGGTAAACACGGAAGCCGTGAATGTTGTCTGCCAACAAGCCGTTCATAAGACCAGAACCACCAAAGTCTGCGTTCAGAAGACGTGAATCTTCATCCTTCAGCATTTCGATGAACACGGGGTCAAGTACAATCCAACGACCACGTGTGTCAACATCCTGCTCATCCAAACGACGAGACATACGAGCAAGAACCTGCAAAGGTGTTGCTGTAGAAGTAGACACAGCAGTTGCACCTGTCAAGCGTGGAGCGAGTGGAATAGAGTCACCCGTTGTGCTTGCAGAAGGTGTTGTCGTGATGTTGCCAAAGTCAGACATATCCAACTTGTTAGAAGCCAACAGTTCGTCTGTACCTGCAGCTGCATCTGCTACAGTACCGTTAACAGTTGTGTTAACAGCGTTTGCAGTAGTGTAACCTGAGAGATACTTAAGAACATCGTTGTCCATCGCATCTGCCATTTTATAAGCAGCGCGATCTGTAGCCAAGTTCATGAAGTCGATGTGGCTATGCGCTTCTTCAATGTCGTCCAGTTTGAACATGAAGTAGTTAGCTTTGTCGATGGTCAGCTGGAAGTCCGTGTCAACGAGGTCCTGTGCCGTAACACCTGTACCACGCTGAAGAGCGTTCACTGTGATGTCTGGCTCTTTCATGATGCGAACAGAGTCGCCCTGAGCAGAAATCTCACCGAAGTAGTCGGAGTTTGTGATTGCGTTTACAACTGCAGACTTACGGAATGCAAGCTGTGCCTTTTTTGAGAAGATCTCTGGGGAGAAGTTCCCGTTGTTCAGGTTGGTATAACCTGATGCTTTTGCGAATGCCATTTTAATTCTCCTATAGATATGACATGTATTTAGGGAGTAGTAGTCAGTAAAAACATCATATCCACATAAGAGGCCAAGCTATTTCTAGGGTAACAACACAATAAGATTTGCAGGTCTTAGTGCGCTGGGCCTATACTCTGTTGGGTAGTTCTTTTAGTGGCTAGTGCTTTAATTGAGGGCTACATAGGCCGCTAAACCTATGCAGTACCTCTAGTTTAAGCATGACAGCCAACTTGTAGCCGTACATGCCATTAGTTTTACCTAAGATGCTCTGGTTGTCAATGCTTTATTGAGAAACATCGTAGATAAACTTACCAGAACGCATTGCGTCCATGATCTCGTCTTGCCGCTTGTCAAACTCGTCAAGTGACATCTTGTTAACCTGAGACTCGCTTAGCATATTGCTAGACTCTTCTGCATCTACAACAGTGCGAGCACCTCTTGTTTTAACTGAGGCTGCAGCACCCTTATCAGCAGAAGGCTTCTTAGTCTTGATACCCATGTCTACTTTGTACATGTCAATGACACGTGCTACAGAGTCTACATCATCTGGGTTATCATATAGGGCGTTCTGATATACTGGTGGCTGCTTCTCTGCCCATGCATGAAAGGCGTCATCCTCACGGATATCAGCAAAGTCAGGGTGACGCTGTAGTAGAGCTACTTCTGCTTTCTCACGCTTAGCTGCATCACGCATAGCCTCTACTTCTTTAAGGCGACTATCAATCTCAGAGGAACGCTCCTGTGCTTTCTTATCAGCAATAGCTTCAACAAGACCTGCAACATCAGGGTACTTCTTAGACCACTCATCAATGTCCTGTTGTGTCTTAGGTAGTACAAGCTCATTATCTGCTGCACGTTTAAGCTGCGCTTCCATAGTGGCAATGCGCTCTTCTAGGGCTTTCTTCTGCTCTGAAGAATGGCGACGTAGATCACCGTAGCGTTGCTTAAAGGTTTTCTCTTCTGCAGATAGTTCCTCTTCTTCTTTCTGAGGCTCTGGTTCTGCTTTACGAGTTTCTACCTCTTCTACTTCAACCTCTTGGGCTTCTACACTCTCTGTCTCTTCTTCTTCATTGAGTGTACCCTCTAGCTCTGCTATCTCACGCTCTTGTTGCTTAATACGTGCTAGATTACGGTTGTGCATTGCACTGTCTACTGTAGGTGCTGCGTTTGCCATTCTTGTAGTCCTTTTTTATGTTGGGGCCAGCCTTATTGCTGGGTAGCCTTATAGTTGGTTATTGTAGTTGTTGTTATTCGAAGCCGCTAGTGTCTATACTAAAGTCGTAGTCATCGTTTGCAGAGAGGCCTTCACCCGTATCATACGATTTAGTTTCACTCAACTCATTAGAGTACTTTCCTGTGCCGCCTGTTCTGCGGTCACCTCCTACAGAGCGCCTTAAGCCAGGCCCTTGAACACCGCCTTTTCCGTCAAAGCCTAATAGATCCCCTAAGAGCGTATCGCCGAAGTCAATTCTACCATCATTGTTTACGTCATTCAGAGTTCCACCGCCGCCTAGCAAGCCGCCGCCACCAAGAATACCTTCACCCTTTTCTTTGCCTCGCATTGTAGCATCCATATGTACCTGTGCGTAGGCATCTTTTTCAGCCTGAGTAGTAGCATTCATGTAGCCGTCTCTAGCCGCTCTAGCAATAGCAAAGCCATCCGCTCTACCAGCTAGTCCTGCGATCAAACCTGCGCCAGGAAGAGCGAGACCTGCAGCCTTACCCGCAACACCAAGTGTCTTCTGAGACTGAGCTAAAGATTTACTAAGCTCTTCAGGCGTCATATCCTTAAAGCGTTCACTCTGCTCTGCTGCTCTTTCTCTGTCTTCCTCTTGCTGCTTAGCGTACTCATAAGCATCGCCCTCTTCACTCACAACAGGGGTAGTAGAGCCTGTACTCTCTGCGACATTAGAAGCACTAGCCTCTCTGTAGCCTGGAGGAATAGAAGGTACTGCAACGCCATTTACAAACCTAATACTCATGGTTTGACCTTGATCGTTTACGTAGGTTTTTGTTACAGATGGTGCTGGACTTGCAGGAGGGGCCACATCTTTCATAAAGTCAGGCCTAACCATTTTAGTAACATCACCGCCTTCATCATAACCGCTTACAAGGCCACCCTCAGCCATCTGCATTTCCATGTCTGGTGCTTGACGTACTTTTAGTTCACGAATATCAAAAGGTAGTTCTTCATCCTCCTGAACTGGCATGTCATCCATAACAGGCTCACCACCAATGCGACCATCATCGTCAAGCTCTTCCATCTTTGTCTTAGCTTTGTTACGGAGGTCCTCGAAGAACTTTAGACCATAGTAACGCAACACGTCAGCAGGTACAACATACTCGCCCTCAGATAGCTTAGCATCAATGTTATCACGTACCTCTTCAGGCAGTGCACCTGGGGGGACTTCATTGCCTGACACAGGGTCTACGTCTGCTCGTACAGACTTAAACACTTCACCTGTCTGCTCACTTACGTCCATTAATCTCATCCCTCATTAGTTTTAGCTTACGTAGCATGTTGATAGCACCCTGTGCTCTATGTAACTCATCTGCTGCTGAGAGGCGCTCCATAGTCACGTGCTGTGTAATAATGCAGGAGTCGTAGTACGATACCAGTGCGTCCCACGACTCTTTGTCATTAACAATCTTTTTAAGCGACATTACCGCTAAATCCTTGTTCACCTGGGGCAGGAGCCATGCCTACACCTGTTTGACCACCGCCACCACCAGAAGTGTCAGCTACCTGTGCACCAGCGGGTCCTGCAGCAGGTTGTCCCTCTTGCGCTGAGCCTTGTGGCATAGGTGCACCATCAGGTCCTGTAGGGGGTGGGGCTGGCTGCTGGAAACCTTTAAGAATCTCTGCTTGGATAGCAGCATCTTGCATGGAGTTAGTAACCTTATCAGGGTCAAGGTCCATACTCTTAGCAATCTCACGAATAATATAGTCCATCTTAGCAAAGGGTGCAAGTGTTGGGTTCTGTGCAACCTGAAGGAACTGCATAAGGCGCTGAGAGCGTACCTCATTAGCCATCAAGCTCTCTGTACCAGATGCCTGTACTTCTAAGTCCCCTCTGATGTCCTGATCAAAGTCGAACTGCATGTTAAACGCAAAGAAAGCGCGACCCAAAGGACGAAGCAGATAGTCATCAACATTCTTGACCACGGTACGAATACTACCATTAGCAGCAGACATAAGCATACTAATGCCACTTGCTGTGCGACCCACACCGCTAACACCTGTTTGCCCATGAGCAAAAGAAGGGAATCCAGTAGACTCATCAGCTAGAACCCTCGCCTTATCAAAGAGTTGCATGTTTTCTTGTGCTACGTTGGGGAACTTAGTACCAAAGATAGCCTGACCTGGAGCACCGCCCTGACGTCTAAACACTTTGCCTGGATAGAGAGCCATATCTTGGCCTGGCACTAGGTTAGTCTCATCTACCTCAATGATAAGGTTACCAGACAGTGCCGCATTGTCAATAGCCATACGCATAAAGCCATTCATCAGAGTCTGCGTATCATCCATATTCTCTGCAATACCAATACCAAAGAAGCTATAAGGGTTATGCTCATACGGTACAGCGTAGTAAGGAATACGTGTAGGCTTGAAAGGGTTGAGTACAAAGCGGATAACTTCACCGTTACATACCCAGATGTTACAGTTTAGTTCATCCATGTCTTTGTATTCACGGGGAATAGACACACCATTCTCTTCTAGGTGCTCTACATCTACGTAACCCCAGAACTCTAGGACTTCCCAGCGCTCAGAGTCAGGCTGAGCATCATCGTCAGCCATATGTGTTTCCCAGTACTTCTGTACATAGTCAGGGCCACGCTTAAGAGCAGCCTCAATAGCATCCTTCATAAAGAAGGGGCGCTGCCTTAGACTGCGTAGCTGTGTGCGAGACATCTTATGCCTCTCAACACAATACTCTGCATCTTCCATACTAGACGCCTCAGGGTCAGGATAGAAGTCCCATACAGATACGTGATTCGTTTCAGGTACAGTCTTAATCAGGGGATCATACTCACCCTCATCATTCCAGTTAGGGTACTCTTTATCTACAGCAAAGGGACCCTTCATAACACCTGTACCAAGCAGAGCCTGTTCAAACGCCATAGAGCGCAAGTGCATAGCAGCACCAGACTCGCTAAGCTGGTCGTGGATCTTCTTCTCCATCTTTTTGGCAGCTACCATAGCTGGATGGAAAGTAACCGTTGTAGGGCCTGTGCCAGAGCCTTCAATGATTTTCTCTGATACAGGTTCTAGCTTATTCTGTAGAGGCCCTAGTCGCTTCGCTAGTTCAGCAATAGTCTCACCAGGCTCTAGCTTTGTGTCAGGTCCAATCAAGTAAGGCTTAGCTGGCTCATCATTAAAGGCACCCTTTAGGGCCTCTCCTGCCTGCTCTGCATTAGGATCAATATTAATGTGTACAGCCTCAGATACACCATCAGGTAGTACACTAGGGTTAACTGTAAGAGGGAACTTATTGTTACCGAATAGTACGTCAATAATCTGACCGTATGCAGCCAGTGTCTTGGTCTTAGTTACCTTAACAAACACGCGAGACTTTTCTGTGTCTGTGAACTGTACATCAGGTCCGTACAAACCTCTGTAGTTGCGATAAGCGCGTAACCAGCGCTCCTCATCTCCGCGTCTAGCATCTTCAGAGCGACCAAAGCGCTCCTCAACAAAAGAGACTACACTAGGCTTAGATTCAAAGAAACTCTCAGAACCATCCTCTGCTGCTGTAACTTCATCTGTTTCGAATGAGAGTTCATCCATGTCTTGTGGCATTTGAGGTATCCTTAATAGCCGAATCTTGAGTCTGCTGCTTGAAAGCCAGTACGCTGCTTAGCGGGATCATAATCCCATATAGAACTTCTTGGTCTAGTCATGATGCCATAGCGAAGAGCGTCATATAGGTGGTCTTCTGCATGTGTATCAACATCCTCTGGGTTCTTCTTGTCTAGAGGAATAGAAGGCACTTGTGCGATAGTGTTTGTACACGAAGCCATAAACACCATGCGAGGCTTTTCTGTAAACTCATCTATCTGTAGCCTGCGGTGTATTTCGTTCTTACCAGAAACACGAGAGCCTCTAGAGCGATCTGAAGGTCGCCACCTGCAACCCTTCATGTTCATCTGTTCTGCTAGGCTAGGACCTGTATCACCCCTGTTGTGCCAGAGAGAGGAGTCCAATACACCGTAACGTATAGTACCATCTTCTGATTCTGCATCCAGTACCATATCAGCTAGATCAGTAGCAGTCACCTTGGAGCAATACATCTCACGATACACAATAAGCTGCTCATCAGGAGCAACAGCAAACCAGAGAACCCCTGAGTACGAGCCGTATCCATAGTCGCAGGCTCTAAACTTAGTCCAACTAGAAGGTACTTTAAAGTCATCAACTACATGTATCTTTCTGTTAAACTCAGGGAAAGCTGCACCCTCGTTAACATCCCAGTTACCCTCTAGCAGCTGCTTACGCTGGTGTTCAGGTAGAGAGAGTAGCATGGCTTCATAGTCGCCGCTCTCAGCAAGGTAAGGGTTGTCAAACAGGCTAGCAGGAATGAACTTGCGCTTAAACAGAGGCTGGCCTGCTTTACTGTGGCCTGCAGGGAACTTAATAGTTTCCCCTGTCTCAATGTTTGTAGCCCAGAAAGACTGATTAGAGGGTGAAGGATCAATAAACGTCTTCTTAACCCACGAATGCCCAGCGCCACCAGGGTTAGTTGTAGCTCGCATATACAAACCCAACTCCTTAGAGTGAGCACTACGTAAGCGAGAACGCATATAGTCCCATGCATAAGGGGAGGACCACTGTGTAAGTTCGTCAAACCCTAGCCAGTTAAAAGCCTGACCTTGATAGCGTGTAACGTCTGTATCCTTATCTAGGTAGGACATCCAGAGCCTACCGCCTTGAGGTGTAGTCCACTGTGACTTACGCTCTGACCACTTAATACCAGGCACAGCCTTAGGGTATAGCTCTTGGCTCTTCTGTATAAGTTCACGAAGCTCTTCAGTAGTGTGACGTACAAGCAACCCAGAGAAGTTAGGGTTATTCAAACCGTGCAGAGGGTCAGCAAGCATCGCATAGGATTTACCACCACCTGCGGAACCGCCGTATAGAACCTCTCGCTCTGATGCAGATAGAAACTCTGACTGAGGGCCAGGGTTAGGCTTAAACACAATATCCTGTGCTTCTTCTACGTCAAACGGCTCTGCTTTTACTTGGGCAGGTACTGTCTCAGCTGTCTCCGCTTTCGACTGTGTAGTAGCCTGTGCTTTGCTTTTCGAGCCTCTCGATTTCCTTGAGGGCTTTTTCGAGCCGCCTGGTAAGCTGGCGTTTAATTGTAACTGCTTTCTTACGTCGTCGCTCAATGTCTACTCTTTTCTTTAAGCCCATCGCAGTAATGCTGCGGCCTGTTTGGGTAGTTAACCAAGCAGCTACCTCACGGTAACTATACTGTTTTAAGTGTTTCTTTGCTAGCTCTAATGCCTCTAGTTCATCTACTACAGGTAATAGTATACTAGTATTTTCTTCAGACTGAGTGTAACCAAAAGGTATCTGACGTCTAGTTACCATTACTATAGGGTGCCAAACTCGCTTCTCACCCTTCGCTGGCATAGGTAGTTGCCAGAACCCTAGATCCCTACTGTAGTCAAACTTAGGCACACTGTTACTCGTTTACGCCCTCTTTAGGTGGAAGATAAAAGATACCGCCACCAGAGGAGCTAACATCTACTTTGTCTACTTTACCAAGTCCTGCGCGGTCTAGCAAGTCTTTTGCAGCAGCCATCTTCTCTTTAATGCCTAATTCAGTAGGGTCAGAGAGTGCATTCACAAGAGCCATTACAGCTTTAGGTGCTGTGCGTGAGAAGTGAGTGCGTGTAGCATCCGCTATCTCATCCTTTAGGTTGTTAACAATAGTACGTGTAGGTGTGTTATCACTGTAGCCTGCAAGCTGCTTAGCACGTACAACATCCCCGTTAGCCTCATCAAAGAGTACTTCTAGGAAGAGTTGTTGTTTTTCTGTTAAGGTCTTGTTAGCCATTATCGTGTTCCTCAGAGGGGATTGTCTACCAGAGAGTCATACGCTTTCCATATGTCATCAATCTCTGTTTCTAGTGTATCTAGTGTGTTATCTAAATTATCTGTAACAGTTGTAGCTTTATCTACTTGGCTACGAAGGTCAAGCAATACTTTCTGCTGTTCTAGTATCTGTGTCATGTTAGTAGACAGCTGTGCTAGTTTAGTATTCAAGCCACGCACATCATTATCCTGAATAGCCTGCTCTAGTGTTTGAATGCGAGAGGTAAGCTGCGCAGCTTTTGCATTGAATGACTCACTATTCTCCGCAACAGCAGCAATACCCGCCTCTACACCGTAAAACCTCTGCAGTGTATCATAAGACCACCACACACCACCTGCAACAGATGAAAGAACAGGAAGTGCAACAGCAACCATCCAGCCCTTAATGTTGTAACCACCTATGCTAAAACCTACGTCCATCACTTTGTTGGGTACCCACCGTACTCGTTGATGTACTCACCTGCGCCAAAGATGTCCGCAGCAGTCTTCATGTCCTGTGATAAGTAACCCTGAAAGCCCGTACCAAACCCTGAGTCACCCCAAGTAATTACAAACTCATCAATAGACTGTGTGTAGGTGATAGCTGTGTAGCTACCTACCATATAGTTACCCTGTGCAGCGTAATTATCTACAGTAGCAGTTAGTTCTGCATTATTAGCCGCAGCCATAAAGGCACCAGCCTGTTGTGCATACTCTTCTACTGCAGCAACAGCATCATTATACGTATTTGCTTCCTCTGCGTCTAGGCTATATGCGTCTGTCTGAAGCATACTTTGTAGCTCTACCTGCTCAGGCTTGGTGTCAGCCTCAGATGCAACTGCAGCCACCTCTACAGCAGCCATAACTATGGATGTAGCTGCATTCAGGTTATCAACTGCAATGCTTAGGCTATTCATAGCCGCTGCATGTTCCTGCATGAATAGCTGTTCAGCTGTCTGCGCTACAGCGTAGTCATGGTTTAGGACCATATCCTTGGCACTGAGGTAGTTGCTTAACTCTTCTGGAGTGATAACACCCTCATTCAGAGAGTTATCCTCAATAACGCCACCAATAGCGGCATAACCTACAGCACCAACTGTTAAAGTGTTACCCTTACGGATGCGAGCCTGGATGTCGCTAATAGAATCAAGTAAGGCATCAATCTTTTCCTGCCCTGTTAGCTCGTAGTTAGTCTCTGCGCTTGCTACTGCGGAAACGCTCACTAAGGCTGAGCTTAGGAGTAGAGTCCTGTACAAGTTCTTCATCCGTGTCTTCCTCTCCTACCCTAAGAAGGGCGTCCCAAAAGTCTTTCTCTAGTTTATAACCCACAATAAAAAGCTCTGGGCTATCTCTGTACTTGTTAATAGCTGCTCTCCCCATAAGCAACTTACCTGTTTTACTGTCGTTGATAGGGCATGGTGTATTTGCTAGCATCATACTGCGAAACACAGAAGGATCTTGGCATAATACAGAAATAGCAGAAACCTGTAATCCTAAACCGCCTACCTGCTGAGGTGCACCTAGAAGTCTTGCATTCTTTCTGCGGTTACAGGAGTCATCCTGCTCCATACCGCCACTGGATAGTCCTACTACAGATATTTGTATCCCTGCAGTCTTAGGTATCAAACAGGAGTCATTACCACCGCCACCCATCATAGTAGGTGCTATCGCACTCATTACAGGCGCTGGACTACCTGCACCCGTAGCATTGTAGTTATTGGTAACAGTCTCATCAGTATTGTTGCTATCAACAGTAGAATTGTCATAACCACTAGAGAAGTCACCAGTAACATCACCTGCTATTACAGGTGTCAGCCACAGTGTCAGCGTACTCAGGGTCCATACACAGAAGCTTAAGAGCGGCTTCTTCTTGCCCGATACTGTATAAGGTTTGTGCATTTAAGTTCCGCTGACATTTAGCATCGCCTATTCTACAGGATGCAGTATATACTGTTGTATTAGTAGCGCATCCTGTAGTTATACTCGTAAGTAAGCAGAAAGCAATAGCTTTAGTAGCCGCGTAGTACGCGCTGTTTGAGTTCACCACGTGTTAGACCCATATCTCTAAGCTGATAGTCAGTCATATTGTTAAGAAGATAGTAGTCTACCCTACGCTGTCTTCCTTCGATGATCTTAAGTACAATGTTAGCTACCCAAGCTTTTAGTTTCTCTAGCATGTCGTATTCCTATGTGTGTGTATGTTTATGCTGCACTGCAGCGCTACACATAGTTATACTCAAAGCTTTTAGATATTGTACTTACAAGTACGCATACCCGCTACCCTACAGGTGCAAACGTCTCTGTTACAGTAAGAATAGTATCAACATGAGCGGCTGTGCTGGGTGTAATCTGAATACGGTCACCTGGCTGTAACACAATCTCAATGTCAGCAAAGGTTACATACTCATCTGCACCCAAGTTCTTACCCTGCAGGAAGTGTGATGTATAGTCATCCTCTTTTACATACCACTCTACTTCAATATCAGTGTTACCTGAAGTATTGATGATATGAATGAAGGATATCTCAGCTACACAATTAGGAGGACATGTATACACATTCTCTGTAGTTGTACCTGTATTGTGACCATATACAGATTTCCTACGAGCAGGTCTACCCTGATGTGTAAGAGCTACCATTACTCAGCAGCCTTCTTTTTAGTAGGAGCCTTCTTAACAGCCTTAACCTTAGGTGCAGGAACACCCTTAGCGGTAATCTCATTGATACGAGGGTCTTTACACCAAGCCTGACCAAAGCGATCCTCACCAGCACAAGAATTGCCCAGCGCATCAGTTACCTGACCCTGAGCGTCTACTGTAAGGCCGATCTTCTCTAGCTCAGCTTTCCACTGTTCGTAGTACTTCATATTCTATTTGCCTCTATACTTAGCTGTCTTCTTAGCAATCTTCTTGGGTTGGGCTACATGCTGCTTACCCGCCTTAGTACCTTTACGCTTAGCACGGCTTGTAGCAGCGTATTCTGCATCACTGAGAGCATCTCTAGCCTTCTTAGGTAGGTAACGCTCTCCTGTGGCCTTCTTGCCTTGTGTGGAGGGTTTACCAGACTTGGTACCCCACTTTTCTTTAGTCCACTTCTTGAGAGACTTCTGGGGAGCCTTCATTTGTAACCCCCACCATTCTCTTTGTATTTCTTAGCTAGCATTTGCGCCTTACGTGCAGACCACTGCCCTGCCTTACCACCCTTAGTACCTGCTTTGATACTCTCAAAGAGACGCTTACGCATGGCTGGCTTAGTGTAGTTACCTGCTTCGTTAACCTTAGATTTAGTCTTCTTCTTAGGAGCGCTGGGCATTAGGTACTCTCTCCTATCTTAATACACCCACCTTTTACATGAAATGCGTAGGAACTAAAGGCGTTTACTGCAGACTGAACTACAACACCACAAGCCTCTTCAGTAAGTAGTAACTCACCTGGCCTAGCAGAGATGCTACACGTCTGTGTAGAAGCAGTAGTACAAATTAGTATAGTTGCTAGCCACATATTACCACTTAGCCTTATCAGCCCAGTAAGCCGCAGAGAGCTTACCCTTTTTGATGTTCTTAGCATGTCTAGCCTTAAAGCTAGCACGTTTCTTCTTCATAGCATCAGACTCACCCGCCTTAGGCTTACCTGCAGTCTTAGCACCCTGCTCACCAAAGCGGATAGTCTTAATAGTGTCACCCTCCTTAGCAACAACTACGTGTGACTTCTTAGGGTGATTAGGTGTGCGCTTTGGCTTGTTGTAGCCAGAAACACCAACACGATCTAGTCTAGGATCCTTTGACACTATTCTTAGCCTCACTACTCTTGTTCTTGCTGTAGGCCTGTCCACCGTAGAAAGCAGCTACAATAGCAGCTACAGATACAAAGTATACAGATGCCATACTGCCCAGTACATTAGCTGCTTCACTTAAGCCCAGCGCTACAGCTAGTACTACAGCGAAAGGGTAAAGAAGCATACCAAACAAAGCAAACCATGCCATGTTGCGCTGGGCGTCTTCCTTCTTGTCCTCATTCTCAAAGCGTACTTTACGCTCATAGAGTTCAATCTCTTCATTAGTGATAACCCCATCGCCGTCACTATCAGCCTCAGCCCATATGGAGTTATCATCTAGCTTTGTCATAACGTCTTACTTAGTACGCTTCTGTCCAGGCTTCATAGAAGCACCACAGCTTACCATGCCGCCCTTAGCGTAGCCTGACTTCTTCTTAGCCATACCACCCTTAGACATAGCTTTCTTAGCAGCCTTGCCCATGCATTTACCTGCAGCACTACACTGCTTAGGGGTAGGACAGTCTTCACACATCTTAAAGTTAGGCATATATTGTTTCTTTCCTGTAGGACGCTAGCGCTTACCAGCTTTTGCATTACGAGGGATACTACGGTTAGTCTTCTTAGATACTACACGTAGGTTCTTCTTTGAGTTATCCTTGGGGTTACCGTTCTTGTGATCAACATCCTTGCCATCACCCTTACGTACCTTACCAGCCTTAGCCATAGCACTACGAGCAGAGTTACGTGATGCACGTTTCTTCTTCTGCTCAGCTGTACCTTGGTAGTTACTGTATTCTTTCTTGTAGTTACGCATTACGGAGTCTATCCTCTATTTCCCAGGTACGCTCTCTGTCAGGCTCAAAGACGTCCTTACGGTGTAGCATACCCTCAAGATACATAGCACGTTCAATACGGTCTAGGGAGTACAACTCACCTGTGTCGTTTTGTATAGCAGCACGTGCATAAAACACATCAGACATAGGGATGTGTACTCTTAGCTGCGCATCAGGGTTACCACTAAGTAACACCTCATAAAAGTGCTCTAATACAGCATCAGATGCGTGTAGTTTTACCTTCTTAGGCATAGTTGTCAACACAATTCTATCAAGTACAAGGGGGATTATGTAGTGTTAGTACAGAGAGCTTACTGGGGAGGAGCAGATGTCACCGCAAAGTCATTACGACTTATAGGGAGTTTAACTCAATCTGTACTAACACTACAGGTAGTAACTACATTTATGTACAAACGGGGAGAGGAGGAACCCTGTACGTAGCTACTATAGGAACAGTACACTATAACTTACAACATGTAAATAGCTAACTACTGTATAGTTAAACTATATTGTTACAACATTTCCTATGTCCACTACCTTATATGTAACAACACTCTTTTATGTTAACTACTTTCTTATGTTTTAACTATCTTTTATGTAATTACTTAATAGTTTAACTATAGGCTGCTACTGCTACGCAGTTATAACCATAAAGAGACCTCTCACAACCCCTAAAATGCACTGTAACATAAAAAGTGAACAGAATGTACTACTATTGTAACATTTGTAACACTTCGTGAGTAGCATAGGATCCCTATCTTAGGGTACCTTGGCATGTGGTCCATAGGGGTGCCCCTCCAGGCTAGCCTATAAAAGCACTACATAAGGCCAGTTTGGTATACATAATAGGTCCAGATGCAAAAAACCACTTCTGTGTAGATGTACATGTACGTATAACGTGGCACCCCCGTGTGGCCCACGCACCCCGCCAAACAAAAGAGGGCAAAACCCTTATTTTTATGGGGAAAACAGTCATTCAAGGCGTATTTGTGCGCTCATGATCATGCAATGCCCTAGAAACAGTCATGTAAGCCATTGAAAACACTGCATTTCATGAGTGACTAAAGATCACCCTTTCGGCATGTATCAAAAAAACCACTACCCCTATGCAGGATAGTGCACAAAACCACACTAGGGATGCATAAAAGTGCACACATGCCAAACGCTGCAGAAAAGCACATATGAAAAGCTCATGTGCACATATGCACAACATTAATAGAATAACAGTTACAACACATAACAGTTACAACACATAACAGTTACAACACATAACAGTTACAACACATAACAGTTACAACACATAACAGTTACAACACATAACAGTTACAACACATAACAGTTACAACACATAACAGTTACAACA
>Ga0209037_1000198_pt1 | contig 18438 bp, 16 predicted proteins | sample SaaInl25SG_5_DNA_FD_188225 | JGI IMG/M metagenome (GOLD analysis project Ga0209037, IMG submission 188225) | Marine microbial communities from expanding oxygen minimum zones in the Saanich Inlet - ESP_125SG_5_DNA (SPAdes) (version 2) | ecosystem: Environmental > Aquatic > Marine > Intertidal...
GACTGTTGCTGTCACACAGGTCACATAATTATTAAGAAGCTTCGCGACTAAAGCGTTAGACTCTGACCCGAAGTAATGAATGGTTTCAGAGTAGCTAGAAACAATTTTCTTTACTCTTGGATTCTCAAATTGGTCAACCAAACCCAATAGAGTGACCAAAGTTCCTGTCTGCGCTTCTTTAGGTCCTCGAATCACAGGCGCGTCGATGTAATCAACGCCAAGCTCTTTGAAAAATGCTCGATTATGAAGACTCTCCTGTTTGCTCAAGGTCGTCACATCAATTACGACTTGATCCGTCTTCCATCGACTCAAATTTTCGTTGAGTATTGCGTTGACCTGATTTCCATTACTAAGACAGAGAAGTACATGGGACGAATGATCGACCACACCTTCGATAGAGGTAACGCTAGCTCCCAGTGAGCGAAGTTCTTCTACTGCATCTTTAGCTCGATGTTCTGGGATCGTTATCGATTCAAATTCTCGCAGGATATTTTTTGCAATACCTCTACCCATTGGACCGAGGCCAATCATTCCTACTTTCATTATCTGAGTCTCGACGACCAAACTGGCCCATCTGGATACACATACTGGCTTAGCGTTTCAGGATGCATTTCTATGGAGTATCCAGGCACTTGCGGCGCAGCGTATCGACCATTCACCAAGCGAACCGGGTCTTTAAAATGCTCATGTAGATGGTCAACGTACTCAATGACGCGCCCATCTGTAGAGCAAGACACCCTTGTATAATCGAACATTGAAATATGCTGAACATATTCGCATAACCCGACTCCTCCAGCATGAGGACATACAGGAATGTCGAACTTCCAAGCTAAGATCAAAACTCCAATAATTTCGTTGATGCTAGCAAGTCTGCAGCTATCCAACTGACAGATCGACAGCCCTCCGGCCTCCATAAACTGCTTAAACATGACTGCATTGTGACAATGCTCTCCCGTCGCCACTGGAATCGGTGCCAATGCGCGTGCAATTTTGGCGTGCCCTAAAATATCGTCGGGAGAAGTAGGCTCTTCTATCCAACCAGGATTGAATTCGGAGAGTTCACGCATCCAACGTATGGCTTCATTAACACCCCATACCTGATTCGCATCCATCATGAGCTGTCCGTCTTGACCGATGAATTCTCTAATCAGACGAGCGCGCCGCTTGTCGTCATCTAAATCGCTGCCAACTTTCATTTTAAAAGTTGTCCATCCAGCATCGACTGCTTCTTGAAGAAGCTCGCGCATTTTTTCGTCGGAATACCCAAGCCATCCCGCCGATGTGGTGTATGCTGGATACCCACTTTTCTCAAGAACGGTGATGCGTGTGTCAGCCGTTCTCGCCGTCGCGTTTAAGTGGGTGATTATTTCCTCTTTGCTGACCACGTCTGACAGGTAATTCCAATCCACTAGATCATATAATTCTTCACCACTCATCGTACTTAGTAAGCGCCATAGGGGAAGCTCCTCTTGCTTCGCTAGCAAATCCCAAAGCGCGTTTATCAAAGCCGCTGCGGCAAGATGGACAACCCCTTTTTCAGGCCCGAGCCACCGAAACTGACTATCGCCAGTAATTTTTTTCCATAACGGTCCCATTTGAGAGCGTAAGTCGGTCAATTCCAGACCGATTAGTTGCTGTCCCAGCTGACTAATTGCAGCAACACATAAATCATTGCCTCTACCGATTGTAAAAGTCATCCCATGCCCTTCTGGGCCCTCACTCGTATGAAGAACGCAATATGCCGCGGAGTAATCAGGATCTGGATTCATTGCGTCAGATCCATCGAGTTGTTCAGATGTTGGGAAACGAATATCAATTGATTCGATTGATGTTATATAGGCCATTGGCACCGTACCTCTTTAGTGAGAGTTTTCCTTATTACGCTTAGTGCATCTTCTAGTCGATTGATACTCGATAGATGAGTCACTCTGGATCGCCAATCCCGAGCTGAGGATAAACACCACTTCGAATCCAAGCATAGGTCAAGTGCTTGGCCAGCAAGTCTCCGAGGAGCTCGGGTTGTCGAGATTCCAAAGCTCGACTGATAGCCTCATGTTCATCCATTGCACTTTTCCACCGAGAGTCGGAATCATTTGGCTGGAATCGAATTCGAAATAACCGTGAGTTAACTCGTTGATGCTCCTCCACAAGAACATCATTGTGAGATGCTTTGAGAATTGCATGATGAATCTCTTGATTAAGGATGTAATAACGAATTTTATCGCGACGCCTGAAGGCCGCTTGCATTTCTAGGGTCAACGAGCAGATTTCATCAACCTCTGAATCCGTGGCACGTTCAGCTGCAAATCGTCCAGCGATTCCCTCTAGATACTCGACCACTTCAATTGAGTCTCGAACCACTTCAGAAGAGTAGGAAACGACTTCTGCTCCTCTGTTTGGAAACACGACCAAAAGCCCCTCAGAACTGAGAATCCGAATGGCCTCGCGGGCGGGTGTTCGAGAGATCTCTAAGAGATCGGTCAAGCCAGCTTCAGTAACCCGTTCGCCCGGCGCCAGTTCGCCTGTCAAAATGAGCGCCCGCAACTTACGGGCAGCCATTTCAGCTAGACTTTCATGGATTGGATCAGATACCTCAGCCGCCACTTCATGCTCCAATAACTTGTACAACCTTTTCTGGCGTAGCATCGTATCGCACAGTGTTGCGAAGCGCAGGTCCGAACCCGTCCGCCTCTATGACGATCGAGTCTCCAGTTTGCGTGCGAACACCGTCTGCAAAACTCAGCAAGCTCGTACCCATATAATGGACATGCAGATCACCCGGATTTCTAAACAGCGCGTATTTAAAATGATGATGCTCTAGGTTGCTGATTGCATGACACATCTCATCGTCACCACTGGTAAAACCTTTTTCCCAAACCACATCACCACCACGCTCAATTTTGGTAGTTCCATGGACAGAGCTCGGTGCCTGCCCAACCCGAATCAGCGGACCAAATGCACTGACTCGGAGTTTGGAGTGAGCTAAATATAGATAATTAATCTTCTCCATCACATGATCAGAAAATTCATTACCTAAGGCGAAACCGATTCGAACCGGCTGCCCATCGGAGCGAACAACATAAATACCTGCCAACTCGGACTCATCGCCTCCGTCCATTGCCCCCGGCTCAAGCTCAAGCACACCACCGGGCTCTACAACAGATAATCCGTTCCCTTTATAGAACCATTCGGGCTGCGCCCCAACTTCACCTGCAATCGGTTTGCCGCCTTCCAGTCCAAACCGAAACATTTTCATACTGTCCGATAATGAAGCGTCATCATCCGCGAGAGCTTGGTGCATTGAGTCACGAGTTGCAGCACTGCCAAGATGCGTTAACCCAGTGCCAGTAACCCAACAGCGATGGGGTTCTGGATGAACAATTGGGACTGTCCATTGCAATTCAGTCGCAGTCAAAGGCACATCCAAGGACGCCTCGAGCTGTTTCGTGAGATCTTTTCGCGCTTCAACGCTGTCAATCACGATATCCCAGGATGTTTTTGGTTGCGCCCCACAAAAATATCGCTCTCCATCAAATCTTACCGCTTCGACACCACGGTCCCCATTGATGATCTGGCCAAACAACATACTCATTCGGCCACCTCAAATTGATCGAGATATTTTTCAGAAATCCTAAGTCCTAGTCCTGGCAAGTCGTCGTCCAGTTGAAGCTTTCCATCAACTGGAGATGGGTCGCCTTCAAAGAGGTAATAGAACAGCTCATTTCCGATCTCGACCGAGTGCACTGGAAAATATTCCGCAATTGGACAATTCAAATCACTCATCACCAGATGATAATTATGCATTTGTCCCGCGTGCGGTATCACTGGCACCCCAAACGCTTCGGCGAGCGCATTAACTTTACGTGCCGCTGTAATACCTCCGACGCGATTTGTATCATACTGAATGACATCGACCGCTCTCTGATCAAGAAACGGCTGGAAACCACGCAACGTAAACTCGTGTTCTCCTCCAGAGATTGGCATATGCCCCATGCGCTTCAGCTCACGATATCCTTCAAGATCATCAGGTATGACTGGCTCTTCAATCCATCTTGGTTCGAATTTAGCGAGCTTGGGAAGCATGCGACGGGAATATTCGAGATTCCATCCCATATAGCATTCAAGCATCAAATCGACGTCATAACCAACGACCTCGCGCACGGTTTCCACGAGCTCGATATTTCGCTTCATGCCTTCGACTCCATCAAGAGGACCCCAGCCGAAACGCATTTTCATCATTGAAAACCCTTGGTCGAGATATGACTGCGCCTCGTCAGCAAGCGATTTTACATTTTGGCTATAAAGCTTTGAGGCATACACAGAGATTGCATCTTTGGTTCGCCCTCCGAGTAACTGAAAGACAGGAACGTTGGCTGCCTTCCCAAGGATGTCCCAAATCGCGAGGTCTACTGCTGAAATAGCAGCCATGCCAACGCCCTTTCGCCCCCAAGCCATGGTTCTACGATACATCCGCTCCCAGATGTAATTGTAGTCCCATGGATTTTCGCCAATAACGAGTGGCGAAAGATGATTATCGATGACGACTTTGGCGACATCGGGTGCTAAGGCACAATTCCCGATTCCTGTAATGCCACTATCGGTTGTGACTTCACAGACAAGCCAAGAGTGAAACCTAAAGCTGCCCATCGAATCAGACTTGTCAAACAACATCATCGAGGGGTTGGTGCAAAAGTTGGCTTGTGGAGGAACCGTCTCACCATTCCATGTGAAGACTCTTGCCTTGACACTCACAATTTTCATAACTTACTACCTTTAACCATCGTACAAACTAAGTCATAAGCCGCTTTCGTTGCCCCTAGGTCTGCTTTTCCTTGTCCTGCAATATCAAATGCTGTTCCGTGGGCTGGAGTCGTGACGGGATAAGGCAACCCACCCTGGACAGTCACACCCCGATCGAAGCCCATTAATTTCATCGCGATTTGTCCCTGGTCGTGATACATGGTGACCACGGCATTAGTGCGCCCATCGCGCGCCCTTAAAAATATGGTGTCTGACGGCCAAGGGCCATCAACAGGGATACCTTGAGCTCTGGCCTTATCGACGGCTGGTCCAATCACATCGATCTCTTCTCGTCCGAAATTACCACCGTCCCCTGCGTGAGGATTCAATGCGCAGACTGAAATCATTGGTGAGGGAATACCTGACTTTGCGAGAACTGAGTGGGCTAATTCAATTGCTTCAAGAATTCGCTCTTCCGTAATCGTACTAGCGACATCCTTCAGAGCGATATGGCTCGTCACCCGACTTGTGAACAATGTATCCATTACATTCAATTCACAAATGTATCCCTCGAATTCGAGTTTTGTGGCCATGTAATGAAGCTCATCGTCATGACCCAAACCGGCCAAGTGCATTGCTGCTTTGTTGAATGGCCCGAAGATAAATCCACCAACAACACCGTCTTTGCACGCTTTCAGAACCTCATCCAGCTGTGCTAGCGTTGACTGACCTGCAATCGTTGTCATCTCCGACAACGTCACTTGGTCAGGCCGAATTGTTTCCATCGGCCTGTAGTCAATATTTGTCGCTTCCAAAAAGTCGGAGGAAACACCCGCTTGCTTGGCACCCATCTCAAATAAATGTCGGTCTCCAAACACCACCAACGATTGTTCTGTGTTTGCCTCGCGAGCTAAAAGTTTCGCAATTAATTCCGGACCAATTCCATTTGGGTCACCAACAATAACTCCTACTGCACCTTGACTCATCGGTAAAACATCTCCACTAGCATCAATGGAATTGCTGGCACATAACTGACCAACAAAAGAACAAACAGCAGCACTCCAATTAACGGGATATTGGCGCGAGTTGCCGACCATATATCGGTCTTGGCAATGGCACAGGATGTCGCGAGCACGCTAGCAACTGGCGGAGTTTGCTGCCCTAAAGCAATATTCAGCGTCAAAATGATGCCAAAATGAACAGGGTCAATGCCGACTTGATTGACCAAGGGCATCAAGATCGGCACGGTCAAAATAATCGCTGCGGCGCCATGCAAAAACATCCCCAAGACGAACAGCATGATATTGATAATGATTAACACCAAGATTGGGTCAGTGGTAATTTGAGTGACGGCAATAGTTAACTTCTGCGGGAGCTCTGTTTCTGTCAGGTGAAGACCTAGCACTGCAGAAGTGGCAACAAGTAACATGACAGTGGCGGTTTGAATAACGCCCTCTGTCAAAGCCTCATGCAACTGTGACATTTCCAAATCACGATAAATGAAGACACCAATCACCAACGCGGCGACAACTGCAAGTCCTGCACCCTCGGTCGCAGTGACCAATCCTCCAAAAATTCCTCCAAGAATGATCACTGGGAGTAACAGGGCCCATCCAGCCTCTTTTCCTGAGCGCATCAAATTTGCGAGGGAGAAAGCGACCTCCTTTGGAATCCCATATTTCAGCGCATATCGATAACAAACGAGGAACATCAAGCTTGCCCCAATGAGTCCCGGAATGACACCAGCGATAAACAACTGCACAATTGAGGTGTCAGACAACGCTCCATACAAAATCATTGGAATTGAAGGCGGTATAATGATCGCCAGAGATGCCGTAGAGCTTGTTAGCGCCGCAGAAAACTGTGGTGTGAATCCTCGCTTTTTCATCGCCGGAATCAACACCGAACCCGTCGCCGCAACATCAGCGACGGCAGAGCCGGATATTTCTGCAAAAAACAGTGAGACGGTGACGTTCACCATCGCCAAACCGCCTCGAATAAATCCAACCAATGCCAGACAGAAATCAATCAATCTGCGACTGATGCTTGTCGTATTCATTAAACAGCCGGCTAGGATAAATAAGGGTATAGCGATTAATGGAAAGTTTGTTGCGCCATCGAACAAGGTGAGCGCCGCGTTATAAACGCTGACAAAACCATTATCTAAAACCATCCCAGTAATTGCGACCAATCCAATGGCGACCGCAATGGGGACGTTCACTAAAATGAGCGCAAAAAGAACAATGAAACCGATGAAAATACTCATTAGTGATTTCTCTCCGAGCTCACAGTTTGCAGTACTAATTCTTGGTACGCGTGTCGAGTTGAAGCGAATTGCGCAATAGCGAACAGTGCAAAACCCAGAGGGATTACCGCTTGCGTGACCGAGAGAGGAATCGGTAACGACACCAAAGTTTCGTTACCAAAAATCCGTAAGACGTACCACCCTGCGTACCCGCAAACGCCCACAAACGCGTAGGTACATATTTCGCTGAACCAGAAGATGATACGTCTCATTTTAAGCGACGCCGATAGCAGAATTCCCGTAAAGCCCAAGTGTGCGCGCTTCAATGCGGCCAATGCGGAGCCAAAGTACGTTAACCATGCGAGTAGCACTGAGGCAATCTCGTCGTACCAGATCAGTGAAGATCCAAGAGTACGATAGATGACGGCAAGCACCACAATGACTGCCAAGGTTACGAGGAGCCCGAGGGAAACACCCTCGAGCGCTCTTTTAAATATCGACGTCAGCGTAGTCATCAGTTCGCCAAACTCAGCGCCTGATCAATCATCGCTTGACCACCAGAGATTTCTTCAGCGAACTTGTCGTAGATTGGCTTTGATGCATCAACAAACGCTTTACGGTTCGCAACGTTGCGCATCATTCCTTTCTCGACGAGCTCATTCTCTAACCGCTTATCATCAGCAGCACCCTGATCACGCGCCCACAAAGCGACGTCGCGCGCCGTTTTGACAAGGACATCCCTAACTGCGGGATCGAGTTTGTCGTAGGTTGCCTTCCCCATTGTTGGATACGCTGGTGAGTACACATGACCCGTCACTGAAAGATATTTTTGAACTTCGTTGAGCTTGGCTGCCGAGATATTGGTGTATGGATTTTCTTGACCGTCAATTACCCCTGTTTGCAACCCAACGAAAACTTCAGAAAAGGACATCGGAGTTGGGTTTGATCCCCACGTCTCAAACATAATGACCCGCCATTTAGACTTAGGTGTACGAATCTTCACACCGGCTAAATCTGCAGGGGTATCAATGGGTCGGACATTATTGGAAATATGGCGGATCCCATTTTCCCAAACCGCCAATACTTTATAGCCGTCATCCTCGACCGTCGGAGCAACCTGCGGCCAGAACACCTTCTCTTCAATACGCGCCAGATGATTACGATCCGCGACCAGGAAGGGCAGATCGAATAAAGCGAACTGATCACTGATTGACGACATGATCGATGACGGAAGCGCGATATGGACTGTTCCGAGCTTCAGCTTCTGCATCAACTCTTTATCCTTACCGATCTGGCTCGAATCGAATAATTTCACCTCGACTTTACCTGCCAACTCTTTGTTAACACGCGACGTAAACTCTGCCGCTGCGCGCTGCTGCAATGACCCCTTGCTTGCGCTGATACCAAAAATGATTTCTTCAGCAGCTCCAACAAAAGGAGCGACCGAAGCTGCCGCGACGAGAGCGGCGATACGGATTGCTTTAAACATTTTTATTCTCCTAAGATGAGTTCTCACTAAACCCTGTATCAGTATTGCATACAATATTAAATTTTCAATCAAAAATTAACTTCATTTAAATCAATAACTAATAAAATAAATTGTGAATTACTATAAGTTGTATACAATTAAGCAATGGGCTACAACTCTCTTTACATCCTCATCTGGACGACCTGCATGCAGGCAACCGGAATGTGGGCTCTTCTGCACATCAGCTCGTCGCCAGCGTGGACAAGTGAAGCTCTCGGTGTACCCCTCGCTTATGTCGCGATATTTCCTGCAATTTCTGGAGGAGCGGCGGCAATTGGATCCGTCTTTAGTGCAAATCTAATATCCCGCTGGGGAACAACCAACAGTCTGAGAGTTTGTCTCATCACTTTAATCGTCGGGTTAATAGCGCAATCATTCGGGAATTATTCGATGGCAGTGCTTGGCGCAATTCTGATTGGGCTTGCGTACGCCTTGACCAATCCGGCGGCTTCAGCTCTTTTGACCAAAATTCAATCGAAACGCACCAATCTTGTTTTTAGCATCAAACAGTCAGGCGTCCCCTTCGGCGCAGCCGCAGCAATGCTTTGGGGTAGCAATGCCTCTAGTCAATTTGAAGCATGGGTGGCACTTCCAGTCGTCCTTCTTTGCACTCTGATCCTTACCTGCCCCAAAGTGAGTGAAACAATCGTACTGTGCGCACGCACTGGGCTGTTAACGGTATGGTCAAACCCATTTTTAGCTCGGCTACTGATCGTTGGAATGTGCTTTGGAGCCGTCCAAATGATTGTGCTCGGAAGCTTCCCATCACTGATTGAATTAGGATTTGTTTCGTCGACGAATAGTTTTTTGGCCTTATCGATCGGTAATGCATTGGGTTTAGTAGGCAGAATTTTCTGGGGGCTAACTGCAGATCGCCTTAATTCCAGCGAAAAGACACTCGCGATCATCGGACTGACAACTTGCATCCTAATCGCGCTACTGCTGATCGACTCCTCCACAGCCCCATTTGTGTTTCTTTTGACAGGCTTCGTCGCAGTCGGTTGGAACGGCGTCTTTCACGCGGCCATTCGAATTAAACTCAACGATTCAACATCGGCAGCTACCGCAACAGTCATGGCCTATTTATTTGCAAGCGGATTAGTTGGACAGATTATATTCTCGACTTTTCTCGATCACCTTGGTCCAATCGCTGCGCTACTAGCCTCTTTACTATTTGTCAGTATCGGAACCTTGTTCGCATTCGCGCTGGCCCGAAGACAACGGGGAAATATTTAAACGTAGTTCTTCGACTCAGCATTCTATGAGATGGAGGCGCGTACCGGAATCGAACCGATGTCCACGGATTTGCAAAAGCTTGCACTACACCTAACCACATGTATTACATTGCAAAAATAAAAGTGTGCTACGGCATGTGCTCACAAACAGTCTGAATTTCAGCAGCTTTAGACATTCGCGCACTGGATCGATCGAAGCCCTCCGAGGCTGAGGTTCGAATCTTTCCGGACTCACCATGTAAAGCCAATAAAATCAAAATATCCAGAAATTCGGCCCCATCACATAAACGAGGGACGATCGATGTCACCTTTTAATGATTAAGAGCCAATTGTTATAGGCCGTCCTTCTCGAAGACTTTCGCTTGCGGCTTGCGCTAAAACGAGAGCCTCGAGTCCGTCTTGACCTGACACCATGGGTGTCAAAGAATCTTTAATTGCGGTCACAAAGTACTCGATTTCTTTTCGGTAAGCGTCTTGGTATCGAGTCATAAAGAAATTTTCAAGAGGACTCTCCGCGATCCCCGAGGCATTTGACATCACCAAGTTTGTTTCCCGAACTGAATTGACTTGAAGCGTCCCGTTAGCACAGTGTGCTTCGACGCGTTGATCATAACCGACCGATGCTCGACGACTATTAAGGATGGTGACTTGTTTGTTGGTCTCGGTTGTCATCAATACACTCGCAGTATCGATGTCTTCGCCGAGGGTCGACGTTTTTCCATCCACCAGCGCTTCACCGATGGCATAAACGGACGTAATTTTCTCACCCAACAGCCATCGAGCCATGTCAAAGTCATGAATCATCATATCTTTGAAGAGGCCCCCAGAAGCCTTCATATAGTCATAGGGCGGCGGCGCTGGATCACGACTAATAATTAACAACTGCTCAAGCGGCCCCACAGTATCGTCGGCTAACTTTGCCTTTAACGCGGCAAAGTGAGTATCAAAACGACGCTGAAAACCTAACATCAAACAGCCCTGGTTTTCATCCACGACTCTGAGTGTTTCACGAGTCGTGTCAACATTTGTAGAAATTGGTTTTTCACAAAATACTGCCTTTCCAGCGATGACCGCACGCTGAATTTGATCTGCGTGCTGATCAGATGGAGTACAAATCAGCACAGCCTGAACTTCGGGGTCACCAAGAATTTCATCCATCGAAGCTGCAATCGCGCCATATCTGTCTACGATGAAGTTTGCAGCCTCTAACATAGGATCAAAAACGTATTTGAGTTTTGCATCGGCAATCATTGAGATTGCACGGGCATGAACTTGACCGATTCGACCAGCTCCAAGTAACGCAAGTTTAACCATTTAAGAGACTCCGCAAGACTGTTCGAGCTCCTTCTACGAGCCGAGATTCGAGAGCACCAAGGATTTTAATGCGATCGAAAACCTGAGTATCTTCGGCCAAAACATTCCGAAGTTCTGCTCCGAACAAAACCCTCAGCTCAGTACCAATGTTGTATTTGCAAATGTTGGTCGTCGCGGCTAGTTTCGCCCGTTGTATGGCGGGAACTCCGCTTCCACCGTGAATCACTAAGGGGGTATTCGTTAACTTTTGTATTTCGTTGATCACTCGTTCGTCAAGCTCAGTATCAGAGTCGATCTGGAGATGGACATTGCCCGCAGAAATAGCCATTGCGTCAACCTCTGTCTCTCTTGCAAATTCTGCCGCTTCCTGAGGATCTGTGGTGGCAGATGTTTCGCCATCAGCGTATCCAACAAAGCCAATTTCACCCTCGACTGAAACTCCATACTGCTTAGCAAGCTCCACGACTGAGCGGGTTGTTTCAATATTTTCTTGCAACGAGAGACGAGAGCCATCGTACATGACACTAGAGAATCCAGCCTCTATCGCCTGCCGACATTCCTCAATGTCCGTACCGTGATCAAGATGAACAACTACTGGTACTGAGGCTTGTTCAGCCAGATAGCGCATCATCGGTCCAAGGACAGATAACGGCGTGTGCTTGCGGCAACTAGGGCCAGCTTGAATGATCACTGGCTGCTTTTCGAGCTCAGCCGCCTTGACATAAGCGCGCATGTCTTCCCAACCCAAGCAAACCAAACCAGCTACCGCTTGATTGGTCGCCTTAGCATCGCTCAAGACCTCTCGCAGGGTCACTATCATTTAAATTTACTCCACATGGCCTTCATCCCTGGGATCGTCTCTAGCTGACCCGCGTATGCTGGTTGGAAGTAAGGAGACAAACCACGCGTTGTTGCTCCGCCTAAGATCGTGAAGTAATACATTTCACAACCCGGAAAAACGCAGCACGGATGGTATCCGTCATCGATAAGGAAGGTCGAACCATCCACAACATGAAAAGCTTCGCCAGGCTCTGAATCAGAGCGTTGCAGCAGCTGCAGAGCGCCACCATCATTTGGCTTAAACCGAAAATTATACGTTTCATCGTGCTTAGTCTCGCCCGCTCGATCCACTGAGTGCTTATGACTTGGGAATCCAGACCAACCGCCCGCACCGACGGTAAAAAGTTCAGATACTAGTAGTCGCCCAACTAACCCATGCTGTTTCTGACCGAGAATATGTTTAATTTTTCGGTGCGTCTTAGTGTCATCTGAGCCATATTGAACCATATCAATATCGTCAGCCAGGACCGCAAAAGGGGCTAGGGTTTGATCAAATTTAGCGCCCGCCACAAAGACTTCAGCTGTTTCAGACAGACATTCGACGATACATGATAAGCCGGTAGGAACGTAAACTCCCTCCGGTTCCCCATCCCAGACATCTTCTGTACGCAATCCCACTTCGGCAATTTCTTTGTTCTCAACCTTCACCGATACACGGCCTGTCGCGGGAACGACACAGGATTCATAGCCAGACAGTTGATAAGAGTAGTGCTCACCATGACGTAACTTGACAATATTGAAATAATTGAGAGGAACGCGATCGTTACCCACATCAACGATTGGCTGATTTTGATTATCGAATGGTTCGATGTGCATTAAATTCTCCCAATAATTTGTTCAACAGATTCCTGATGCTGATCGACAAACAGGTTCAGCTCGCTCAATGTCGGCATCGCAGGTGCGCATCCAACACGAGTCACAACAAGAGCAGCGCTAGCACTGCCATAAACGATCGATTTAGCAAGCCCTTCTCCTCTCGAAAGGCCAGCAAGTAAACTTCCTAAAAATGCGTCTCCAGCCCCCGTAGGTTTGATGGGTTGCACTGGAAAAACGCCGGTTGTGATCACATCGTCACCCCAAAATGTTCGGCTGCCGCGCTCACCCATTTTATAAACTGCGAGCTTACCGGCAGCCGCGAGAGATCTGGCAAATCCTTGACCTGCATCTAGGCTGCCGCCCATCTGTCCGAACTCTTCGTCATTACCCACAACAATATCAATCAAATCGACAACTTCGTTGTATACCTGCCTTGCATGATCAATTGATTCCCAAGAATAAGGTCGATAATCTAAATCCATGATGGTTGGCAGACCAGACTCCTTGGCAAGCGTCAAAGCTCTCAGAACTGCTTGTCTAGACGGATTTTTAGTGAGGCATGTTCCTGTCACAACCAACGCTGAAAACTCTGACATTGCGAGCGCATTGACATCATTGTCATGCATTTGAAAATCGGCAGCGTTATTTCTATAGATCACGCTTTGGTGGTCATCTATCCGAGACTCAACCACAGCAAGACTCGTACGGAAATCTCCTGTCACACGTCTGACATGCCGACTATCAACGCCATAATGGCGCAGCTGATTTTCGACATATGCACCCACAGCGTCATCTGATACACAAGTCACCAGTGATGCCTTCTGCCCTAATCGGCAAAGCGCAACAGCAATATTTGCGCTCGAGCCACCAAGGGCTGAAAAGAACTCTGTCACTTCGGCAGTTTTTGTGTTCACAGGTGTCGGATAAATATCCATTCCCGCTCGACCCAGCACCAAAAAAGGCCTCGTCGAATCGAAATTAAGATCGATCATTAAACACCTCGCCTTTGATGTTGTCGGCCTTCCTCGGTTTCGGCGTGCGCATCGAGGACACTCTGTCGATTTGAGACTGAGGGTGTTCCCACCTCCCACCACGCATGACCTTCAGTGGTCCATCCTTCATAGGGATCAACATCCATCACGATCACGTAGCTGTTCTGTGATGCTTGGGCTCGAGTAAATGCTGAGGCGAATTCAGCTGCGTTAGAGACCTTTTCCGCATCCGCACCCAGACTTCTGGCATGCCCTACGAAATCGACGGATTTCAATTTAGTCGCAGTTGGAGTGTCCGCAAACAAATTGTTATAGCTTACATTTCCTTTGCCCGTTTGAAGTTTATTAATAACGGCAAAACCATCGTTATTCAGCACGATCAAGATTAATTTATGATCCGTGATGACAGCAGAATACAAATCACTGTTTAACAGAAGGTAAGAACCGTCACCAACGAAAACAATTGTGCTGGCATCCGGCTCATTTTGGGATTGCGCAATCCGCGCGCCCAATCCACCCGAAATCTCGTATCCCATGCAACTGAAGCCAAACTCAACATCGACTGTTCCAATTCCGAGTGTTCTCCAGTTAGCTGTGATTTCAGCTGGCAACCCTCCAGCTGCAGCCACCACTCGGTCAGAATGATTAGCAAGCCGATTAACGATTCCAATTGCCTGGGAATATCGATTTGGCCCGGTTATCGGATCAATATTCCGATCTCGAGTCACTCCCCAGGTAGTTTGCTCTCGAATCAATTGATCAATCCACTTTTTCTCAGACACAAAAGAACTGATCTGTTCGCTTAGCGCAGGCAAGCTCGACTTAGCCCCTCCAATTACTGCTGTGGCCATGTGTTTATTGGCATCAAAACGCGCAGGGTTAATCGAAACCAGTTGAGCACTTTGCGAAAAACAGCTCCAAGACCCCGTTGTAAAATCCTGGAGCCTTGTCCCCACACAGATTACAACATCGGCATCTGCTGCCATTGTGTTCGCGCTGTCAGATCCGGTCACTCCGATCGGCCCCGCATTTAAACGGTGATTCCAAAGCAAATTCGCTCGACCAGCAATCGTCTCCACAACCGGTATTTGGTGCTGTTCAGCAAAAGAAGTGAGCTCTGTAACTGCATCACCATACTGAACACCTCCTCCTGCGATAATGAGTGGTCGCTTGGCTGTTGAAATCACCTGTGCTGCACGCTCGAGTTCCCGAGGATCAGCTATAACTTCCCGAATCACATGGATTTTCTCTTCAAAAAATTGCACCGGGTATTCATAAACCCAACCCTGAACGTCCTGAGGGAGGCCAATAAATGCTGGTCCACAATCGGCTGGATCCAACATCGTTTGTATCGCTTGCGGAAGAGATTGAATAATCTGAGCGGGATGCGTGATCCGATCCCAATAGCGCACCACAGGCTTGAATGAGTCCGTAACCCCGAGTGTAGGATCTCCAAAATGCTCAACCTGTTGCAGTACCGGATCAGGAAGTCGAGTCACGAAGTTATCACCGCATAACAACAGCATCGGTAACCGATTTGCCATTGCTAAGGCAGCGGATGTCACCAAATTCGCAGTGCCTGGACCAGCTGACGCTGTACAAAACATGAATCGTTTTCGTAAAAAATACTTTGCGTAGGCAGCCGCAGCAAACCCCATACCCTGCTCATGCTGCCCTCTAAAGAGCGGCAACGCTTCGCGAGACTCATAAAGCGCCTCGCCAAGACATGTGACATTGCCATGCCCGAAAATGCCGAATCCCCCACCGCAAAGTCGTACCCGCGATCCGTTGATCTCAATCCACTGATTTTCGAGATATTTAACGATCGCCTGAGCGGCAGTCAATTTGATGAATCCAGTCATAACTTTTCTTTTTTGCTGTTGCTTTGCTGTGACAAAGAATACAAACTTTGCAACCGGTTGCAAAGCAGAGCTCGGCATGAATAACGATAATCGAACAATCAGAGTTGGAATCATTGGCGGTGGTTACATGGGAAAAGCCCATGCCGTCGCTGCGAGAGTCGCATCTGCGAATGCCGAATTGGGTGTAGAAATTCGACTTGAAGGTGTTGCCGCTTCAACACCTGATTCAGCTCAACGATATAAAGAAAAGTTTGGCTTTCACCAGGCATTCGAATCAGCCGAAGCACTCCTTGAAAGTGATCGAATTGACGCTGTCATTATCGCTTCGCCGCAAAGCACTCATCTTCGGTTTGTTGAACTAGCCGCAGCTTCTAGAAAAGCAATATTATGCGAGAAACCAATGGGGCGGGATCTGACTGAAGCGAAAGCGATCGTTGATGTTGCCGGCAATCTCCCTAACTTAGTTGGGTACAACTATATCCAGACTCCTGCAACAGCTCTGGCGAAAAGCCTTCTTGAAGACGGAGCTATCGGCGAAATTATTTGGTATCGCGGCGAACATCACGAAGATTTTTTGGTCGATGCTGATTGTAACGAATGGAGAAAGATCGGGGATGCGAATGGAACACTTGGTGACCTCATGCCGCATCCTATTCACTGCGCGCTGACACTAGCTGGCCCAATACAGTCTATCGTTGCAGATTTAAAGAAACATCCAGAGGTTAGACACGAACAGTCGTATCCCGACGCCAATGACGATCAAGTACAGTGCATGTGTCGCTTCGCCAATGGAGCCAACGGCTTTATTTCTGCATCGCGTGTTGCACATGGAAAAAAAATGGGATTAACCTACGAAATCCACGGTACTCAAGGGGCGATAAGGTTTGATCAAGAAGACCAGAATAGCCTGCATCTTTACCGAGCAGGCCAAGACGCTGGATTCCAGCGAATTCTCGCAGCACCTGGACATGGCCAGTATGCAATGTTTTGCCAAGGTCCCGGTCATGGCACTGGCTATCAAGATCAAATCATCATCGAGCAGGTCGCTTTCTATCAGGCAATCTTGGGATCAAAGCCCGCTCGACCATCCTTTGCAGATGGGCTCGAAGTCATGAAGGTTTGTACGGCTATCCGTCGATCTCACCAAACTCAATCTTGGACTGTTGTGTAAGGAAAATCTTATGTCGATCAAAATTGGTAATGCACCCTGCTCGTGGGGAGTGGAATGGGCGGATGACCCAAGGAACCCCAGCTGGGAAACTGTTTTAATGGAATGCCAACAGGCCGGCTACGACGGAATTGAATTAGGCCCCATTGGCTTTATGCCGGAGGATCCCAACCAGTTGGGAGACGCACTAGGGAAATATTCTTTAGAGCTAATTGGAGGCGTTGTCTTCCAACCATTTCACGACGCCAGCGCGCAAACTAAGGTGATGGGAAAAGCTCGACGAACCGCAGAGGCACTTGTTGCGCATGGCGCTAAACAAATGGTGTTGATTGATTCGATTTCAGAGCAACGCGCACCCTTCGCAGGTAGGCCGAACGAGGCTGTCACAATGGCAGAAGCAGACTGGGTCTCTTTTGTGAATCGCATTCGAGATGTCGCAACCATGGGCACCGATGAGTATGGTTTAACCGTGAGTATCCATTCACATGCCGGCGGATATATGGACTTTAAGACTGAACTTGATGCACTGCTAAACGAGATCGATGAACGCTACCTTAAAATCTGTGTTGATACTGGACATCAAACGTATGCTGGATTCGATCCCGTCGCATTCATTGATCAAAACTTTGAGCGCGTTTCTTATATCCACGTCAAAGATATTGATCCAGAGGTCCAAGCTGCAGTGATCGAGAACCGTACTGGATTTTATGATGCATGTGGCCAGGGCATTTTTTGCAACCTTGGCAAGGGGTCAGTCGACTTCCTGGCAGCTAGACAATTATTGCTCAACCGCGGATATGCTGGCTGGATCACCGTCGAGCAAGATTGCGATCCGAGTCTGGATGTGTCGCCATTGCAGGATGCAGCGTCAAATCGGCAATTTCTCTCAGCCGTTGGTTTTTAATGGGATATCACAAATGACAAGCTTCAATTGGGGATTAATTGGTGGAGGTGAGGGCAGTCAAATTGGCCCAGCACATCGTCTTGGCGCCCGTCTTGATGGATATTTTAAGTTTACTGCCGGAGCCCTTGACCATCGCCCCGATCGGGGTAAAAAGTTTGGTGTCGAACTAGGACTTTTAGCAGACAGAAGTTATGGGTCTTGGCAAGAAATGTTGGCGGGTGAAAAAAATCGAGACGACCGCATTGATTTAGTGACCGTAGCGACTCCGAACAATTCACATTACGAAATCACAAGAGCGTTTCTAACTGAAGGATTTCATGTGTTGTGTGAAAAGCCATTAACAATGACCGTCGAAGAATCCGTGGAATTGGCACGCCTGTCGGAAAAGACAGGAACGGTTTGCGCTGTTAATTATGGATATTCGGGATATAGCCTCGTCCGACACATGAAAGCGATGGTCAAAAGAGGTGATATCGGCGCAGTCAGAATGGTTTTTGCTGAATTTGCTCATGGTCACCATGCGGACGCGTCTGATTCCGATAATCCCCGAATTCGCTGGCGTTATGATCCAGAACAAATCGGTGTATCAGCCCAATTTGCGGACTGTGGGATTCACGCACTTCATCTCGCAACCTTCATCACTGATCAGCGCGTCCAATCAGTATCGGCCGATACAGTCAGCCTGATCCCCAGTCGTCAACTAGAAGATGATGCGATGGTGAATTTCAGGATGACTGGTGGGATCGTGGGTCGCTTATGGACCAGCGCATGCGCAATTGGTCGTCAACATGGGC
>Ga0209037_1000200_pt1 | contig 18339 bp, 26 predicted proteins | sample SaaInl25SG_5_DNA_FD_188225 | JGI IMG/M metagenome (GOLD analysis project Ga0209037, IMG submission 188225) | Marine microbial communities from expanding oxygen minimum zones in the Saanich Inlet - ESP_125SG_5_DNA (SPAdes) (version 2) | ecosystem: Environmental > Aquatic > Marine > Intertidal...
TACTCACCAACAGGAGAATGAGTATGAGCAATCAAGTAAAGTTTAACGCCACGTTGATGTGGGGATACCTGGACAAGAAGGATGAGGAAGGATCGCCACAAGCGTCTCAATATCCTGATGGCAAGTATAAGGTGACATTGACACAGTTGAATGAAGCTGCTGTCAACGCAATCAATTCACTTGGATTGAAAAACCCGCCTAAAGCTCACAAGTCTGAAGAGCATGGCACGGTATTGACACCTAAATCTAACATCCCTATTGAAGTGGTGGATACAGACGACAATCCTATCCCAGGTAATAAAGTGGGATGGGGAACTAAGGCATCTGTCCTGCTTGGATCTTATGATTGTAAGTATGGACGCTTTGCGACAATCAAGAAGATTGTTGTGACAGACCTGGTTGCACCGCCAGAGCCTGAAAATGTCGAAGACGCTACAGAGGAAGAAACTCTGTAATGTCTTATTCAGTAGCGATCATTGATGCCGACATCCTCATCTATCGTTTTGGTTTTGCATCCAACAACGACAGTGAAGATGTTGCTATCCGGACAATGGCACATTTTCTTGAAAACCTAATCATGATAGATTTGCCATTATGTACAAAATGGTCGTTACATCTGACAGGTAAGAATAATTTCCGGCATGGTGTTGCTGTAACAGCACCATACAAAGGAAATCGTAAATCAGAAAAACCGCAGCATTATCATTTGCTGCGGGAGTATTTGGTGTACGCATGGGATGCTGTCATCTGGGACGGATTTGAAGCAGATGATGCCATTGCGATTGAGGCTACAGAGTTAAACGGTGAAGGAGTTATTGTTTCTCTGGATAAAGACCTGGATCAAGTGGTAGGATGGCACTACAACTTTGTTAAGGACAATCTTTATTACGTCAATCAGCAAACAGCATCCTTTAATTTCTACAAGCAGTTTCTCACTGGAGACGCTGTCGATAATATCAAAGGTGTACATGGTATTGGCCCTAAGAAAGCTGAGAAGCTTTTGGAAGGTAAGACAGACGCTGAAATGTGGGACGTGATTGTGGAGCATTTAGGATATGACCGTGCCATTGAAAACGGACATCTTCTGTATATGCTGCGTTCAACACAAGATAGTTTCACACCACCGACTGAGGTGATAACGTGACACGTGGAGTGAAGAACAAAGCAGGGAACACTTGGACAACGGCAAGGTATTTTAGTTTTATACGTTCGGCCCTCAGACGTGCTTGGACTAAATACCCTGTCCGTTACCAGGTGATGGACAAGGCAAGGAAGCCTTATTCAGGGAAGGATAAACGTACCAAGTGGGTGTATGAATGTGCTCAGTGTCAAAAGCTGTACAAGTCTACAGAAATTAACATTGATCACATCACACCCGCAGGTACACTCACTAAGTATTCAGACCTGCCTAAGTTTGTAGAACGCTTGTTCTGTGAAGCAGATAATTTACAGGTGCTGTGCAAAACCTGTCATGATGTAAAGACAAAAGAGGAAAGGAAGAAATGAATCCATATGATGAAGAAGACAAGATTTACATGACCTTTGAATTACGTGGTCATGGTAAGGAACATATCATTCGCTGTGAATATGATGACGACATTCATTGGTCTGAATTAATTGATGATGTTGTTAAGCAGATTGAAGCCACATGGGGTTATTCTTTTGACTTTAAAGGTGACATCGGCATCTACTACAAAGGAAAGAGTGATAATGACTAATGCTGTGCAAGTGGGAGGAAACCACTACACATCAAAGTCTGTGCAGCCTTGGGAGGCAATGGAGTCCTGGATGTCTGAAGAGGCATTCAAGGGCTACATCTGGGGTAATGTGATTAAATACATGGCACGATGGGAAGACAAAGGTGGTGTTGAAGATTTGAAAAAAGCTCATCATTATCTTGACAAGCTCATCTCTATCGTGTAAAATAGTGGGTTCGCATCGGACATGATAACGCTTGAAGAACTTAAACAGAAGCTGATGCAGTTGGATGAAATATCTCTTGTTGAACTACTTGAGATTACATCTGAAGACATTGTGAATCATTTCACTGATGTTATTGAAAACAACTACCAAGAAATAGCCGGAGACTTTGATGAAAACACACCTTGGGATAACGATTGATGTTGAACGTGACTCTCGCCTCAGTGATCAAGCAATTAAACTCATGCAGGACTACTACATGCTTGACAGCGAAGACAGTCCTCAACAGGCTTTTGCACGTGCTGCAGTGGCGTATTGTTATGATGACCTTGAATTAGCACAGAGGATTTATGACTATGCTTCAAAAGGTTGGTTTATGTTTGCGAGTCCTGTGCTCAGCAATGCCCCAGAACCGAATGGAAAGATTAGTGGCTTGCCTATTAGTTGTTTCCTTACTTACGTGGGTGACAATCTTGATAGCCTTATTGAACATAATGGTGAAGTAGCATGGCTTTCCGTAAAGGGCGGAGGTGTGGGTGGGCATTGGTCAGACGTGAGAGGGATCAGCGACAAAGCACCAGGCCCAATCCCATTCCTGAAGGTAGTGGACAGTCAGATGACTGCGTACAAACAAGGAAAGACAAGAAAAGGTAGCTACGCTGCCTACATGGATGTATCGCATCCAGATATTGAAGAATTTGTATCGTTTAAAGTGCCTACAGGTGGGGATATCAATCGTAAGTGCTTTAATCTATTTAACGCTGTGAACATCACAGATGAATTTATGGAGGCCGTGATCAATGGATCAGAATTCAATCTTACAGACCCGAATACAGGAATTGTCAGAGATACAGTCGAAGCTCGCAGACTATGGCAACGAATCCTTGAAGCTCGCTTCAGAACTGGCAGTCCTTACCTTAACTTTATCGACACAGCCAGAAGAGGCTTACCGGAAGCTCAAAGAAAACTTGGATTGTCAATTAATGGCTCTAACCTCTGCAATGAAATCCATCTCGCAACAAGTGAAGAACGCACAGCCGTCTGCTGCCTCTCAAGCGTCAACCTCGAAAAGTGGGATGAATGGAAATCAAGCGGAATGGTTGCAGACCTTATCCGATTCCTGGACAACGTCCTTCAATTCTTTATTGACCACGCACCAGAAGAATTATCAAAAGCTGTTTACTCAGCATACAGAGAACGTTCAGTCGGTCTTGGAGCAATGGGCTTCCACGGATATCTTCAAGGCAAAGGGATAGCTTGGGAGTCGTGGCAAGCTGCTAGTGAAAACTACCAGGTGTTCAAGGACATCAAGGAGCAAGCAGTTGAAGCAACATATCAATTGGCAACAGAACGTGGAGAATGTCCTGACGGGGTTGGTACAGGTGTTCGTAACATGCATCTTTTGGCTGTCGCTCCTAACGCTAACAGTAGCCTCCTATGCGGTTGCTCTGCCTCTATTGAGCCTCGCATATCTAATTGCTATGTGCATCGGACAAGAGCAGGATCTCACACGGTTCGTAATCCGTACCTGGAGGAAGTCTTAGATGACAAAGGCCAGAACACCAAAAAGGTATGGCAAAGCATCCTTGAGAATGAAGGCTCTGTACAGCACTTGGAGTGTTTATCCGACAGCGAGAGGGCTGTATTTAAAACAGCGTTTGAACTGGATCAGAACTGGGTTGTGGAACACGCAGGTAAAAGGCAAGAGTTCATATGTCAAGGACAGTCTGTCAACGTCTTCTTCCCATCCGGTACGGACAAAGCTATTGTCAATCAAGTACATCTCAAGGCTTGGAAGGAAGGACTTAAAGGACTATATTACCTGCGCACCACTGCGGGCGTTACAGCGGAGAAGGTTGGAACGAAAGTAGATCGTAATGCGCTTAAGGACTTTGAAGACGATGATGTCTGTGTGAGTTGTCAGGGATAGCAACGCATATGTAGTTTATAAACTACAAAGTGTACACATATGTTGCTTTTATAGTGCATGCGTGTACACTTAAATGCATAGTATATCTATGCAAACTAGACAGGAGATAAACCATGAACGTCACAGAAATCAAAGAGCATGAAGATGGCTCTGCCACTTATCAGTTTGACATGACCGCTGAAGAGCATGGGGTTATGTGTCAGCAAGGGATTCTGTGGTGTATTGTTGCAGGTATCACAGGAGTCACACCAGAAAAAGTTATGGAGGCATGGTTGGATGAAAGAGAAAATAAAGAAGGTGTATCTGAAGCTGCTGAAGGCTCAGTGCAAGAAGAAGTGGGATAAGGCGAGGGAGTTACACGCCAAGATCATTGGCCTAGAACTGGAGTTGAAAGTCCTTGAAAGAAATAAAAACACTAGTTAAACGCCTGGAGTTGATTAAAGACTCTGACCCGTTTAACAAAAGACTGATGAATGATTGTTATGATACAATACTAGAACTGCAATCACGATTGAATGAACTAGAAACAACACTGGAGAATGTATATGAGTCTGTTGGAACAGAGCAAAAGTTATAAACCATTTAACTATCCTTGGGCAGTGACCTATGCGACAGAGCATGAGCGTATTCACTGGATTGAGGATGAGCTTGAATTACAGACAGATGTTAACCATTGGAAAGGTGATGTGTTAACTAAATCTGAAAAGAATCACATAACACAGATCTTGCGTTTGTTCACACAAACGGATGTAGCCGTTGGTACAAACTACTTGGAATATTACATACCCAAGTTCAAGAACAATGAAATCAGGGCTATGCTGACAGCGTTTGCAAGCCGTGAGTTTATCCATCAACGTGCATATGCGCTGCTGAATGATACACTTGGACTACCTGAAGAAGAGTTTACAGCCTTCTTAGAATATAACCAAATGTCTGCAAAACTGGAGTTCATGTCCGATATTGACGTACATTCTCATCAGGGTACAGCACTAGCTATCGCACGATCAGTGCTGAATGAAGGTATGTCATTGTTTAGTGCTTTTGCAATGCTGTTGAATTATCAACGCTATGGTAAGATGCCAGGTATGTGTACTGTTGTTGAATGGTCTGTCCGGGATGAATCACAACATGCGGAAGGCATGGCTAAGTTGTTTAGGGAGTTTTGCGATGAACACCCAAGAGTTGTGAATGATGATTTTAAGAAAACTATCTACGAAATGTTCCGCACTGCAGTCAAACTGGAAGACAAGGTTATTGATTTGGCGTATGAGATGGGTGACCTGGAAGGTTTGTCAGCGACAGATGTCAAGCAGTACATTCGCTACCTCGCAGACAGACGTTTATTGCAACTTGGCCTCAAGACCAACTGGAAGGTTAAGGAAAATCCTCTCCCGTGGATGGAGGAGTTGTTGGGTGGTAGTAGCATTTCTAATTTCTTTGAGAAGCGTGTCACAGACTACAACGCACACGGACTAGACGGGGATGATTGGGGATGGGCAGTATGAAGATAGGAACAGCCTTTAGCTTACGCTTTCATAACGTGTTTGGGCTGTCTGTGGAAACTGTCGAAAGTCAACCAATCCTGGGATGGACTGAAGAAACAGACATTGATGAAGCAGAAGTGTTTTTCTTTGATGGATGGATTGTGAACATTCCGTTTATTAAGATTATGTGGGGAGATGTTCACAACATCTTTGATTAAGTTTCACTCTCCGGTGATATGCCCCTCCAAGTGAGGGGCTTTTTTATTGTGAGAAGTCGAAATTAAGAGGACTACCACCGCTAACGGTAAATGGTACGTTAGGTTGTGGCTGCTGTTGTTGTGCCGTTTCTGAGAATGACTGAAGGTCAAACACTCCTGCATCATACAACGGCTGTAAGATCATCTTAGAAAATGCACCACCTAAAGCCTTGCGTCCGCTATACTTAGACAACTTAGCAAGCGCATCGACAGCATTCTTATCAGTCATTGCTTTCGCTATTTGTGCTTGTGTCAACACTAAAGCACCGCCAGACAACAACGATGTGAGTCCTGCCTTTGCTAGGTCATCCTTGTTCTCATCGTTTAACGTGAACGCAATAATACCAGGGCCAAACAATAAAGTACCTGCCCCAGAGAACTGACCAATTGTTTGGAACGTCAAGCCAACACCACGATCTGTAGGTGCAAGGCCTTTACGTGCAGCGTTAGCTAAGTCATCTAAGAATTTCAACTGATCCTTTTCAAATAACAACTTGTAAGTGCGTCTCACGTTAGGATTGGATTCAATCTGATTAGCCCATTTTAAAATGGCTTGTGGATTGTCCATCATGTCAGCAATATAACCTTGACGGACATTGTTTAAAATCTGAGATTCGTTTAAAACTCCGGCAGGAGGATCTGCACGTAATACTCTCACCCTACGTGCAAACTCTGCTGAGCCTCTTTCTAAACCTTCAGACAAAGCCTTACCTTCAGCAGTGGCAATAGACGCTTGCTTAGCAGCTTTCCGTAATTCAAGAATTGCTTTGACATTACCATCGGCAAATATAGCCTTACCGACACGCTCTGGATCTTTCTTCAGGGCTGTTTTCAATGTCTCGCCAAATAAGTTTTGACTAGACTCTCTAACAAGATCTGTCACGGTACGATACTCTGCAACTAACGCAGCATCACCACCCATCATTTTAGCGGCTGCATCGTCAATCGCCTCATCCAACGCACTTTTAATTTGAATCAATTGTGCTTTGTCCACTGTTGGTTTGACAGTCTCTAAAGGATTATCATGCTTCATAATGTCAGCAGTGATTTGAGAACGATATGCATGTAGAGATGCAAGGCTTTCTTTTCCTGTCAGATTTGACAAGGCTAACAATTCTTGATTTTGCTTTAACGCAAGCGGAAGTTCTGATCCTTGAGTTGGACGTAAAATCTTGTTCGCTGCTTCTTTAATCTTTGTGACATCAACTTGAATGCCATAGCCTCTAGCATCTAACTTTTCATAGAAAGGCTTAACAGTGTTCTTAACAGCATTGTTCGCTTGTTTTAACGCCTCACTAAAACTCAAGCCTGATGCCCATGAAGCATCACCAATAAGGCCAAGTTGAGCACGGTATTCAGGTGTACCTGGAATTTTAGTTTTTAATTCATCTACACCTTTTATTAACGCATTAGCAACAGCGTCTTGTTGATTAGAGAATAAACGTGATGTAAACGGGCCTTTAACAATACCTTCAATGGTTTCTCTCAACCCACCTGAATACTGTCCTGCTGTTAGCGTTGCACCACGTTGGGATAAAAACTTCTGAGCAAGTTGTAATGCTTCTTTTGGATTTAGGTTGGGAAAGTTTTCACGTGTTATACCTAATGCTTTTAGTGTTGAATTGACACCCTGCAAACCTAAGCCAAACATTTTAGCACCGCCCATAAACGCAAGGTTACCACCTGCATCCCAAGCCATTTGCTCACCTGCGTCTTCTGCAATTTGTTGTAACACTGCAGGATCAGTAAGAGATTGTCCTTCTAAACTTTGTTCTAACGTGCTACCAAGTGTAGCTCCTACACCTGTACCAAACACAGAAGGCCATGTACTTTGTGTTACACGTCCAAGTGCAGTGGTTGCAGGTTGTAAAGGTTTAGGCACTAAAAATGGAGCTAACAAACCGCCTACAGTGCCTCCAATCATTGGTAAAGCAGAACTACTAGAATCTACGTTTGCTCCATCTTGAGCTTGTGTTAACGCTCCTTCAGGATCAACAATCTGGCCTGGTTGAGGCTGTTGTTGTAAATTAACTGTAGCGTTAAAGTCATAGTTTAAGGCTGAAGTCATTATAAAATCCTCAGTTCAGCCTGAAGCTGTTGTGCTTCTTGCTTTTCATTTGCAGTGAGTGTTGGCGCATTTTGCGGATTAGCAAGGTACGCCTGATGTTTATCTTGTAAAGTTTCTAGTCTTTGATATTTGCGTTGGAAGTCAATTGCAATTTTACCAGGACGGAAGTTTTGCAATGTATCATTTGTTTCTAAATGCTTGACAGCTTGATTGTACACATAATTTTGTTGTGTCAAATCTACTTCAACAGCATTGACTAGACGTACAATGTTTTCAGGTTGTTTTTTAGCATCTGGGCCAAGACGCTCTAAGCGATCAAGTTCTTTAGCTGCCAATGCGCCTGGGAAGTTTTTAACCAATGGGAATACATACTTGGTTGACAAGGTGTTAATGAATTCACCTTCGTTTGTCTGATTAAGCAAGTCATCCTTTAACTCAACGCCAAGTCCACGCAATCCTTGCAGCATGCCTGTTCTAAAGTTAGCAAAACTACCTGTTTGACCACCGGATGCAATGTACGTGTTTAATGACTCATTCATTTGGTTAATATCACGTAACGCACTAGGGATTAATGTAACAGATTTTTCTAGCTCATTAAACGCTTCAGCAGTGAGACCACCAAACTTTTTAGCTTCGTATTCTTGAAAAGTTTCTCGCCAAATATCACCTAAAATTCCTAAGTCATTAGTAACAGTAGTACCACCACTTGCAGGACGTTCTTTAAGAGCAAGCCTTGCTCTATTTAATCGGCCTTGTTCTGTTTCTGGCCCTATTAAAGGAGATGCAAGTATATTAGCTGCTCTAGCTACGGAATCTACTGTTGCATTGTCTAGTGTATCCATTGTAACTTTAAGTTCAGTTGCTAACACTGATTTTTGTTGGTCAAGGAGAAGTTCACCAGCTTTTGTATCAGCTTGAGATGTTGCTGCTGCAGCTTGTTGTTGTTTAATTGGTATTTCTTGCTCACTAACGGTAGCTAAACGTTCTTTAACTACAGCTTCACGTTCTTTAAGCGCACGTTCTGCTTGTGCGGCTGCAAGTGCTGTAGCTTTTTCGTCTAAAACTGTAGCGGCTCGAATATTTCCAATTTGACGTAGTCTTTCTGCAGCGGCTTTTAAAGACTCGACACTGCCCATGTTAACATTTTTTAATAAGTTTTGTGTAACACTTGCTTGTCTTTCTTCAGGACTAATCATGCTCTCAGCAACAGCACGTCCTGCTTCAGGCCGTCCAAATGCAGACAACAGTCCACCTGCAGCACCTGTAGCACGTCTAGCCGCTTTGTTTAAATCCTCGCCTTGCGCAAGCATTTCACCTGCGGCAAATGAACGTAACATTCCAGGAATACCTGTCGTTGCAGATACAGGCGCAGCTAACAACTTCGCCTGTGCTGTTGAACGTTCACGGAGCTTTGCTAATTGCTCTTCTCTCACCTGTTGAGGTGTTTTGAGCATATTTAAAATCATTGACTCTGCCATTATAGCTCCTTAGTCGAAGTAGTACCCTTCATCATCTTGTACTGAATTGCCGGACGCATATTCTAATGCAGCGTTAACAGCCTGTGATGTGGCACTACCGCCACCACCACCGCCTAAGCCTAATGCATCAAGAAGAGCTTGATACGGAGATGTTTGTCCTGCAGCCGCTTCTGCACCGAAATATCCAGACAAAGCGTCTGCCAATGCACGTACACGTTGTCCTTCTAATCCTGCAGCGGCTGTACCTGCACCTGTCTGCGCTTCTAGTCCTGCAATACCACCCTTATACAAGGCTTCTGATTGTCCTAGTCCTGCCGACTGCGCAATGTTCGCAAGGTTGACAGCAGGTGTTAATGCTGCAAGGGCTTGTGTCTCTGGTGTGTATCCTACACCTAACATACCTGCGACATTCTGAATATTCTGTCCTGTTAATGCTCCTGCTTGTGTCAATGCTGTGAGCATGTCAGAAGACTCTTGCTGACGTAGTGATTCTTCTAATGCAGCAAGTTCAGGGCTTGTACCGCCAAACATACCAGACTGAACACCTAAGCGTCCTTGTGCGGCAAGACGATTCTCAAGAGCAAGACGCTGACGTTCAATACCAGGCTGTCTCATTTCTTGCAATTGACTAAACAGCTGATCTGGTGTCACTTGCGTTTGACCAGTGGCTGTTAATGCTTGTGACAACATTCCTTCTTGAATTGCTTGTGGTGTCTCTCCAAGCGTCTGTGTCAGTCCACCACCTGGGCCAACAGCCGTGCTACCCGTACCTGTAGTAACAGTGAACGGTGTAAACTGTGCAGCTTCTGCGGCAGTTTGGCCTAGCTGTGTAGCTTGTCCAGATAAATCACCACCTAATTGTTTTAGATAGTCAATCTGATCACCAGATAATTCATAAGGAAGAATAGCAGATGCTAGTTGACCACCGGCTCCGATTAAATCAGTAATACTTGCCATTAGTATGTTCCTCCGTCAATTGTTCCCGCTGTGAGCGTTCCTGTAACAGTGACGGTAGCGGCTGTTACAGTACCTGTAAATGTTGGAGATGCTGTATCTGATTTTGTAGCCACTGCTGTTTGAATTGCAGTGTACTCTGCATCAATTTCACTTCCTTTAATAATCTTTGCAGGGTTACCAGATGCCAGTGTATCTTTCACCGCAAAGTTTGTGGATTTAGTATAGTTTGACATTAGATAGTCCTTCCTACAATTGCTTGTGCTGTTAGTCTCTGCACGGACACTGCCGCACCGTCTACTTCTGCTTCAATACCTAGTTGTACTACTTGACCGCCACCTGAAGCATTCACTGTAGGACGGTTTACCAAGACTCCTGCGTTAAATTCACCAATGTTGTATTCTGCAATATTGTATTCTGCAATAACTTGGGTAGATAAAGTGAATGTCTTTTTCTTATAACCATAAGAATAATCATAACCCCAGTTGAGCGTTGCTTGTGTTGCAGACCCGCCAATAATTGTAATCTTGAGATTCTTGAGAAGCTTTAGATTTGATGGAGCACCAAAGTCAATGTAGTTGGTGAAGTAATTCATTTGATACCCAACACCATTGTCTTGATAGCCATCATGCTTAGCAATGCCTTGTCCCTTACCAAACAATAAATCTCCAGAACGTGTACGACATAAAGCTTGTGGTTGAATGCTGTTCCATTGTGTTACACGATGGCTTCCGTCTTGTAACGGTGTACGCATATCAAAACAATATGTAATACCTGTCGTTGGAAGATGTAACAAGTAGAACGCTTCTTCAGGAGAATAAACAGAAAACATATTCTGTGTTTCAGAATTAGTGTATGTTGTAAGCTCTGTACGAACATTTTTACTAATATCTGTAATTGGAGCAGACTTCTCTTGGATTGTACGTTTAAGACTACGCACACCAGAGTCAGACAAGAAAATAAGGTCTGTTCCTGTAACCTGCACAGAATCCCTAGCAATACAACCAATACCAACAATAGTGTCTGCTAGTTGCATTGTTGCAGGATCGTCTGCACCTGTGTACAACAGAATCTGACGCTTTCCAAAGATAGCAATGATTCCGTTATGTACAGCCAGTGCTGTAATCTCATCAGCACCGTCAGGCCACACTTTAGAAATGTCTATACTTCCAGAGCTACCTGTATCCCATTTAACTCCTGTGAGCAAATCACTCCAATATACGGTGGTATTATTGGTTGACGTTTTGGCAACCCAGAGTCTACCAAACCCAGACTGCACAATGTCACCAGAAGGTACAGTACCACTGTAGTTTGGGTGTGCGCTAACTTCATCACAAGTCGTCCCATCATAGTAAATAGGATCAGACCCTTCACGGAATAAATAATGAATTCCGTTTAAAGTAGCATGATCGTATAAACCATCACTGACTGTGTGCGATGCAGGTGTAATGTCTGTAAGTGTTGTAGTGCCTTTGTAAATTGCAGACGCACTACTAGAAATAATTTCAGTTGTTCCGTCAGCTTTTACAAACTCACCAATAGAAACAATAGAGTCTGTATCAGTAGTTGTTTCGTACACCCATCCTTTGCGAGCACCAATACGTCCAAATTGGTCAATTACACAATTATCAGCTACCAAAGCAAATTGCTCTGATAGCGATGTAGGACTGTCTTGGGTGTTAAGCCCGTAAAAGCCTGGTGCTTGAATTGCAATGCTTTGTAGCTCTTTAGCCATTACACTGTCGTCCAGAGATTACCTTCGGGATTAAGATTGGCATCATGCGCAATAGCATTTGTCAATTCTTCTTTTGCGTAAAGTGTTTGTTCAACAGCAGACTGACCACCTGTCTCACCACGCTCACGCAATGCAAATGCATAAGCATATTGAATAACAGGAGAAGCAGGAATTAATAACACATCACTGTCGTTTTCTAAATCCACTGTACGTTTAACAGTGTAAACACTCATTGTCTTTGCGCTATTTGGTGTTTGGTAAAAACGAATGTTTGCATCTCCATTACTGTCAATGCTTTCAATAGCAAAGTAGTAGGGAGTACCAATAGCATTGTCTGTACCAAGTGCTAGTTCACGAATACGTTGTAATGATTCTTGTTTGATGTAAGCATTGTCTGTTTCATTGTGAATGTACAACACATTAGAACGTGTACCCAAGCCAGACAAAGCATATGCAGCAGTACCGCTAACAGTGTTCACTGTGTATGTTGTACGTAATGCTGTCCAGTCCCAGGCATCTTCTACTTGACGTTTGGCATCATTAACAAAATCACCAACAAGCTGAGAATAATCAGACTCAGCAATCGTTGTTACTTGCTCTTCACGGAGTCTGCGCAGAACAGCATTAACAATATTAAGATAGGTCATGGTGTATTCCATTATACAGGATTAAATTTTAAATGTCAAGTAAAAGTTCTACCTAACACTTCACGGGAAAACAATGGATCATCTGTTTGAGCAATGTCAAATTCAGAGTCTAAAGAAACAACTTCTTCATCGTCTTGCGTAGCTACTTGCGGCATTTCTCCTTCAAGAAGTTGCGCAAGTCCTATCATTTGAAACTCTGGGTTAAGGTCAAGTGAATTGACATCAATACCCATGTCTCCAAGTTCTTTTAAGTTGTAGTCTCCAATGTCTGAAGTACGGAAACCACTAAAATCAACCTTGGGAATGTTTTCTTTGAAGTTTGTCGCCAGGTAGTCGAAGTCAATGTCATATGGCTGCAACTGTCCAAAGCTAACTTTACCTTTCACATCAGGAAGTTTACTTGCTAGTAGTCGTGCTTTGTCTTCAATGTATGATGCGTTCTTACGGACATAGTCTTCAATCTGTGAAAACTGTGACGTGTCAATGTTTAAGTCTGTTGCAAACTTATTAAAGAACTCAGGCGCACCCAGGTCAATACTTGATAGATCAATACCTGCTGTCTGTGCTAGTGAGCCTAAGTCAGGTGTTTCCCCGCCACGCTCATTGTATTCTTTTGCACCTGCAATCAAAGCATCTGCAGTGTCAACACCCTGGTCAAGCTTTACTGCTGTTTTCAGTCCTGCATACCCAAGAGCATTAATTGTTGGATCGTCAGAGCCTAAGTATCCGACAATCTCATCGCCGTAACGATTAGCAATGGCTTCTGATGGATCTTTACCTTCAACAAGAACGTCATACCCTACACGGGCAACGTCCATGTTTTCTCTGACAATGTTAAAGGCATCTGATCCAATAGCATCTTCTAATGCTTGTTGTCCTGCTTCTTTAATACCAGAAGCTTCAATGATGTCTTCACCATAAGCAGACACTAACACTTCTAACGGATCACCGCCTTCAGCTAATGCTACGGTGGTGTCTAAGGCTTTCTTAACATCAGCAGGAAGAGGCTCACCTGTTTTAATATCGTACCCTGCGGCGGCCATAGCCGCAATCTGTGAAGGTGATAAATCTTCGCCAGAGTCTACGGTTGCATAAGCATTTAAAAAAGGAGCGTATTGTGGAAAGAAAATTTGGGCGGCTAGTTGAACATAAGGGTTCTGAATGGCCTTGTCAATTTCATCAACGCTTTCACGAACAATGTCTTCAAACTGTTCACCTGCTTTGACAATAGGGTCAACTACAGGAGCAAGTACAGCGTCATCAATAGCTGACCCTACATCACTAACTGCTTCTTTGACTTTCCGTATTGGACTCCAACCCATTAGTTGTACCTCAGTATTGTATAGTTGTTTTGCTTACCTAGAACTTGAGCACCTAGAAGCAAATTAAAATTTAAACTTTGAGTGTTGTCTACTGTGGTGTAACAAACACCCAACTTAGCAATCAAGTCTTGGAAGTGTCTTTTTAATGAAGGCTTCCAATCAAGCACTTCGCAGTGCAGTATCTTTTCACCATCGTCGTCAAACTTAACGACAACACTATGATTAAAGCTACTGTCGATTACCACTTCTTACAAGACCAATAACGTGCTGTGAGTTTTGAAGGTGGGCTAGTGTCGCACTTGTGGCGAGCACGGAAGCTCTTACGTCTAGCAGGTTGATCTTTCTTAATTGTCATGTTGGGATCACCAAAGCGAATGGTCTTTGTTTTATCACCTTCTTTGGCAACAACAACAAACTTCTTAGATCCACCCGGAGTACGCTTAGGCTTGTTGTACCCACTGACACCTGCTCTGGCTAACTTAGGGTCTTTAGACTTTGGCATTTAGCCTCCTTGAATGATGTTGTTTTCTTCAATTAAGGAAATCAACAATGTCATTTCTTGTGTTGCAAATGCAGAAATACTATCGCCTTCACGCATCATAATAAAAGAATTGATTGTTCCGCCAATCTGAAGAAAATCTTTAGCTGTTACCGTGTAACCTTCAAGGACAGAAAATGTAGAGGATTGCGCCGCACTGTAATAATCAACCTCTACACTTCCATTAGAACCACTGGTATTGGTAATGTACATGAGCACCCACTGTGCGCTTTTACCTGCCGGTACAGTGTACACAGTCTGTGGAGTGCCTGTTAGTACAGCACCGTAGGTTTTCTTAATCATTTCTTCTTCTTCTTCGCTGTTCTAGCGGCTTTACGGAAAGCAGACGCTGTTGGAGCACCTTGAGTGCCGGGTTGACGCATACGTTCTTTAGAGCCTCTGGCAATCCGTCTGCGTTTAGCGTGAATGTTAGCGTAGAGTCCTTTAGACATTACTTTTTAGCCTTACCTAAGCATTTACCTGCGGCTTTACATTTAGCCTTGCTCTTACAACCTGCACAGGTCTTGAAGGCTTTAGTCGTTTTCTTTTTACCGTACATTGCCATATTATTTCTTCCCTATCATTTCTACAATACCCTTACCGGCTTTGACACCAAAGCTAGCAAGAACAATTACCATGAGAATCTCATGATACCAAATCGGCAAAGTTGCCAATGCGTTGAACCCCGCTTGGATATGTCCTACCATGCTTGGTATAAAGACAAGGATCAGAGGTATGCTGAACACTATCGTTAACCACTCGTCTTTCCACGAGTTCTTGGAAGCCTCTGCCATGATGCGTTCCCAGTCCGCTGTGGACTGTGCCGCTGTTTTCAGTGCGGTGGCTTTGGCCTCTGCGGTGGCCTTGGTTGATTCCGCCTTGGCACTGACCCATGTACCTGCCAAGTTCGTGATAGCTGTGACTAACCCAATCATGTGGCATTACCTACGACATCCGTCTGTATGCAGATCGCATCGTAGTTGATCTTAGGCTGTGGTGCTGTTGCCATAAAATACTCACGGGCTTCAAAGCACTGATCCATTGTTGCGAATGGGCCTTGAGGATAGACAGCGTAGCCATCACCTTGAATTAGTATTGCAAATAGTAGCCACATACCGATTACCCTTGTTTACTTAACCAGTAGAAGATGTAGATCACCAAACCAATGGCTGTGAGAACGCTAATGCCCAGACCAATCCCAATGCACCAATCAGTAATTTGTTTCTTACGTTTAGCTTTTTTGGCCTTCTGTTCACGTTCAGCACTTTCTCTACTGTCCTTCATTTGTTTCTGGAAGGCTAACCAGTCCTCCCATAGTCCGGGTCTGCCCTGCCATATCATCATCTGTTTCAGAGTAGCTTCATATTCTCTAAGCTGTTCTGCCGCTTGAAAGGCTTGCATATCGGACTTGTATCCGTGTTCGTGTGCCTTCTTCTGTAGTTCTGCTTTGAAGCCAAAGTAGTCTGCTAGTGCATCACCTGCTTCATATAGTTGCTTACCGTTGGCTATCGCTTCTTTGATGACACCAAAGGCGGCATTAGCGGCGGCAAGCTCAGCTATCATCTGGAGGAGTCCTTCCTAGCATCCTCTGTACTGTTTGAGTCTCGTAGATACGAATACCTGTCCATATCAATGTAAACAACGCCGCCATCGGAGGCAACAGTTCACCAATCGTTCCTACCACGGTTACCACACTTAAACCATCAATGAGTGTCTTAGTGCTTTCAGTTGCCATCTCTTTCACTTCCTACCCTTAGATCGTATCAGGCCAGTCATTAATAGGAGCATTACCTGTAGGCATACCGTCAGCGTCCACAGGAGCGTCATAGAGAGCCTTAAATGCTTCTAGGGTAGTAGTGCCTAGGATTGCAGTTTCAATAGTGCCTGACGCAGTGCGGACAGCCGCTCTGTAATCCAATACGGAATCTGGTATCGCTGTTCCTGTCTCTGCCTTGCGTGTAACCATCCAATCAGTTGGTTGTAGGAGTCCTGCCGCTGTTGCTTTGACTTGGGCGATTGCATTGCTCTTTAGACCCTTGGTAATGATCTGCACACCATCTTCATCTAGCAGTGGATTGCCGTCTTCATCAACAGCGTCTACGTCATCCAATGCCTTTGGTACATCAGCACTCCAGTAGAAACGATTGTCGAACGGTACAGGCTGTAAGTCCTGATTCCACACCAGACCTTTAGCGGCCTTCTCCTCGTCTGTCCAACGATTCCACTGTGCAGGATGTTGTACGCCTTCAGCGTCTGTCCAAGCCCTGCCTTGCTTGATGACTCTACCTAAGTAAGTCCACACAATAATTTCTCCTATGAAGCCGTACTATATTTAAATGGGTTTTCGGCAAAGGCCATATATATGACATTTATGCCACTACCGTTATAGGCAGATCCATTACCACGAATCTTGACACCGTTAGATACGAAATCTATGTAGTATGCGGACGGTGTTCCTTCTGCATCTGCGCCATCTGGATATAAAATCTTAGAACGATAATTATATGGATCACGTTCTGCATCATAAACAGACCATCCTGACAGCCCATCAGTGCGCTTCCATAAAAACCATTTTGGCTTAAAGCCAGTGTATATAAATGGGCCATCTGCACTACCGTTGCCAGTGTATGAGCCAAACTTGCTGAATCCATCGACTGAGTGGAAGCAGTAGGCTATGTATGTATTACCATCACCGTTAGTTGGATTAGTGCCATTAACATTAGGTTTAAATGTTGTGCTTGTAAATGCTTGAGGAAAATAATCTCCATCACCAGAATTAGAATTAGCTGAAGTGTCATTTAAATTTAAATCAATATATGAACCAGTAACATTGATAGCTGTAAGCCAATTTGTTGAAGCCAAATCTCGACTTTTTACAATGACCATTTCAGGCGCACTATCTAAGCCGTGTCCAATAGTAGCGGAAGAAGAACCATCACCTGTATAGCTAACAATACTAAACCCACTGGTTGTATTCGCACTCACTGTTGAAGTGATAGAGCCATCTGTGTTGGATACACCAGAGCCGTTGGCTTTCCATGACCATGCGACATAATTTCTTCCAGTTGTATTTACATCTCCTTGATTCCCGATACTGAACCCGTCTGAATCAAATGATGTAACTCGATTAGTATTAGTATCTTCTGTCCCCGCAACATAACTACTAAATAAATATTTATCTGTCCCACGCACTACATCAACTAAAGCATGGTTTTCGCCAGTTACAGTTCGACCTTTTATCCACAAAAAATCTGGCTGATGACCGACTCCGGTGATGCTTTGGGTGCTTGAATTTCCTGCATAAAGAGCGACATTAAAGTAATCTTCAGGACTACTTCCCTGTGCAGGGTCTATCGCAGGGTCAGGTAGGTTGGCTGTGCTTAGTGGTAAATATGCCATCTCTGTTCCTTACGCCGGAGGATCGTACTTGAATGGTTGTTGGCCAAAGTTGGCAATGACATCACCATACCTATGACCGCCACCAAAAAATAATGTAGCACCATCAAGATTTGTGCTTGTTATATTATCGGTATGTATTAACGTGCCATTCTGATAAAACTTAACAGTTTTTGTTGCGCTATCAAGATCAACTGCTATTCCAAATACATCACCTAAACTTGCGTTATATCCAGTATCAGCATTAGTTGATGTATCGTAGTAAAAAATATCATTAGTATCATCAATAAAAATTGAAGATGTTTCTGCTGTTGCGCTTCCAAACCAACTACTAATATCTAGGTTTTCTGTGCTAACACCAACGTGTAATCTGTCGATGTTTGCGCCACCTTCAAATTCTGCATACCATTTACCTGAATTAAAGCCAATGGTAGATGAAAATGATCCTTGCGCCGCATCAGAATTAACTGCTCGCAAATTACCATCTGAAAATGTAATGTTTGAATTTGCATTAAGCGGATTCCAAGTACAGAAGTTATCAGTCGGACTATCCGCAACAGTATCGTTATGGTCTAGGTTGACTGGTTGCCAATCATTGTCATTACCACTC
>Ga0209037_1000206_pt1 | contig 17869 bp, 19 predicted proteins | sample SaaInl25SG_5_DNA_FD_188225 | JGI IMG/M metagenome (GOLD analysis project Ga0209037, IMG submission 188225) | Marine microbial communities from expanding oxygen minimum zones in the Saanich Inlet - ESP_125SG_5_DNA (SPAdes) (version 2) | ecosystem: Environmental > Aquatic > Marine > Intertidal...
GAAATCGCATCAGGGATGTCAGTGCGTGCATTGTGCGAGGATCTCGAGTGGACTCCGGACAAGAAGACGTTTTACACATGGATGTTTAAACACCCGGAGTTTCTCCACAAGTACGATGTAGCAAAAGCAGCCCAGGCTCATTGGGGCGCGGAGCTCATTGAAGAGATCGCAGACAACGCGACTGCAGAAACGGTGCAGGTAGATAAGCTCAGACTAGAAGCTCGCAAGTGGACTACAGCTCGACTGCTGCCAAGGAAGTATGGCGATCGGACGCAGCTGGACCACAACTCAAGCGATGGATCAATGTCGTCCCAACCGACAATAGTACAGAACGTAATCGTGAGGCCTGGCGATGCAGACTATCCAGTTCAAGACAGCTGAAGTATTTGAACCGCTGCTGCACCCAGCTCGCGTAAAAGCAGCCTGGGGTGGACGAGGATCAGGCAAGTCCCATTTTTTCGCAGAGCTCTTGATCAGAGACGCATTGATGCAGTCAGGACTACGCGCTGCATGTATTCGGGAGGTACAGAAGTCTCTCAAGCAATCATCCAAGCGACTGATCGAGGATAAACTGCAGGCATATAACCTGGGCGAGAATGCCGGGTTTAAAGTTTTCCGCGAGGTCATAGAGACTCCAGGGGATGGAGTAATGATCTTCACCGGGATGCAGGACCACACCGCTGACTCTATCAAGTCCCTGGAAGGTTTTGATCGAGCCTGGATCGAAGAGGCTCAGTCCATCAGTCACCGATCGCTAGAGCTGCTGACTCCGACAATCCGAAAGGATGGGTCAGAGATCTGGGCCAGCTGGAACCCCAACCGGCCAACAGATGCAATCGATCAATGGCTGCGAGGCGAGAACAAGCCAACAGGCTCTGTAGTCGTTAACGCCAACTGGAAGCACAATCCCTGGATTAGCCAGGTGCTGCTGCAAGAGCGGGAAGACTCATTGCGCATGACACCGGACCGCTATCCGCATGTATGGGAAGGTGAGTACGCAACAGTGCTGGAGGGAGCATATTATGCGAGGCATCTGTCAGAAGCTGCGCTTGAAGGCAGGATCGGATTCTTTGGTAAAGATCCTCTTGTTAAGCTGCATGCTGTATGGGATATCGGTGGTACTAGCCGCAAGTCTGACGCTACTGCCATCTGGATAGTTCAGTACATTGGGGAAGAGATTCGCCTGGTAGATTACTATGAAGCAGTCGGCCAGTCTTTCGAGGCTCATGTAAACTGGATGCGCGATCGGGGTTATGAGAACGCAATGTGTGTGCTGCCACATGACGGCAGGAAGCACGACATGGTCTACAACGTCACGCCAGAAGGATTTCTCCATGATGCTGGATTCACTGTCGAGTCTATCCCGAACCAGGGCCCTGGAGCTGTACTGCAGAGGATTGAAGCAGCAAGACGCATGTTCCCCAGCTGCAGATTCCACGATGAAAACACCAAGGGAGGAAGAGAGGCCCTTGGCTGGTATCACGAGAAGCGAGATGAGGCCCGTGGACTCGGTCTTGGTCCGGAGCACGACTGGAGTTCCCACGCAGCTGATGCTTTTGGCCTGGTGGCCATCTACCGGGAAGGCATTGGTCAGACAGACTCATGGGGTGATACAATACGCAGAAATCTCAAAGGTGTAGCGTGATCGATCATGGCAAGAAAGATAGTCAACATATTCGAGGAGCTTAAAAAGCTCGCTGACGAGGCTGGGGTTAACCTGGCAGAAGAGTATCCAACAGTCCCTACACCAGAGCTCAAGATCGACAAGAAAAAGGGCACTGAGTATCTAGGAAAGGGCACAGACGCCTTCAACAAGACTTTTCTCAAAGCACGCGGTGAAGCACAAAAAGATATTACCGCTGGCAATTATGACCCGTTCTTTCCTGTTGAAGATCGGTATTTCGTTGACCCATCAAAATACCCCTTAACCGGCAATACGTTGACAGACGCCATGCCTAAGAAAGCAGAGACAATTGCTAAGAAAAAGGCGGAGCTCGATACACCACAAGCACGCGCAGCATTGAACCAGGCATTTGACGCAGCAGCTGATGATCCACTTGCAGCAAACTGGTATGCGATGGGGCAGCTGGAGCAGTCATTCATCGATACGTTTGGTGAGGAGCTGGGACGCAAATTATTCAAAGAGCGTTTCGCTGATGCAATGGCAGCCACTACTGGCGGCATGGACCCGACTTCTAACCTGGTAGCAGCTCAGTACGGCAACTTTATGCAGAACCTGGGTAAGACATTCCCAGAGGCGTCCTATGAAATGTCGACTCCGATCGGAGGACGTTACATCTCAGGCAACGCCAAAATGTACAACAAGATCACTGCCGGTCAGTCACCAATGACTGCGACTGATCAACCAAAGCGTTTCAACTTCTCTGCAAACTTCCTGGGACACCAGGGACCGGCAACCATCGATGAGCAGATGACGATGGGTATGACTGGCGGGGAGCTCGCAGCACCTCCAAAGAATGCATACGGAATATTAGAAAATATTGTTGCTGAAGAGGCTTCTAAGCGCGGTCTACCTGGAGCATCGAATATGCAGGATGTTGCCTGGGCAGGATTTAAAGGTGAGCCAGGCAAGCCAATGATACAAATCGTCAACGAGGCTATCGAAAGAACAGCGCGTATCACTGGCCAATCTGCAGCTGAGGTAGTCGAGAACTACAAGAAAGGCATGCCACTGTTTGGTGTAGGTGGTGCTGGAGTCATAAGCTATGACGCTCTGATGGAGCAGGGAGCCAACTAATGGCGGCTACTGTCGGCAAGTACGCTCTCAAGGCTGCAGACAATGCAGCTGACTGGATTAAGAACATTGAGTTTGGCAAGAGTGCTGATGCTGTAGAAGAGCTGGGTGATACCAGGGTAATGATCCTGACCACAGAAGGCCTGGACCGTTACTTGCGATACAGCAAGCCTGGACGAGGCAATATCGAGGCGGTCAAAAGCGGTGGGCTTCAGTCAGATCTATACAAAAACAATAGAGCACCTGAAAGATACGCAAACTTTGTCGAGTTCGCAGAGCAGACAGACCAACCAATACATATGCCTACCATCAAGATCGATCCAGATGAAGGGATGCCGTTTATCGATGATGGCATGGTCACATACAGGGCAATGGCAGATGCAGGGCTAAAAGAGATTCCTGTATTAGTGAGAAAGGATGATGTGCGAGAGATCATGCCAAGCATCATCTCTGATGAAGGTGCATTTGGTTTAAGTCAAAGCAGCATACCTGTCACCAAACCAGTAGCTTTTAAGCCAAAAGAGCTCACTCCAGCGCAGCAGAAAGTGTTCGACTATGAAGTAACACAGCAAGGCCGTCCAGCGCATACAGCAAAGAGTATCGCCTTGGGTGAGCTCGATATGAGCCCAGCAGCAAAAGCAGCGCGTAAAGCGGACGAGGGTTTTACAGGGACTGCTTATCATGGCGGGTCACCTGATGTCACAAATGTCAAAGATTTGCCAGACGGTTTCTGGGCCTCAAAGAATCCAATTGTGTCGAACACATACACTAGGTCAGACACAGACTTTAGACCGGCCATGTACGAGATTGCGTACAACCCGTCACAGATGGGGCAGATGGATACCTACGGGTACAACTGGAATAAGCTGGAAGGCGTAGATTTTGATATCAATATGCCCAGCGGTGAAAAACTCAGCTTTGCTGACGATCTTGGATACGGAAGTTTTGTAAGCGGCCAGCCTATTGAAGATACAAATGACCTTGCAAGAATGTCAGGCTTCATGGGTCTCAAAGGTATTGAGATAGACCAGATCAATGACATGGGCTACAACATTGGCGCGGCCAGGCGTTCATTCCGCGACACAGTAGAAAAGGCGAATCCAGGTGCTACAAACGCAGAGCTAGAAAAAGCCTGGGGTGACTTCCTCAAGGATTACGACACCAAGGGTGCGACTAACGTAGTGATCACAGACCCATCGGTTGCGCGTTCAGTAACTGGTGCAGCGTTCGATCCACGCAACAGAGCACTGCCTAATATCATGGGCGGCAGCGGAGCTCTTGCAATAGGCCTTGGTGCTAATGAATCAGAAGCTGGAGTGCCTGACGCAGCTGCAAAAGCAGTCAATAAGGCGATCAATGTCCGGGTAGATAAAAAGGCCGGTATTGATTACGCAGATGAGATACTAAGCGGCAATAAAACCTTTGAGACTCGAAACACAGACAGTTTGCGTCCATATGTAGGGCAGCGCATTGGCATAGCCAGGACTGGGGCTGGAGAGGCAAAGGCTCTTGGTTCAGCAGAAATAGGCGAGCCGATCGTAGTCGATGAGGCAACATTCAGAACGATGCAAGATCAGCATCTTGTGCCCCCAGGTACAGATTTCGACATCAAGCCTGGCGGAACCAAGTATCTCTATCCTGTCAGCAACCCTGAGAGATTTGACACACCAAAGTCTGTAGGACATGGAATAGTGAGTAGAAAGATTCTTGGCGGAGGTACTGGGGCAGCTGTAGGGCTAAGTGCTAGCGATACATCTCAGGCAGCGGTAGAGCAGCTCAACAGTATTATGGAAGGTAGGTTGACCCCTGGATTCAAGTCACGGGCCACACAAGCGCAACAGGTGATCAGCGGCAAAGCACCGATCAACTCAACGCAGCAAGTTGTCTATGACACGATGGCAGCAGCTGCAGATCCAAATCCTGATGTAGGAAGCATTACTGGTGTAGCCAATAACCCAATATCCCAGGGTGCAGGCAAGCTAGGTTTCGCGCTGCAGAATTTCGGCAGCAACATGCAGTCTGCTGGTCCAGCTGGATGGATGGTTGGCACAGCGATCGAGGACCTTGGAAATATCGCAACGAGGGCAGCGTATGGAGAATCAAAAGCAACAGATCCCGCTATGGCCGTTCTTGATTTTCTGGCTGTTACTCCAGGTTCTTACATGAGCCAGGGTATGAGGACCGCAATGGCAGATAAAGACATCGCGCCCATGATATTCCGGGAATTATTAAAATGAGTGATACAATGCACTCAGCAAACAATCGCAGGGCTCAGTAATGGCTATCAGCAATTACACTAATCTCAAGACAACGATCAGTGACTTCCTCAACCGGGATGATCTCGATTCGGTAATACCTACATTTATCCAGCTGGGTGAAGCGCAGATGAATCGTGATATTCGCCACTGGGAGATGGAAGCCAGGTCTTCCGGTCAACAGTCCCAAGGTGATCAGTACATGCAGCTGCCAGCTGATTGGTTAGAGACCATCCGGTTTCATTTGACCAGCCAGGGCACAGACGCAGTCGAGCTCGCATCAATGGCATCGATCGCAGACAAACGCGCCCAGGTAGATGACCAAGCAGGACGGCCACGGTTCTACTCACATGTTCGCGGTGAGTTTGAGTTATTCCCGACTCCCGATGAAGACACCGATTTCGAGCTTTTGTACTACCAGAAGATCCCAGCACTGAGTGATTCAAACGCCAGCAACTGGCTCCTGGAGTATGCCCCTGACATTTACCTATACGGCAGCCTGGCCCATTCCGCGCCATATTTGCAGGAAGATGCTAGAATTGCAGTGTGGGCACAAATGTACGCTGCAGCAGTATCGCAGCTCAACTCTCAGTCAGAGCGAGTCAAGAACTCAGGGTCTGGCATTAGGCTTAACATTAGAGGACTTGGATAATGTCATTCTCAAACTTTTTGGAAACAGAGCTTCTGGACCATGTGTTTGCAAACAACGCTTACACATCACCTACAGCTGTTTACGTTTCACTGCACACTGCAAACCCAGATGAAGATGCGTCAGGTGCTGAAGTGTCTGGTGGCGGTTATGTGCGTCAGGCAGGATCATTCACTGTCTCAGGCAACACTGCGACAACTGATGCGGCTATCGAATACCCAACAGCCACTGCCGACTACGGCACAGTGACTCACGTTGGTATATGGGATGCATCATCAGCAGGCAACATGCTCGCATATGCCGCATTGACAGCCAGTAAGACGATTTCATCAGGGGACGTATTCCGTATCCCAACTGGTGACCTCGACATCACTCTGGACTAATCGATGGCAGGACGCGGATACGGTGTATCTGACTACGGGGAAAGCCTCTACGGTCAGACCAAGTTCCTAGACGGGGTAGCAACTGTTGCCGCGTCTGCGTCTACATCCGCTGTTGGTGGCGAGGTGTTCTATGGTGACGCATCATTCTCAGCGTCATCAACCACTGCATCGGCAGGCGTGTTTGTTATCGATGGTGCGGCCAATACGGTACAGGCCACATCAAGCCTTGCATCAGCGGCTGTAGAAGTCTTTGATGGATTGGCATCGATGGGCGGCAGTGCTGTCGGATCGACTGGTTCAGGCACAAGGGTGCGCGAAGCATCGGCAACGTCCACAGCAAGCGTCACAAACGCCACAGCAAGCCTCCAGTTCATTACTAATGCCGAAGCATCAACTGCATGCTCTGCGTCCACTACAGCGGCTTGTATTCGCGTCAGGCTCGCAGATGGATCGGTCACAGGATTGTCTGGGTTCGATGCTAGTGCAAACATTACTGCTGTTGGCGAGGCAACCCCACAGGGTCAGGCTTCTGTCAGCATCAGCTACATACGAGAACGCAGTGTGGCCGCTAACGCGATCCAAAGCGTCTCTGCTTTTGCTTCTGTCGATGGACGCGAGAAGTGGGAGCCAATATCATATACACCAGTAACATGGTCAGAAATAGCCGCTTAGAGGAGTAACTCATGGCTGATACCACAACAACCAACTACTCGCTGACTAAACCAGAGGTTGGAGCCAGTGAGGACACTTGGGGAACCAAGATCAATACGAACCTCGATACGCTCGATACGCAATTGAAAGCGGTCAGTGATGTGGCTGATGCGGCGGCATCATCATTAACTGATCTTGGCGTAACAGCCACTGCGGCAGAGCTAAATGCATTAGATGGCATCACCGCAACTGTGACTGAGTTGAATCACACAGATGGCGTTACCTCAAATATTCAGACTCAATTAAATGCAAAGGCGGCAACATCAAGTCTTGGTGCGCTTGCCACAGCAAATTCAGTAGGCGCGTCTACAATTGACGATAATTCTGTCGGAGCGGCAGAGCTTAATGTGTCTGGCAATGGCACTTCTGGTCAAGCCCTTACATCAGACGGTGACGGCACTTTCTCATGGGCTGATGCAGGCGGCGGCGGTTTTGTTGTTGCCGATGAGCAAGTATTCGCAAACTCAGGAACATGGAACGCTCCATCGGGAACTCAGTATGTTGAAGTTTTCTGTATTGGCGGCGGCGGAGCAGGCGGGGCTACTCCAAACAACGGTCAAAAAGCGGCCAGAGGAGGCGGCGGAGCAGGCGCGGCTTACGCTTATTATCCAATCAACACAACAGGTAATTCACAGACAGTTACCGTTGGCTCTGCGGGGAACAGAAACTTCAGCAACAGTAACAACAACCCACAAAATGGAAACTCAGGCGGCCAAAGCAAATTTGGTAATCTAGTTGTTGCTAATGGTGGCGGTGGTGGCACTACGGCAAATACTGACTCTGTGCCAAATAATGGTGGAGCAGGAGGCACTGGAACAGTAAATGGGACAGCTAATGCTTCTAGGACTTACTCAGGACAAGCATCTCCTACTAACAGCAATATCAACACAAGGGTGGTGGTTGCAGGAATGGGTGGGTCATCTCAAATCTCAGTGGATAATAGTCGTTCATATAATCGTGCAAGGTTTAATGCTCAACCATTTGGATCGGCGGGAAATGGAGGCGGCACGAGCCGCGTTACAGATAGGGACAGCGGGACTCCCGATCTAGAGCGGGACAGCAGTACCCTCCATTCACCGAATAGCGGTATTGTTATTGTCAAATCGTATAAAGAGGCTTAATGATGATTGCTCATGTGATTAAAGACGGAGTTATTGAAAACGTCATACTTGTAGAAGAAGACTCTGATTTGGAGGCATTGGGCGCACAGGCGATCCCAGATGGCGATTATTATGCAATGGGTGATACATATTCTGGAAATATAAATAATGATACAGTCGCTCTGGCAAGAAAAGACGCTGATATGCAGTGGCGAATCGATGAGCAGTTGCGTAGAACAGCTAATTGGGAAAGCGATTCATATGAAGCAACTCCAGAGCAGATTGCATACAGGAGGATTCTTGAGTCACTCCCAAGTGATGCAAACTGGCCTAATGTGACTATTCCGGAAAGACCGTAAAACACTTAAATTAATGGGGCGTAAGTGAAAGCAAGTACAGAAAATTTTGTTGGGATTTATGAAAACGCATTCTCAGATGAGTATTGTGATGATGTAATTCGAGAGTTTGAAAAATCAGTTGACTGCGGGTTTGCAAAAACCAGACAGCAGGTCAACGATATGAATAAAATCTCGAAAGACGATACGGCAATATGGTCTGGCGAATTGTACACTTCAGAGATAGATTTGTCTGGACTGCACAGTTTAATAGCAGGTCAATTCAATAAAGTATTCTGGGATCAGTGCTACCCCCATTACGCGAATGAATTTGCCGCTTTGGATGGCTCTGGGCATCACAATGTTTATGGCAATAAAGTGCAAAAAACTGAAGTCGGCCAGGGGTATCATCTCTGGCATTATGAATCAGCAAACAGAGAGTGTTGCAATAGACTGCTAACCCACATTGTTTACCTCAATGATGTTGAAGATGGTGGAGAGACTGAACTTCTTTACTTCAGCAAAAGATTCAAGCCAAAGAAAGGCACTCTCATTCTTTTTCCTGCCGCATTCACGCATACACATCGCGGTAATCCTCCACTCAGCAACGATAAGTACATTATTACTGGGTGGACTGAGTTTTAAATGAAGGCCTCCCTGCATCAAGGGCAGTGTGAGTTTTTGGTTGTTTCAGAGTTAGACAAGGAAAAGCTAAAAGATTGCTTTGATGAAGTTAAGCGGTTCCAAAGTAACTATCTGTCGCCAGACAACACTGGTGCCGCAAAAAGTGAGGCGGGAAAAGACAAAAAGAAGAACTCTGGAGTTTTCTTGAATGAGTTATACAACCAAGAAGAGTACGGAAGCTCATCATGCGTACAAATGTTTTCAAATATTTTCAATTACTTAAAGGGTTGTTGCTTCAGTAATAACTCCGCCTTTAACTACATTCATTGCGCTGAATATTTTTCTTGCTTGGCGAGCGCATATAAAGACGGTGATTTTTATGAGGCTCATCGAGATCATGCAAAGTTGACAGTTTTAATGTGGTTCTCAAGTGGTGGTACTGACGGGGGCGACTTAGTGTTTAGTGATTTCAACACTGGAATTAAGTTTGAGCATAACAAAATTGTTATTTTTCCATCTCACTACCGCCATGAGGTCACGCCCATCAGTACCGATCAGGAAGGCTTTGTGAGATACTGTGCGAGTGCATTTATCAACTGAGGCGATGCTATGCCGCTGATTCCCATCAAATTACCTCCGGGCGTTTATCGAGTCGGTACTGACTTTGAAGGCTCAAATAGGTGGCGTGACGCTAACTTGGTGCGGTGGCATCAAGGATCAATGCGTCCGGTTGGCGGATGGCGTGAAAAAGCAGATGCCTCATCTCTAGTCACAGCGGCTCCGCGGGCAATGCACATCTGGGTTGATAACACTCAGAATGCAAACACCGCATTAGGCACAGCCAATGAGCTTGTCTACGTTGCGGCATCAGGCACAGCGACTGACATCACCCCGGCAGGATTTACTACTGGCGATGAAGACGCGGCTATTAACTACGCATTTGGTGGCTCATTCTACGGCACTGGCTTGTATGGCGTTCGTAGGGAAGGCTCTCAGCAATTCCAAGAGGCCAGTACATGGTCACTGGATAACTGGGGCGAGTACCTTGTTGGATGCGCTACTTCAGACGGTAAGCTCTACGAATGGCAGGGAGACACAGAGACTCCTGCCGCCCAGATCAGCAACAGCCCAACATCATGCAAGGGATTGATCGTGACAGAGGAGCGGTTCATCTTTGCTCTGCAAGCAGGCGGCAACCCACGCAAGATCGCTTGGTGTGACCGGGAAGACAATACGCTATGGACTCCTGCGGCTACCAACGAGGCAGGCGACATCGAGCTACAGACACATGGAGAAATCATGTGTGCGGCCCGTATGCGCGGCAGAAGCATCATCCTGACCAACGTAGACGCCCATATAGCGACTTACCAAGGCCCGCCATACGTTTATGGCTTTGAGCGCGTTGGGACGGCCTGTGGGGCTGTATCGCGTAAATCACTGGTTGCCATTGATCAGGGCGCATTCTGGATGGGCCGTGAGTCTTTCTACATGTTTGACGGCTCGACAGCCAAGCAGATGCCATGCGAGGTGCAGGATTATGTATTTGAGGATATGAACGCCAACCAGCATTCAAAGGTACATGCGGTCCACAACAGCGAGTACGGTGAGATCTGGTGGTTCTACCCATCCAACGGTAGCACTGAGTGTGATCGGTACGTCTCATACGACTATTTAGAAAACCACTGGGAGATCGGACAGATCGACAGAACGGCAGGTGCGGACCAGGGTGTTTTTGCAGAGCCACAGTGGGTTGATGCGACAGGCGTGATCTATGAGCATGAGATCCACGGTATTGGTCATGGCTCATACACTCCATACGCTGAGTCAGGACCGATCAGTCTTGGCAATGGCGACACGGTCATGAAGGTCAACCAACTGATCCCTGATGAAGAGACTCAGGGTGAGGTCAACGTATCGTTCAAGACTCGGTTCCATCCAAACGACACAGAACGCACATACGGCCCTTACGACACATCTAATCCGACAAGCCTACGGTTTACCGGCAGGCAGGTTCGACTGCGCGTTGAATCGACAGGCAACCAAGACTGGCGCGTTGGTGTCATGCGGATCAATGCAGAGGCCGGTGGCAGACGATGAGTTGGCTACCGCCCCCGCCACACGGCAACAACTGGTCAGACTGGGGTGAGCGGCTAAACGCTTGGCTCTACCAGACAAAGGACCGGCTACGCCAGCTAACCAGTGGAGAGTCCGCTGCTGAAGACGGCATCCTGATGTGGGATCGAGAGATCGAGCATCCTGTTGTCTCGCTTGACGGTGATTGGGTTCCACTTGGCTATGGCGCGAATGAGCCAGACCAGGGTTATGGATACGGTGCTTTTGTAGACTTCAATGATCAGACAGCATCAACTATCAATACAGCAACAGCGATCACCTGGAGCACTACAGCATATTCCAATGGTATTAGCGTAGGCACTCCGACAAGCCGCATTGTGTTTACAAACGCTGGCAAGTATTACGTTCACTTCACTGCACAACTAAACTCAGCGTCATCGAACGCAAAGACATTCTGGTTCTGGCCACGGGTGAATGGGACAGATATCACTGGGTCAACAATGCGTATCACGCTGCATGACAATGGCGAGGCAAAAACTATCGCCAGGGCAGCAATCTTTGAGGTCAGCGCGGGCGATTATCTAGAAGCGATGTTTGCGGTTGACAGCCTTGATACTTCACTTGAAGCGTATCCAGCTGAGACATTTTGCCCAGCAGTGCCATCAGTTACTTTAATGGTGAAGAGCGTATGACGGCAGTGACAGAGTCTTCACTGTTAGTTCAAGAGATCGAACGGTGTCTACCCTGGATCGCTGACGCACTAGAATACAGCGGAGGTACACATACTCCTGTTGATGTTGCAGAAGGCATACTCAAGGGCACTATGCAGCTTTGGCCGGGACCGGAAGCATGTGCAGTCACAGAGATAGTGGTGTATCCTAATAAGCAAGTTTTACATGTTTTTCTGGCTGCTGGAAAAATGGAAGGCATAGTAGATATGCAAAAGTCAGCAGAGGAGTGGGGAAAGCTCCAGGGCTGCACGGCAATGACGATAGCAGGCAGGAAAGGATGGGCCAGGGTCTTGAAAGACGTTGGTTACCAAGAAAAATTTGTGACGTTAGCCAAGGAGTTAACATGAGTGGCGGTAAAGGCGGCAGCACGACTTCAGCGCAAAAGATCCCTGAGTACATCGAGGACGCATCTAAGCGCAACATTGCGCGAGCAGAACAGGCACAGCAGCTAGGATACCAGCCTTACTATGGCCTGGATGTAGCAGCATTCAATCCTACGCAGCAGCTCGCAGCACAGCAGAACATCAACACAGCCCAGGCATTCGGAATGGCTCCCCAGGGGATGCAAGCGTTCCAAGGAATGCCCCAGGCCCAAGAACAGGGCGGCATGTTTGGTTACTCATCCGCACCAATGTTTGAGCAAGCTGTCGCAGCAGCGCAGCAGGCGGATCCAACCCAGGCACAAATCTATGGCTCACTATTCGGCCAAGATCAAGGATATGGAGCATAACGATGGCTGGAGCAGCACCAGGCGGAATGACCGCTAACCCAATGCAACAGGCCTCACTTGCACAGCAAGGAGCTTTGGCCGGTACGGTAGGCGCGGGCACAACCAACATCGGGACCATTGCTGGCTCTGATATCGGTCAATACCAGAATCCGTACACGCAGCAAGTAATCGATGCGAATACTGCAGACATTATGCGTGGCGCGACAATGGGCATGAACCAGCTCGATTATCAGGCAGGCCGCGCAGGGGCATTTGGTGGATCTCGCCACGGTGTCGCCATGTCAGAGCTTGGACGCGGTGTTGCAGAACAGATCGGCCAGCAGTCAGCTGCATTACGTCAGGCTGGATTCCAGCAGGCACAACAGGCAGCGCAGTCAGATATCCAGAATCGGCTTTCCCAGGCAAACCTTGGTTTAGGTGCTTCACAACAGCTTGGTGCTCTTGGTCAAACATCATTCCAAACCGGACGCACAATCCAGCAGGATCTCGCGCAGCAGGGTGCTATGCAGCAGGCAATGCAGCAGGCACTGATCGATGCAGCGAAAGCTCAATACGCTGGTTACACAGGTGCACCAGCAGCAGGCCTTGGATATACGGTCCAGGCACTTGGTGCAGCACCAACCCCAGTCACCACTACACAGTCACGCCAGCCTGGTCTATTCGATTACCTGACCCTGGCAGCAACAGGCGCGTCTGGCACTAACTTTGGGACTTAACCATGTACAGCATCATGGAAGCAGTAGAGGCCGCGCAAAGACGCACAGAAGAGCGTGATCGTTTAAATCAACAGCGTTCACCATTTCTGCCTGTAGTGCAGCCGATCGCAGAGCCAATGGTGCAGATGGATATGGGTGGGGGCGATGGGCCTGGTATCCAGGACACCCGCACACAACATCAGATGTACCAAGACGCTATCGATGCCAATCAATATGTCGGAGCGATTCCGGTAGTTGGCCCAATTATTGGAATGCTGAATGATGCATTCATTGAGGACTATGAAGCCAAGAATCCAAACATGGTTGTAGGCGGCCCAAACAAGTTTTCAACAATCGGCAAGATTAAAGGCAAAGGCCTGACGGTAGAAGAGCAACTGCAGGCAAAGCAGGATGGTATTGGTCTAGGCAAGATGCTTGGTTTTGGAGATCAAAAGCCAGGAGGCGGGGCACAACCTGGATACTCACTGCTCGATAGAGTATTTGGCACAACCCCAATGAATGTCGCAAAAGAAGGTGACTACATTGGTGTATTCCCTGGCGGGGGCGATGGTGGCGGAAGCGAAGGCGGCCCTATCGGTGGATACGAACAGGAAGACCTCTCATTCGATTCTTTCGCAGGACCAACAGGGTACGCATAATGAACAAGATGATGACAATGTTAGATTTCCTGGGTATGACCGATGAGGAAGGCCAGGTAGACAACAAGCAAGTGCAAAACAGCATGAAGATGATGGCGGAGCAGGCTGCTAAAATGTCGCAGTTTGAGCAGCCAAATATGCAGCTCATGCAGCAGCCAAATCCTATGGCTGGTATGGATCCTCGATCAGTGGTGCGTGAAGGCGAGATAAACCCATACGCCCCTGTCAATTACATGGACCCAAGGTCTGTAGTGCGCGAAGGTGAGATGGGCGGCCCTGTAATGAGAGAGGGCCAAATGAACATGATGCAGCAATATGCTCCACAGAACATGAGCATGCAGCAGATTATGACTATGCTGAAGAGAGCTGGTTACTAGGAGTTAAAATGGCCTTACGTCCTCGCACACAACAAGTCGTCAGCATCGTTGATGAGCTCATGAGGCAGTCTGGGACGAGTCCTGCGACTGCACCAATGATGAGCCCTATTGTTCAATCAGTCCCTTCTGGGCCTTATCAGCCAGGGCAGATAGGACAATTAGTTCCAAGAGTGGAGCCAGTAGCGTCAGATCCAACTCCAAGAGCGTTAGGTGCAGAGGGTGAGTCTGCTATTGCAGTAATGGACACTCCTCCTGATTTAAGAGAGCGCGAGGCTGGGGAAGCGCAAATGCGTGATCTAGGCGGCAAGGCTACGCAAGCTGCTTTGTTAGAGGCTAAGACCCCTGAGCTAAAGACAGATCCTACGTTCCAGGACCGTATCAAAGGATTCTTTGGTGATCGTGGAAACATGCTACGCCTGGCACTAGCGTTTAACTCATTACGAACAACTCCAGACCAGGGCCTAGCGACAATGCTTGCAAATGAGCTTAAAGACTTATCTGCAAGAGGAAGGGCAGCAGAGTCTGCCAATAAGACCGTTGCTGCATTGAGGCAGATTGGCACTAAAGAAGCTCTACAAGCAGCTGACATGATTGAAGCCAACCCTACCCTAGCAAAAGAAATTTACAGCGAATACGCAGCCACTCAATTAAAGATGCCATCTGAGCAGCGCAAAGGCGAGGGCGATATCCGCAAAGAGTTTACTGGCAACGCTGAAGTTAAAGATTTTGGTAAGCAAGCATCTGCGTTCGGGCGAGTCGTTTCTTCAGCCCAAGATCCATCAGCTGCTGGTGACCTGGCATTGATCTTTAACTACATGAAGGTTCTTGATCCAGGATCGACTGTTCGGGAAGGCGAATTTGCAACAGCGCAAAACGCTGCTGGCATAGAGGGAAGACTCAGAAGTCTGTACAACAATGTGTTAGAAGGTACGCGACTCAACGATATTCAGCGTGAAGATTTTGTGAATCGCGCAAGAATGCTTTTCCAGGGCGCGGAGAGCGGATACCAAGGTATTAGAGATCAATACATCGATATTGCCGGTCAATACGGTTACGACACTGATCGTGCTGTCCCTGACCTATACCAAGAGTCATCGAGCCTGGCTAACCCACAGATAAGTTTCGATCAACTTCCAGAAGATACAAAAGCTCGATTCGGTGATGCTGAATCATGGAATAGACACTTCCAAAATCTGCCATACCTTGAGCAATTAAAACTAATGAGGTTGTTGTAATGTCTGAGTTTGATAAAGCTGTCGGAGCGCAGTTAGGTGAAGGCCAGCAAGATTTAGTTTCTGCGCCTCCAGCTGAATCACAAATGCTAAGGACGGCTGCCCAAGGATTATTGCTGGGTTGGGCTGATGAGTTAGAGGCTGGTGTTCGTTCTATGGTTTTCGAGGACCGGCCTTACGAAGAGATTCGGAATGAGATTCGGCAAAAAGTATCTGCGTACCAGGAGCAGAATCCTGGTGAAGCGTTAACAATGGAAGCACTTGGTGCTATCGCTCCAACAGCAGCAGCGTTTTTGATCCCAGGCGGACAGCCAGCGGCAGCAGCAAACACAGCTAGAATCGCAAGCGGAATAGGAAGTCTTGCAAAAAGAGGGTTCGCTGAAGGTGCAGTGACTGGGGCAGGCCAGTCAGAAGCCGATACAGTTTTGGGTGTCACAGGTGATGCGGCAACTGGTGGTGTCACTGGTGCAGTAATCTCTCCTGTTATGGGTGCAGCGGGTAATGTCATTAAGGGCAAGGCAAGCAGCGTGATGAATTGGTTGCGGTCAAACGTGGGTCAGCGTCCTAGCGATGCTGCGATGGCGGAGCTAAAACGCCTTGCAGATGCTACAGGTGATAGCGTTGATCAAATTGTCCAAGATATCCAGGACGGCAAAATACTGGCAGAAAACAGAACTCTTGCAGCAGCTGTCAGGGCCATTAAATCCAAAGGCCCTCAAGAAGCTGGCACTGCACCATCTAACATTGATACCACATTGCGGCAGCGAGCAAAGGAAACATCTGCGCGTGCCGGTGAAGCAGCAGAGCGGGCGTTAATGCCAGGCGCGTCATCAAGAAATGTATTCCAGTCCATTAAGGCATCAGACGATGCTTTGAAAGCAGCAGAAAGGCGCGGATACCAGGATGTATTTGGCGCGAACCCTGAAGTCTCTCCAAACATTGCTACATCCTTAGAAGAGCTTGCAAGAAGGTTCCCTAAACTTGCCGATGAATTAAACCAGGGATACCGGGAAAACAACCTGGTCCCACTGTTCGCTCCAGGGCGATCTGGGACATTGAATCTGCAGCGCGTACCAACATTGGAAGACGCTGAAGTGTTCTATCGTTTAATGCGCGATGAAGGCAATGCACGTTGGATGGCGGGTAAAGGACAAACAGCAGAGCCTCTTACAAATGCAATGGGCATATTTAAGGGGCAGCTGGACCAAACCTATCCTGCGCTTGCTTCAGTCAGAAAGGAAGCAGCCGCTCGACTTGGTGCTAGGGATGCTTTTGACGCTGGCCGTAAAGCGTTTGGCCGGGATGTGGATGAGCTGCAGTTTGAATTTGAAGCCCTCAATCCAGAAGCTAAACAAGCATTTAAGGCTGGTGTGTTGGCAGCCTGGAAGAACAAGGTCAGACGCAGCCCAACAGCTGTTGCACGCGGAGCTGAAGTAACACGCCAAGAGGGTGCTGTACTGAAGACGGTGCTTGGTGAGAACTTTGAGACCATGCTGCAAAAAGAGCTGGAGATCGCTGGTGAATCAGCAGAAGCGGTAAACCGCATTCTTTATGGATCAATGACTGCACCACAAGCTGCTGCAGAAAAAGCCATTGGTTCTGGTCAAATAGGTATGGCGGAAGTTGTCGGGGCGTATAGTTTAGATCCTTTGGCAATGGCGGCTATTGTTGGCAAGTTGGTTCAAAAGAATGCACCAGGGCTTAAGCCAAATGACTACCAGAGAATCACAGAAGTATTGTTGAGCGATAATCCTGATTTTGTTGCTAGAATGCTAAATGACCAAGTCAGCCTGGGTGATGCCTCTCGCGTGATCGAGGGAGCATTGGCAACTGGTGCAGAAGCATCAAGACGGGCTGCCACAGTAACCGGCTCCGGAAGAGCTTCACAGGCTGTGAGTCCTGGAATGCAGGGCATCCTAGATATGGCTACACAAGGAATCGCTCCATGATCGATATTGAAGAAATGGTAGAAGACGCATTGGAAGGCGAAATGGAAGAGCAGACTGAAGATCAGGCATCTCCATTCCAACCAATGGATGAAAGCGAGATTGAAAGCATTGCTCGCGATGCCGTTTCTGATGCCATCGATTTTGTTGAGTCAGAGATCGCTGAAGATCGTATCCAGGCACAACGCTACTATGAAGGCGAAGTGGACCTGGAAGCAGAAGAGGGGCGCAGCCGGGTAGTATCTACCAAGGTCCGCGATACCATTCGCCAGATCAAGCCAAGCCTGATGCGCGTGTTCCTGTCTAATGAACAATACGTTCAGTTCACTCCATCGAACCCACAGGAAGTGACAGCTGCTGAAACGGCAACAAAGTATATCCACTCGCAGTTCACAGAGAAAAACGGGTTCCGCGTATTGTCGGACGTTTTCCACGATTCTTTGCTCAAGAAGGCAGGCATCGTAAAAGTGTACTGGGACACCAGTAGAGAGTCCAAGATACATGAATACTCCAACCTGACAGAAGAAGAGTTTATGGTCCTGGCACAAGACCAGGATGTGGACGTAATCGAGCACTCAGTCACATATGAAGTGCAGATGGACCCTAATGGCATG
>Ga0209037_1000214_pt1 | contig 17423 bp, 14 predicted proteins | sample SaaInl25SG_5_DNA_FD_188225 | JGI IMG/M metagenome (GOLD analysis project Ga0209037, IMG submission 188225) | Marine microbial communities from expanding oxygen minimum zones in the Saanich Inlet - ESP_125SG_5_DNA (SPAdes) (version 2) | ecosystem: Environmental > Aquatic > Marine > Intertidal...
TTCCAAACGCTGAGCTACACCATTGACGTCTACCGCAAGCAGCTGAAGGCGTCGCAGGATTGGTTGGAATTCGCGGCGTACGTCAGTTTTTTTCCGCAACTCGTTGCAGGCCCCATTGAGCGCGCCTCGCGTCTGCTCCCGCAGCTCCAGCGGAAGCGCAAGGTGACAGAGGCCGCGGTGCTCATCGGGTGCCGCATGATTGCCTGGGGGCTTTTTAAAAAGGTCGTCATTGCCGACAGTGCTGCGCAGTACGCCAATGCGATTTTTGGGGCTTCGGAGGACATGTCGGGGCCAATGCTCACAGTGGGTGTAGTGGCCTTTGCCATTCAGATTTACGGGGATTTCAGCGGCTACAGCGATGTGGCCATCGGGCTGGGGAGGTTGTTTGGGTTGCGCCTGAAAAGCAATTTTCGATTCCCCTATTTCTCGAGAAACGTGGCCGAATTTTGGCGACGTTGGCACATCAGCCTGAACACCTGGTTCAGGGATTATCTGTACATCCCGCTGGGAGGGTCGCGCGGTGGCCAGTGGATGGCGCTTCGCAACGTCGCGGTGGTGTTTTTGGTCAGCGGACTGTGGCATGGGGCCGATTGGAAATTCGTGGTGTGGGGAGGGATCCACGCCGCGTTGTTCGTGCCGGTCTTTGTCATGGGCCGGAACCGCGTGACGTTCGATCAGTGGCATTGGACGCATGTGTTGCGCATGCTTTGGACGTTTGTTTTGGTGTGTTTTGCCTGGATTTTCTTCCGAGCAGAATCCATGGGTCAGGCGATTCAAATCATCCACGACATCAACGAGCGTTGGGGAGACGGCTTCGCAGGCTGGGCCCAAATGCGCTCCTTCTGGAAGGCCACCGACGAGCGGCTTTTCGCGTTGGCTTTTGCAGCATTCATGCTTTTGGAGTGGGTGCAATTCCGACGTGGCATTCGATGGATGTGGCGAGGGGTGTGGCGAGGCCCATGGGTGGAGGGTCTGCTCGTCTTGGCAACCTTGGTGTTTTCGCTTCGGAATGAGGCAAGCACCTTCATTTATTTCACCTTCTGATGGTTCGGCGCGTCACATTCATCCTCCTGTGGTTGTTCGGTTTGGCTTGGGCGGCACACATGTGGTTTCGTCACGCATCGATGCGTCAATTTGACAAGGCGCACGGCCACAAGTGGGTGCTCGTTGGGGACAGCCATGCGGACGACATCCGCTGGGGAGGGCGTCCACGGTTCAGCGGGCCGGCCCAGGATTTGTACAGTTCCTTGAAGATGGTCGAGTCGCTCAGGGAGACCGCGACGGATTCGTCCAAGATCCAGGGTGTGGTGCTGACCTTTTGGCCCAACAAGTTCAGCCCGCTCGCCGAGCGTCGGTTGAGCGGAGCGGCCCAGGACGACAATTGGGGGAGCATGGCGTTTGGCCGAATTGCGCCGCTCATGACCCTCCGCGACTTGTTCCGTGGCGACGTTCCGCTACGCTACCGACTGCGCATGGCGTTTCACACGTTGCAATTCAAGACCACCTTCGCGTGGTGGGATGTGCAATGCGAAGAAAAGTCGGTTGGAGAGGGCTACACCTATGGCCTTTCCGAAGTCATGATGGACCAAGATTGGTGGGGTGAGGCCCGTATCGCACCGGGGTTGTTCGAAGCCATTGTGGAAGAGGTGACGTCGCAAGGGTGGCATTTGGTGGTGGTTGAGAATCCCCTTCACCCATGCTATTACGATCAAGTCAATGCGGAAGCGCTGGAAGGTTACAATGCGTGGATGAGCGCAGTCGATCAACACCCCTCGGGTCAAGTTCACTGGCTGGCCTTGGGTCGCGAGAACGGCGATTTCGACGTTTTTCGTGATTACCATCATTTGACATGCAAGGGTGAAGCCCTTGTGAAGGAGGCGCTGGACGAGGTGCTTGCCGGCATCTCAGAGTAGACCGCCCTTTGGGCTTGACCCGTGCGGTGCTTCCGCGCGCATTGCCCCGCATTTTCGGGACTACCTCCCTCGCGTGGCTCGGTCGGTGGACCCAGGAGGGGGCCCTCACCCAACACCCACACAAAAGCCTTCCCACCCTGCGGGTGGGTTTGTCTTTTTGGCTCCCTGCTCATGCACTCAAGCAAGCTTGGCGCATGTTTGGGAACCAAAAAGCCCCTGCAAGCAGGGGCTTTTGTGTGGATGTTGGGTGGGCGGTGAGGGACTCGAACCCCCGACCCCCTCGGTGTAAACGAGGTGCTCTGAACCAGCTGAGCTAACCGCCCGGGGGCGCGAAGATAGCGAAGTATGTTTGTTGCTCATGCAAGACAAAAAAGGAATGAAAGCGATGTGGGCAAGGCTTTGCGACAGCAGACCGGTTTCATGCGTGCTGGGCAAGTCTTGGCGGTCCCTTCATTCGCCGACGTTGTTCACCTGGGCGAGAGCCTTGCAACCGAGACGACGACATTGGCCTTTGTTTGTCCTCGAAGGTGACGCTTGTGGGAACTCGCCATCGCTGAGCCGGGTTCGCGAAGAGTTGCTGAAAAGGGATGACATCTTGCGCCGGTTGGATCTGGGTGCCGGAAGCCGGAATCAGGGCGAAAAGGGGAATTCCGAGAGGAGGATCTCGGAATTGGCGGCGACGTCGTTGACTCCTCAAGAAGACCTTGAAGGGATGTGCCGATGGCTCCGGGTGATTGGTTCCCAGGGGTCTCTCTTGGAATTGGGCACTTCGCTCGGCGTGACGTCGGCGGCCGTGGCTCAGCTGGGGTGGCACGTGGAGACTTGGGAAGGCTGTCCGGAAACCTTGGGCGTGGCCCGTGAAGTCTGGGAAGCGTTGGGGTTGATGGAGGCCATCCAAGCGAAGCAGGGGGATTTTCGTGATTTGCTCAAGGAGGTGCCCTCGGAAGCGAGATGGGACGTGGTGTACCTCGATGGGCTTCACGAAGGAGAGGCGACGGCTCGCATGGCCCAAACCTTGGCGCCTCACGTCGAAGTGTGCCTGGTTGTGGACGACATCACGTGGAGTTCGGGAATGCATCGGGCGTGGCTTGCGTTGCAAGACGAGCCGGAATGGCGGGTGAGTTTTTCGTGGCGAGGCCGAGGATTCCTATTGAAGGCACCGCACATGGCGCGTCAGCGATTTCGTTTGGGCTGAAAGCCTAAACAACGTCAAGCTGGCGGAGGACGCTGAACTTCTGCCTACCTTGGGGGTTCCAAAACCACAGACATGAAGACTTGGATCATGACCCTTGGCCTTTTGACGATGGCCAGCACAGCGATGACGGCGCAAGACGGTCGCTTGGTCGCAAAGGAAGAAGCCGGACAAGGAGGCGTTTACCGCCAGACCCTGCGTAGCGGTGAGTTTTATGGAAAGCTCATCTCCTACACTCAGGCGAACAACGAGCAGGTTCGCTTTCAATGCGACGACATCGTGTTGCGCATGACGCGCGACCAAGACTTTCTCAAGGCTCTGGAAAGCCTGAAGAATTACCGTTTTGACAGCACACTGGAAGCGTTGAACGTGTTGGCTTCTCACGGTTGGGAAGTGCGATCTTCCATGGTCCTTCGTGGTCGGAATGGCGATGAGCAACACTACTTGCTTGCGCGTCCAGTGGACAGCATGATGCCAGCCTCGCCTTGGCTTGAAAAGGCCGGCGGAGTGGGGGATCGCAACAGGTAACCTTGCAAGTAGGAGGAGTTTGGCTTGTTCGCGCTCTCGGCGCTTATGTCCTTCTGCAATTTGGGTGGTGGGCCTTTCTGCTCGCGAGCTCGGGAGGTCCTAGAGAGCAATGGATGGTTCTCGGAGAAGGGACGGTGTTCGCCGCACTTTTGGTGTTGGGCTTGCACCGTTTGGAACGCAACATGCGCAGAGAGCGCGTGAGATTGGCGCGTGAGCGCAACATGCTCTTGGGGGTGACCCACGAATTGAAGACGCCCCTTGCCAACGTGCAACTTGGGGTCGACACGTTGAGAAGGCTCTCCCTTTCTGACGACGAACGTGCTTTGGTGTTGGAGAACATGCAATCGGGCGTCCGGGACTTGGAGCGCCGTGTGGAAGACATGCTCGTGGCGACGCGGCTGCAGCGCCAATCGGAGGTTCAGGCGGAGTTGTTTTCGTGGGGCAGCATGGTGCAAGATGCCGTGGGCCGGACGTTGGGGATGGCCAAGGGGCGTGTCCAAGTGGAGGGGCCATGGAATGAGCTTGATGTGGTTCGTGGGGACCGAGCCTTGTGGACCTTGGCGACCACCAACGTCATCGAAAATGCCCTGAAGTATTCCAAAGGAACGGTCGGAGTTCGGGCACATGTGGATTCAGAAGAGGCCAGTTTGGAGGTGGAAGACGAGGGGTTGGGCATAGCGCCTGAGGATCGGCAAGCGGCACTTTCCCCGTTCGTCCGGCTTCAAGATGAGGGAGCAGGCACCGGATTGGGTCTGCATTTGGTCGCCCAAACGGTGGACCTTCACGGCGGTCGCATTGACATGAAATCCTTGAAACCGACAGGTTTTGTGGTGCGCCTTGTTTGGCCTCATGCACATTGAGCCGTCCACTACCTTTGCGGCGTGAAAACGGCATTGATCATCTTAGACGGCTGGGGCCTCGGGAATCCCGACGGCAACAACGCGATTGAAGTGGCGAATACGCCCTATGTGGACGGCATGAGCGCGGAGGTTCCGCACGCGACACTGAGGACGGACGGCGAACACGTCGGCCTGCCATCGGGTCAAATGGGCAACAGCGAAGTGGGGCACATGAACATCGGAGCAGGACGTGTGGTGTACCAAGATTTGCTTCGCATCGACCGCGCCGTTGCCGACGGATCCTTCCACCAGGAAGCGGTGTTGCGAGACGCGCTCCGCGAGGCTTCCCAGCCCGGAAAGCGGCTGCACCTGATGGGGTTGGTCTCACGGGGAGGCGTGCACAGCCAACAAAGTCACCTTCACGCCCTCGTGGATGCGGTTGCCCAAGCCGAAGTGCCGGATTGCGTCATTCACGCCTTCACGGACGGACGCGATACAGCACCTCAGATGGGGACGACCTACCTCCGGGACCTCGAAGATCATTTGAGCGGAACGGGCGTGCGCATCGCGTCTGTGCACGGTCGCTACTACGCGATGGATCGCGACAAGCGCTGGGAGCGCGTGGCTCGAACGTACCGTGCACTCACCGAGGACACTGCAGAAAGGCATGCTTCTGCCTTGCAAGGGGTGGAGGCGCATTACGCCAAAGGGGTGACGGACGAGTTTGTGGAGCCTTTTCAAATTGAAGGAGTTGATGGACTGATTCGGCCTGGTGACGTGGTGCTTTGCTTCAACTTCCGCACCGACCGTTGCCGTGAGATCACTCAGGCCTTGACGCAAGAGGCGTTTCCTGAGGTGGGCATGACGCCCTTGGATTTGCACTACGTCACCATGACCAACTACGACGAAAGTTTCCGAGGTGTCCACGTCTTGTATGACAAGCCCAACCTCGTGAACACCCTCGGCGAGGTGGTGAGCCGGCATGGAAAGACCCAATTGCGGATGGCGGAAACGGAAAAGTACCCTCACGTCACCTTTTTTCTGAGTGGCGGGAGGGAGCAGCCGTTCGAAGGGGAGCAGCGCGCCATGGCTTCAAGTCCCAAGGTGGCGACTTACGATTTGCAGCCCGAGATGTCTGCTCCGGAATTGGCTGACAAGGCAGTGGATGCGCTGAAGACGTGGCAGCCAGATTTTGTGTGCCTGAATTTCGCCAACCCGGACATGGTCGGGCACACCGGGGTGTTCGACGCCGTGGTGAAAGCCGTCGAAACCACTGATACGTGCTTGGCAAGGGTCATGGAAACGGCCAAATCCCAGGGATACGCGGTCGTGGTCATCGCCGACCACGGCAACGCCGACCTCGCCAGGAACGCCGACGGAACGCCTCACACGGCCCACACCACGAACCCCGTTCCGGTCTGGGTGTACGGGGCTTCAGGCGGCGTTCGCGACGGAATCCTTGCCGACGTCGCTCCTACCGTGTTGTCTTTGATGGGCCTTCCTCAGCCCATGGAGATGACGGGGGTGTCGCTTGTTTAGGAGGCAATCAAAGCTTGCGCACAAGCGTCAACAGACCCGACTCTTTGTAGCCGTCAGATCGCAACAGCACCCACTGGTAGGTTCCTTCAGGGGCCAAGTCGCCGTTGGCATAGCGTCCGCCCCAAACCAGTTCAAACTCCGTGTCGTTCAAGGTCTCGTCCTTGAAAACGACGGTTCCGTTGCGGTTGTAAACCAGCAGTTGAGAGCCTCCGAATCCGGTCAAGCCACGAATGCGGAAGTTGTCGTTTGAGGCATCGTTGTTGGGAGTGAATACGTTGGGGATGACGCAATCCCGAACCTTGATGGTGGCTTCTGTTTCGTACCCACAGGTGTCAACGAGGGTGATGACCCCTTCCCAAGGCTCGGTGCCAGAAATGATTTCGTTGAGCTTGTAGCGGTCGCCGACAGGCGAGGCGTCTACACGTAGCAAATTGCCCAAAGGAGTTCCCGTGATGAGCGATGCGCCGTTGTATCGGACATCTTCAATGAAAACGTCTCCATTCAAGGCGGGGAAATCTTGCCGGTCATCCAGGCAGATTTCGTCGTCAAAAATGATGGGAAAGCGAACCTGCTGTTCAAAGTCGTAGACTTTCCCACATTGGTCAATGACTTCAATCGCCACCGTCAACTCGGGCACCAATTCACCCTCAGCGTCGAGTACCGAGAAGATGGAGTCAAACGAGGTGGTCCACTCCGAGGCATCTTCCCAGGCATTGTTCCAGACGTTGCCTCCCCAAACGTAGCGGAAGGGACCGTAGCCAGTAACGTTGTCGTAGCCGAGCATCTGAGTGCCATCCAGGGTTTGGCATGGCGCCGTCATGGGCGTCACCTCCACGGGCAACGGGTCCAAAATGACCACCCGCGAAGAAGTCACGACGGTTTCACCGCAGCCGTTCACGTATTCAAACGTGATCTCAACGAATTCGACGCCTTCGGCAACCCCGTCGTCCACCACGCCGAGGGTGATGTCGCTTTCGGTTTGGCCTGGTGTCATGATGACTTCGTTGAAGGAGTCGCTGTAATCCAATCCAAGCAAGGCCGATCCGGCCAAGTTCAAGTACAGCGTGTCCAGCAAGTCGATTTCCACCTCGGGGCGCACTACGGTGAATTGCGCGTCGTTGCACCCTTCGATCACCACCGCGTCAATTTGAACCAATTGCCCATCCACTTCAACGGAAATGCCATTGTCCGCAGACCATGCGCCGTAGGGGAAACTCTCGCCGTTTCCGTAGGCAAAAACGGCAGGAAGGCCAATGGCGTCCTCGTAAGGCACAATGTTTTGAAGGCCATCTGCAGCCAGAGGCACGGCGTCGGCATTCAAGTCGACAGAACCTGCCGAAAAGCTGCCCGCCTCGAGCAGAACGGCGGAGTCCAAGATGCCGTCACCCCCATCCGCGATGCACAATCGGATGTGGTACGTCTCCCCACATTGCAGGACCGAACCCGCCTCAAGCAACACGGTGATGCCGTCCATCTGCGTGGCATTGGGGTCCGGATTGTTGTCGTTGTTGGTGTAGAATTCGCTGAACGAGTCGAGGTTGACGGTGTTGATGCTCACAGGCGTCCCCCCCGATCCTGGGACGATGGCCAAGTTGACGGAAGCGTTGCTGAAAGTCCCATTGATGCCGGGGCCATCGAGAAAGAGCCCAAACGTATCGTTGACTCCTCCGCCGACGTATTCGTTGTATTCTTCCGAGCAAAAGCTGTAATTGAACGACAACGAATCGCCTGTAGCCACGAAATCAAATTCCAGCACGGCTGCGTCGAAGGTGTTCACCCCGGAAAGTGTATTCAAGTCGGGGTAGGCCCCGCCACCAACGTTCATGCCGGCTCCACTTTGGTTGTTGGGGCCAACCAAGAGGGAAAGATCCCCTGTGGAGAGCACGATGCCCTCGCCAATCGGCAAATTGCCGTTGTTGTTCACGAAGGTTCCTCGCTGGGTGGCTGTCCCGGTGAAGGTCACGTTGGACACTTGGACGTCCGGTCCGACAAGGAGAGTGACGAGTTCTTCCGGTGTCAGGGAGTTGTCAGTGGTGATTTGGGCTTGAATGCTCAAAGTCCAAACGAACAGAACTCCAAGGAGGGCGAAGGATCGCGAGAGATGACGTGAATTCATGTTTCAGGCTGTATCCACCAAACTTACGAAAGCGGGAAAGGGTTGTTTGCGAGTCAAGAAGCTAACTTCGCACCATGGCCGGTGGACAACCTTTGATTCAAGCACGAGACCTTCGCAAAACCTACCACGTTGGGGACCAAGTGGTTCATGCTTTGGACGGTTTGGATTTGGATATCCGCGCCAACGAATACGTGGCCTTGATGGGGCCTTCGGGGTCTGGCAAGTCCACGCTCATGAACATGCTGGGATGCCTCGACAGCCCAACCTCGGGATCTTACATCTTGAATGGACAGGACGTCAGTCGGCTGGAGGACGATTCGCTTGCCGAAATTCGGAACCGTGAAATTGGGTTTGTGTTCCAAACGTTCAACTTGCTTCCGCGCTACACCGCGTTGGAAAACGTGGCGTTGCCGATGGTGTACGCTGGGATTCCTAAAGCCGATCGCCAGGCGCGAGCCCGCGAGGTTCTGAAGCAGGTCGGACTCGGTGATCGCATGGATCACAAGCCCAACGAACTCAGTGGCGGACAGCGGCAGCGCGTGGCTGTGGGCCGAGCGTTGGTGATGCGACCGAGCATCATTTTGGCGGACGAGCCGACAGGGAACCTTGACTCCGCAACATCCGAGGAGGTCATGGAGTTGTTTGGCGACATCCAAAAGGCGGGAAACACGGTCATTCTCGTCACCCACGAGGAAGACATCGCGGCCTTCGCCCACAGAACAGTGCGCTTGCGCGACGGCCGGGTGGAATCCGATTCCTGAGTTCGAAATTCCTGGGGCCGCAGCCGCTGAAGCCGGCCTCCCTGTCTTTACTTTGTGGTAGGACCCCGAGGAACGGGGAAAAGCCTACGACATGACGGATTTTCAGACCCCAGCGCGCACGCGCATCGCCCTCCTCGTGAACGACACCCACGTGGGCCAAACGGTCCGCGTATGCGGATGGATTCGGACGTTTCGGAACGACCGCTTTTTGGCGGTGAACGACGGTTCGACGTTGAACAATTTGCAGTTGGTGGTCGACAAGGATGCCACGACACCTGAGGTGCTCAAGCAGCTCCACACGGGCGCGTCTGTCGATGCCGTTGGGATCTTGGTGGAGAGCCAAGGCGGAGGTCAGGCCACGGAGCTCAAAGTGAGCACGTTGACGGTGCTTGGGGGTGCAGACCCTGAGGAGTTCCCCATTCAAATGAAGCGCCACAGTCTGGAATTCTTGCGCGAAAAGGCGCACTTGCGTTTCCGGACCAACACGTTTGCTGCGGTGTTCCGCGTGCGGCACGCGCTTCAATTTGCCGTGCACACGTTCTTCCATGAGCGCGGTTTTTACCAGCTTCACACGCCCATCATCACGGGGAGCGACGCGGAAGGGGCAGGGGAGATGTTTCGAGTGACCACGCTCGACCTTGAAAACGTTCCCAAGAACGACCAGGGCGGGGTGGATGTGGAACAGGATTTCTTTGGCAAGGAAGCCAACCTTACGGTCAGCGGTCAACTGGAGGCGGAACTCGGGGCGATGGCGCTGGGCCAGGTCTACACGTTTGGCCCCACCTTCCGCGCCGAGAACAGCAACACGTCTCGGCACTTGGCCGAGTTTTGGATGATCGAACCGGAAATCGCGTTTGCGGATTTGAAGGACGACATGGCCCTTGCAGAGGACTGCTTGAAGTACGTCTTGACGTATGCCTTGAAGCACTGTCCTGAGGATTTGGCCTTCCTCGAAAAGCGTGAGCTTGAGGCGGAGAAAAACGTGCCCCAAACCGAGCGGCACGAGCAGCCCTTGCGCGAGCGGTTGCAGGCCGTGGTGGATGCGCCATTCACGCACATCACGTACACGGAAGCCATCGACTTGCTGCGCAACTCGAAGCCGTATAAGAAGAAGAAATTCAAGTTTCCGGTGGAGTGGGGCATCGACTTGCAAAGCGAGCACGAGCGCTGGCTGGTGGAGAAGCACGTCGGTGGTCCGGTGATCGTGACCGACTACCCTGCCAGCATCAAGGCCTTCTACATGCGTGCAAATGACGATGGAAAGACTGTGGCGGCCATGGATGTGTTGGTGCCAGGCATCGGCGAAATCATTGGGGGAAGCCAGCGCGAGGAGCGGTTGGATGTGCTGAAGAAAAAGTGCGCGGATTTCAACATTCCCGAAGAGCACGTGTGGTGGTATTTGGAGACGCGGAAGTTTGGGACGGCGCCGCACTGCGGGTTTGGCATGGGTTTTGAAAGGCTTGTGATGTACGTCACCGGCATGAGCAACATCCGGGACGTCATTCCATTCCCGCGAACCCCGCTGAACGCCGAATTCTAACCCCTTATGCTCAAGCAGAGCCTCCAACAAAAGCTCCTCCAAAAGCTGTCGCCCCAGCAGATTCAATTGATGAAGCTGCTGCAGGTGCCCACGTTGGAGCTCGAGGCTCGGATCAAGCAAGAACTGGAGGCGAACCCTGCGCTGGAAGAGGGAGCAGAGCGCGAAGAAGTTCAAGATGATTTGGACTTGCAGGAGCAGGACACGTCGGAAGCCCTCGAGGATTTTGATTTCGACGAGTACTTGGACGACGAAACGCCGGACTACCAGCTGAGTGCCCGCAACCATGGGGCGGACGTGGAAGACCGCGACATCCCTTTGGGAAGTGGAGCGACCTTTCGCGAATTGCTTGCGGACCAGCTCGGGCTGCTTGACACGACGATGGAAACGCGCGCGCTTGCCGAGCACCTCATCGGACATTTGGACGACGACGGGTACCTGCGTCGCGATTTGGACAGCATCGTCAACGACTTGGCCTTCACCCAAGGCATCGACGTGCCGCGAGAAGCCCTTGACGGTGCGCTCGAAGTGGTCCAAAGTTTGGACCCGGCTGGGGTGGGCGCACGAGATTTGCAGGAATGCTTGAAGCTTCAAATTCAACGCAAGAGAGACGACAAAACGTTTGACGATCCCCGCCAAAATGCGTTGGCGCTTGCGGCCACCCTTCTGGAGGACGAATACGACGCGTTCACCAAGAAGCACTACGACAAGATGCAGGCCGCGTTGGACATCACCGAGGACGTCCTGCGAGAGGCTTTGGATGAATTGACAAGACTGAACCCTAAACCCGGCAACTCTGGGAGCGAATCGTCACGCATCGTGCATCACGTCATCCCTGACTTTCTCTTGTCGGTCGACGGCGAGGACGTCGTGTTGCAACTCAATGGCAGGAATGCACCGGAGCTCCGTGTAAGCAGGACCTACCGAGAGATGATGGACACCTATTCGCAAGGTGGAAAGCAAGACAAAGCCACCCGGGAGGCGCTGACGTTCGTCAAGCAAAAAGTGGACGCGGCGAAGTGGTTCGTTGACGCCATTGCCCAGCGGCAACAGACGCTCACCAAAACCATGCAGGCCATTGTGGAACACCAACGCGCCTATTTTCTCAGTGGCGACGAAGTCGATTTGAAGCCGATGATCTTGAAGGACATTGCCGACCGCATCGGAATGGACATCAGCACCGTGTCAAGGGTGGCGAACAGCAAGTACGCTCAAACCCCTTACGGCACGCTCTCCCTCAAATCGTTCTTCTCTGAAGGCATTTCCACCGACAGCGGGGAAGAGGTGAGTTCCCGCGAAGTCAAGAAAATCCTTCAGGACGCCATTGCGGACGAGGACAAGCGCAAGCCGTTGTCCGACGAAAAGCTCGGGGTGCTGCTCAATGCAAAGGGGTACAACATCGCTCGCCGCACGGTGGCCAAATACCGCGAGCAGCTCGGCATTCCTGTCGCGCGATTGCGCAAAGAGCTGTGATGACCTCCCTGGCCAAAGTCGTCAGCGCGATTCTTCACCCGTTGTGCATGCCCCTCTTGACGTTGAGCTTGCTGTTGGCCGTCGACGGTTACCTCGCTCACCGGCTCGGGCTGTTTGCTTATTTGTTTGTGCTGTTGACGATCAACACGCTCGCACCTGCCTTGTCGCTTTGGATCTTGAAACGCCGGGGTGTCATTTCAGATTGGGACATCCAGACACGAGCCGAGCGGCCGCTGCCGTTCCTGTTGGTTTTGGCCTATTACCTGATGGCCTATGCCTTGGTGGTGAACAGCACGGCAGTGGAAGTCCCGTTGTTCTACCGCAACGTGTTGCTCGCGCTGGTGGTGGCCACCGGAAGTGCGTGGGTGGTCACGTGGAAGGCCAAAATCAGCATGCACATGCTCGCCCAAGGCGGCATTCTCGCCGTCTACTTGCATGTGGCCTTGACCGACCAGTTCTGGGACATGAGATGGCTCTCGGCCTTGCTTCTGAGCGCTGGCCTTGTGGGGTGGAGCCGCCTGCACCTCGGTGCCCACACCGCGGGTGAAGTCTACGCGGGCTTCGTGCTCGGTTTGGCTTCTGTGTGGATCACGCTGTTTTAAGCGCTTGCTGCCACCGCCACGCATCCGCCAAGGCGGTTTCAAGGCTGCGCTTCGTCTCCCACCCCAATTCTTCCTTCGCCCGCGACGGATCGGCCCAAATGGCGACCACGTCGCCTGCCCGTCGTTCGCCCATCGCGTAGGGAACCCGTTCGCCGGTCGCGCGCTCAAAGGCCTGGATGACTTCCAGCACGGACGCTCCGGAACCGGTGCCGAGGTTGAAGGGACGGACCACCGCCTCGGGGGACTTTTGCGCGAGGCACCACTTCAGCGCAGCGACGTGCGCTTCCGCCAGGTCCATGACATGCAGGTAGTCCCGGATGCACGTGCCATCCGCGGTGGGGTAGTCGGCGCCAAACACCGTCAGTGCCCCTCGAATTCCGGCTACGGCCTGAGTCAGGAACGGCACGAGGTTGTTGGGGACACCTAAAGGCAGCTCGCCTATGGCGGCAGACGGGTGCGCGCCGATGGGGTTGAAATAACGAAGCAGCGCGACGCGGTGCTCGGGATGCGTTGCCGAATGATCCACCAGCACCCGTTCTGAAGCTTGTTTGGTCCATCCGTACGGCGATTCGGCGGGTTGAAACGGCGCAGATTCATCGACGGGAACGCGCTCGGGCTCACCGTAGACAGTGCAGCTCGACGAAAAAACCAGGTTGCGAACGTTGTGCGTGTCGGCGACTTCGAGCAAGGTCCCCAGGCCGCCCACGTTGTTGGAGGCATACATCGCCGGTTTGGCCACACTTTCACCAACGGCTTTGTGAGCCGCGAAGTGCAAAATGCCGCGCAAAGGCTTCCCGGCCTGTTCAAACGAGGCAAATAGCTCGTGGAGACCCTCGCGATCCCTGACGTCCAATTCAAAAAAAGGAACAGGTTCTCCGCACAGCTCCTGGACCCCCTCCACCGCCTGAAACGAGGAGTTGTGAAGGTTGTCCATCAACACGGGTACGAAGCCCGCTTCGTGCAAGGCCACAGCACTGTGGCTTCCGATGTATCCGGCTCCTCCGGTGACCAACACGTGGGTGCGCGACGAAGAACTCATGCTGCGAATCTACGGCTCGAAACGAGGGCGTGTAACATTTTGTGACCGTCAGCCGTATGCCAGCCCATGGGCCGTCATTACGATTTGACATACCTCCACGACGTGTTTCATGGCAACGAATCCATGGTCCAGCAGATTGTCGAGCTCTTTTTGGAGCAGGCACCTGCGTTTGGGCAATCGATGACGCAATGCGTCCGAGAAGGGAAGTGGAAGGAATTGCATCCCATTGCACACAAACTCAAGTCGAGTGTGAACATGCTTGGGATGACGGGGCTGGCACCCATCGTGCTTGAGATCGAGCGCACGAGCAAGTTGAGCCGCGATCCGTCGACACTCCCTGCCTTGGTGTTCGAATTGAACATGCAGCTTGAACTGGTGCTGCTGACCTTGTCCCACGATTTGGCAGAGGTTAACCGCTTGTCGCAGCAAGGCAACCAGGGCTTACGCCGAGCCTGATTTCTCCCTCCTCTTGAACGTACCTTCGGAGCATGAATGCGCCGGAGGATTCGCTGTTTCAACTCACCCTTGACGAGTGCAAGCGTCAATTGACGCAAGCGGCTTCGCCTCTGGATGTGGTGCGGCCATGCACCGTGGGGGATGGTGTGGAACGTTGGAGCTTGGACCGTGTCCAAACCCTCGCGGCCTCCCGCACCAAACGTCCAACCTCGCACGAGGATTGCGCCCTTTGGGTTCCTTCGTCTGGAGCGGCCACGCGCATGTTTTCCTTTCTTCAGTCCGATCCCGAGGCGCAATCCCGCCTTTGGCATGAAGCAAACCGATTGGCTTTTGGCGACGCTTGGAAGAAGGAAGTTGCGCGGGTTACGAAAGGCGTCCCCAGTGCCCAACAGGCTGCCCAGGTTCTTTGGGACATGTTCGATTTGGGGCAACTGCCGAAGGGTTTGGTTCCCTTTCATTTGACCGAAGACGGTGGCGCCTCCGAATCCGCGTTTGAGGCTCATCTGAGGTTGTGGAACAACGTGATGCCAAATGGAGGCCACGTGTGGTTCACCGTTCAAGAAGCTCGCCGAGCTCAAATTCAAGAGCATTTGGCGAATGCAGCCGAATCGTTCAACTTTCAGCTCCACCTGCCCAGCCAAGATCCGGCCACCGATACGCCCATGCTCGACGACGCTGGCGCATGGATCACGGACGCCCAAGGTGAGGTGGTTCGGAGGCCAGGGGGCCATGGCGCTTTGTTGCCCTTGCTCGAACAAGTCATGACACCTTTCGTGGTCATTCGCAACATCGACAATGCGCCATCTCCTTCATGCACGGAAGAGCGGCTTCTGTGGACCCAAGCTATGGTCGAGGAAGCTCAGGCTTGGGCCAGGGAGCGCGAAGGTTGGCGAGTTCGGTTGGGGGCAAGAGGCGACGTCTGTTCTGAATGTGTAGCGTGGTTGAATCGCGCGGGGGCAGGCCTCACGTCGACACCCACGTTGCAGGATTGCGTGGATTGGTTGACGCGTCCAATGCGTTTGGTGGGCGTGGTGCGCAACGAAGGTCAGCCCGGCGGTGGTCCCTTTTGGGTGCGCGTGTCGGATGGTCCTGATGCCGGCCTCGTCAGACCTCAAATTGTGGAAGCGGTTGAATTCACCCACGAAACGCATGATGTTCTGGGTGCAGCCACGCATTTCAATCCGGTCGACATGGTGTGCATTTTGCACCCCGGTCAGTCCTTGTCGCCATTCGTAGATGCAACTCGTCACCTCAAAGCGAACAAGACGGCGCTCGGCCGGGAAGTTCGGATCCTCGAACATCCAGGTTTGTGGAATGGGGGGATGTCGGGATGGCTGACGCGATTTGTGGAGATGCCTTCGTCGTGTTTTCAGCCGGTCAAGTCGGCTCTGGATTTGGTCGGCCGCAAATGACAAAAACGGCCCGGACTGAATGTCCGAGCCGTTCTTAGAAGTTGGTTCAATGTCTTTGGGGGCGTGCGATTAGCGCTTCATGATCGTGATGTTCTTCACGTCGTCGCCTTGGATCACACGGAGCGCGTAGTAGCCTGGGCGCTCGATGTCACGCGTCTCGAAGGTGATGTCGCCTTCAGCGTTCTTCACAAAGATCAAGTCAGAGCGCAACACGTTGCCAGAGAAGTCGAGGAGCTGCACGATGGCCTTGCCTTCCTTCGCGTTTTCCAAGCGCACAGAGATGCGGTCGGCGAAGGGGTTGGGGTACGTCGTCACTTTCGTGTCGGCGATGTCAGCGCGGGCTGCCACGTCGTCCACCTCAGCGATGTACGCCGTGAACTCGAGGTTCGTTTCGAGCGCTGAACCGTTCAGCTTGCACGTACCTGCGTTGCCTTCGCTGTTGCTCTGGATGGCCAAGCGACGGTCGTGCAACGTTTTGATGCCCACCATCAGTTGGTCGCCTTGCTGCACCTTGATGTCGAGAGGCAAGTTCAACACGCCATTCTCGATGTTGCGAGCCGTGATCGTTTGGACGTAGAGGTCTTCACCTTCCGCCGTCTTCACGAAGAAGCGACCCATGAAGTCCGGGAAAGAGGATTGGACTGCAAAAGAGATGTGCTCGAGCACGCCGTCAGAGCAGGCAGAAAAGTTCTGAGTCACGCTGTGACCCGTAGCACTCAAGCGCACGCGGCCGTCGTGTCCGTTCACAGCCACCTTGCACTGATCTTCCAGGGCCCGGTTTTGAGGAGACGTTTCCCCGCGACCTTCATTCATCGCGTCAACGTCAGCCAACTCACGAGATTCGAAGCCCATTGTGCCGGCCAATTGACCACGTACAGGCTCACCGTTGCTCCAAAGTGTACCCATAGGGCCTTGCAAGTAGCGCAACGCGAGAGGCTGGCCTTCGGGAGCCGTGATTTGAAGCGTGTACTTTTTGCCTTCCTTCACAGGGGCATTCAAGTTCAACTTGAGCGTTTCTTGGCTGAAGTCCGACTTGCCAAAACGCGTCATGTCGATGACATCACCGCGGTTGTCGACCAATTCAGCGACGTAGACGGCGCCTTCAGTGGCGTTCTTCACGGTGAGGACGATGGCTTTCAATGCACCGTCTGTGCAAGCCGTAAATTCTTGAGCGATCACGCCACCTTGGAAGCCCAAGGTGCGGTTGTGATCAGACACAGATTTGACGCAATCGTACGCAGATGTAGCAGCGTCGCTTTGAGAGTTAGAAATGGCGGCTTCCTGAGCGAAGAGGTTGCCGGTAAAAAGGGCTGCCGCAGCAGCGAGGGGAAGAATAAACTTGTTCATCGCTTGAGAGATGAGAGGGTTGAAGATTTTGGTCCTGTTACGCCTCTCGTCCCTCGCTGGTTACAACCGAGCGTGAACTTTTTTCAGATTCTCAGCAACGACGCCCCTTTGGGGGCTTCTTTTTTTTCGTCATTGGTGGCAACCACGACGGTGCAATGCCTGCATGTCTCAGTCAAAACGCGCTGAAACCAGGCCGTTCCTTCTGCATCCAAATTGCTCGCCGGTTCGTCCAGCAGCACAGCCGACGTTTGGGTTCCCAAAGCCAGGGACAGGGACAGTCGCTGACGTTGTCCAGAGCTCCACATGCGAATGGGGACGTCGGAGCCGACATTCAACCCCGCGGACTGAATCAATGTGCCAAACCCCAAATCTCCGACTCTTGCGGAGCGAAACGCACCGTGAAAACGCAAGGCTTCCTCAAGCGTCAGGTGCGAAGGGAGATCGAGCCAAGGCGCCGCGAGGCTGACCTGAGTCATCCACGATTCCGGTTGGATGGGCATCCCGTTGGCCTGAAAAGTCAAGTCACCGGCATCCGGGGAAAGTTGACCGGCAAGCATGGCCAAGGTGGAGCTTTTGCCGGTGCCGTTGGAACCGAGAATGGCTGTAGGTCCTGTGATTTCCCAGCTTGCGTTCGCCCAAATCATCCGCACGCCTCGTTTCAAGGACAGC
>Ga0209037_1000223_pt1 | contig 17108 bp, 12 predicted proteins | sample SaaInl25SG_5_DNA_FD_188225 | JGI IMG/M metagenome (GOLD analysis project Ga0209037, IMG submission 188225) | Marine microbial communities from expanding oxygen minimum zones in the Saanich Inlet - ESP_125SG_5_DNA (SPAdes) (version 2) | ecosystem: Environmental > Aquatic > Marine > Intertidal...
TCGAAGCGCTTCATTGGCACATCTTCAACCTGAAGAACTGGGTGCGTGGAATCCATCACCATGTCAGCCGCGATCACCTCCAATCGTACCTCCATGAGTTCAACTTCCGGTTCAACAATCGATTGAAAATGGGACAGCAAGCCATCCAGGTTCTTGCCACCATGGCAACAGCACCGAAATCCTCATATTTACAGCTCATGGCGGCCTAACCCGTTAATCCGTTTCTGGAATTTCTCAAAAGTGCAGGATTCGAACCCAAACGAAGCAAAACGCTAGTTGTCAAGCGACTAGATAGCGTCTTCGATTGGATCGTGCAATTGGCACAGAGGAGCGCATCAAACAGGCACCATGCAGTTAAACTGCATTTCACCCTGAGAAATTGCTCGGATTCTCAACTCGCACAAAGTCAAAGGTTTGCTGGAATTTACGATTAAATGTGATAATTTGGAAGCAATAGTCAAAGACGTCAAGCACAATCACTCCGCAAAGCAGAAAATCGCCATCGAATGATACCAAAGCAAACGTGGACGATTTGGATACTGGTACTTGTGCCTGCGTCGGCACTTGGGCAGTTGACAACAGCGAGATCAATCGGGCTCTTCGGATACCAAACCTTGGAGCCTTTGGGATTCAATTCCTCGTATTCAGGCATTGTAGACGAATGGGGAAGCTTCCCCATCCCTGCAATGAATTTGGACTTGAGCAACACTTCAATCAATGAGCGCAATTGGAGTCCCACGGGGAGTGTCCTCAAAGGAAAATACCTACTGACTGGGCAGTTGGAGATTGAAAATGTGTCGGCAAGGAAGTTCGAGGAAAACGGTCGAGACACGGACACGACACATATAAATCTACTCAGCAATACTTCGAGCCTCCTGGGGGCACGGTTGGAATCTTCTGGAGCAAGAGAGTCCTTGACTTGGCAAATTTCGGGTCAGGCTGGGAGACAGCGATTTCATGCGCTGTGGAATGAGTTGGCTCCGTTGGGGGTGCCAGAGTATGAAGTTCTAGGGCTCTATGCTTGTGCAGGTTACAAGGTGTCGAATCGGCTGCGAGTTTCGGGAAGGGTATCCGTAAACCGGTCGGCATCGATGTTCAATAGCTTTGATTTCGATGCAAGGCAATGGCTATATAGAGCTGATGGCCGCAAGTCATTGATTTACTTAATCGATTCGATTGTTCCGTTTCAACCGGTTTATTATAATGAAGATGGAATTCCGTTTGATGCTGTCGCCCAAATTGAACAACTTACATCTTTGGCTCAGAAGACGGAGTACATTGGTGTCAATGCAATTTGGACGTTAGCATTAAATAGCCATGCTTCTCGATGGTATCAGCGTGTTTCGAGCAATGTTGCGGAGGTGAATCAACCCCTATTCATTCCAAACGGGTCCGTTCTCTTGACCCGAGAAAGCGTTATATCAGGAGGGGTTTTCAAATGGTTGTTGGGCATTGAAACTTCCACGCGATCGACACTTTTGCATTTTGACCAAGCTCCGGGCATTCCAAAGGTCACCAACCGAATAGCAACTGCAGGAGCCGAGCTGCTTCGCAAATCAAATGAATTGGAGTCCACATACAGTGGTAAAATCGATTTCACCACGGCCTATGGAATCCGACCATCAGGGGGTATTCATTTGAAGTATAAACCAAACAATTTAACGCAGGTTCGTGTTTCCGTTGGTCACGATTGGAGGGAGCCATCGCCTTTCGAACACCAATGGAAGTCCATGCTGAATGCCGACGCCTTGCACTCTCAATCTGAAACGGGTCAAATCCTACCCTTGCATGAGCGATTCCAGTTTGAGCGGGCTTCTTTTGCGCAATTTCAAGTACTTTCTGATTTCGGGAAATATCATCTCTCGCGTCTGGAAATCGTAGTTCCCATCGCATTGATTCATCAGCAATGGAATGTAGACATGAAAGGGGCCACTCCCCCAGAATCGCCCTATTTCAATTTCGATGCGGGTTTTGGCTCAAAGGGGATTTTGCTTAGTCTTGAACCCTGCAAGTTATATGGCGTCAATGCCTCAGTGTCGCATCTATTCGAGGGCGGAGGCACAATCAGCGGTGAGTACCAGCGTTCTGTTACCATTCAACAAAAGGGCGGGGAATGGAAACGTGAATACTTGATGCCGACGGATAAGATGCGCCTGTCCGCAAACAAAACATGGTCGTCCACGAAGTCCGACCGCAGATGCCAATCCGGGGTCTATCTTGAGAGAAGTGGGCCTGTACTTTACACGATAGATCTCCGTTATTCGGACCCAGGATGGTTGTTCGCCCCCCATAGTTTAAGAATCCGAGAAAGAGAGAGTGAGCCACTTAATGCAGTTGGATTCCAAATTGCGTACGTTTTGGATACTTTCTTTTCTCTCCGTTTGACCATTCATCACACGTTCATAAAGCGGGAGATTCAGGTAGCATTTTGGGACGAAGAAGACTCAGCAAGCAATGACTTCCGAAATGCTTTTTTCGGTATTTCCTCATACGATGCCAATTTTTCTCCGGCGATCGCGCCGATTGTTCCAACTGAAGCCCGAATTCAACTAAACTTTCAATTTTGAACTACGCATCACAGCCATTGAATCACATCGTGCAGGTCCTGTGCCTTTTTGGCATGTTGAACATTGGTTGCGATTGGGCACGCATTGAAGATACAAGTTGTCCCGACCCTATTGTTTGCTACAGGGACTTGGATGGTGATGGCATCGGAAGGGATGTAAAGCCAATATGGGCCTGCGAGGAGAGCATCCCCCCAGGTTACGTGCCGATCAATGGAGACATGTGCGAGGATACGACTGCGCTTAATTGGGATGCCATTCAGTTTGAAGGTTGTAAATATAGCCTTACAGGTTGTGTGCCGTTGGAATGGCAAGGCGTGCTGTACGAGGTAACGAACATCAGAGGACGTTGCTATTTCGCGCAGGATTTGAGGGTGGCTTTAACAAATGAAGGTGACTCGATACATGAAGTAACGAGCACAAACAATTTTCTTGATAATGGATTTTTCAGGGGAACGAAGCACCCTGAGAGTGGCTACTTATACGGCGTGGATCTCATTTACCCGGTCGATCTTCTTTGCCCTCCCGGTTGGTTTGTTTGGTCTGCGTACGAATCTGAAAGGTTCATAAAAGAGGTTCAATCATATACCAATGTGGGTGATGGATTAAAAAAGAACGGTTTTTGGGAAGAGGCTACCGGAGATTATTGGGGATTTGGATCAATTCCCAATGGTGTGTTTGATTGGAACCTCGGATATGTAAGTGAAGGAAATATAGCTGCCTATTATGCCATCTCCGGCAGCACTGTATGGGATATCAGTGTATTTGAGCGCGACCGTATAGATGTCGAATCAGTTTGGGCGTCCTATGGGTGGCCCGCCTACCCTGCTTGGGGTGAATTGAGATCTGTCAGGTGTACGAAATGGTAGTAGTTATGGGGTGAACTGCACCACTTCTTCCACAACAAATTGTGACGAAACGTATCTTCCTGAATCCGACCACTTCAACAATGATGGCCTTTTGACACGTGTGCACCTCGTCTTCTTAACCATATAAACGCAAATGAATCCGTTACGTCAACCCAATACAAAGTGTAACATTCGTAGGTATTCACTGAGTCATTGCATCTTTATTCCGGTTTATTTATTGGTTCTGGTCATGGTTCAAGGTTGCATTGATCCATGCGATTATCATGAATGCCTCAACGATGGGGTGTGTGATGATTGGGAGTGTCTTTGTAGCGAAGGGTGGATGGGTGAGGATTGTTCCATTCCACTTTGTGAACCCGTGGAATTCAATGGCCATTCGTATGAAACGGTCGGTATAGGAAGTCAATGCTGGTTCTCAGAGAATCTTAGAACCACTGAGTACGCAAATGGTGATGCCATTCCTGGGGGGTTGGGAATTGTCAACTGGTCCAACACCAATCTTGGTGCCCAATCGATTCCTTCAAATTCACAAGAAAACCTAGAATTGTATGGTCGTCTTTACAATTGGCACGCCGTCAAGGATTCTCGGGGGCTGTGCCCTGCTGGTTGGCACGTTCCCACAGATGAAGAGTGGATGCAGCTTGAAATGGAACTTGGACTCACGCATACTGAGGCGCACAGCGAAGGAGACCGAGGTTGGTCGGCCGGCAAACCATTAAAGTCTTCAGCGACAGACTCACCTCCTTGGGACGGTTCCAATAGCACGGGTTTCTCGGGCTTGCCTGGAGGCCTCAGGGCCTTCGATGGGACCTTTTGGGCTATTGGTGGCAGTGGCTTGTGGTGGAGTTCCTCGAGTTGCGCCGATGACACCAAGGCTTGGTTTCGCAGACTTGAATCCAATCATAGATTCATAGTTAGGTCCAGTTATTACCAACGAAGCGGCATGTCCGTGCGCTGCATTCGGGATTAAGGGTGTGGGCCTCGCCATTTATCCGGAGTTGAGTTAAGCCTGTGAGGTGGTCGGGAAAAACTGGACACGAAACGGGGGTGTCTTAAATTGTGAACGGTGCTTGAACCGTGAAATCCACCTTGACTTGCCCTCAAATGTGTCCAACTGAATCCGACCACTTCAACAAAGCGCCGGACCCCCAGCGGTTTCCGGCGCCTCCCCGCATCTACGGGTTTTAGGACTCGTATTCGTTCGCCGCGATGAGGCCCACGGCGATGCGCTGGCGAGCCTCCTTCGTGTTGAATGGCTCCACTTTGCAAAACCGCTTCAGCCCCATCAACATCATCTTCAGTTCGTCTCCGTCCGCAAACGCGAGCAGCGCTTCTTTGCCAGCGCTGTGAATCCATTCCGCAGCTTCGTAGGTGTAAACCTTCATGATGTCGAGTTCCCGCTGGATGCCGGTTTCGCCGCCGCGCATTCCCGCGAGTTTTTGGACACGCAGTACCGTGCTCTCGGTCGTGTAGGTCCAAATTACCATGTCGGAAATGGCCATCAAGATTTCCTGCTCCTTCGAAAGGGTCATCATCAGTTTTTGGACCGCGGCACCCGCCACGAGCAACACGGCTTTCTTCATGTTCTCGACGACCGCCAAATGCTGTTCGAACACGTCCTCCGGGCCTGCCCCAAAGTCCGGAATGCCCATCAACTCGTTCGCCACCGCCATGGCCGGAGTCATCAAATCCAGCTCTCCCTTCAGGGCCTTTTTCAAGATCATGTCGACCGTGAGCATGCGGTTGATTTCGTTCGTGCCTTCGAAGATGCGGTTGATGCGGGCGTCGCGGTAGGCGCGTTCGGCCCGGGTTTCTGCGCTGTATCCCATGCCTCCGTGCACTTGAACGGCCTCGTCGACCACGTAATCCAGGACTTCTGAGCCCAAGACCTTCATCATCGCGCACTCGGGCGCGAAATCGGCGATGCCCTTCAAGGTCGCTTCCCCGTGCTCCATGCCGCCGGCCTTGAGCGCCTGGATGGCGTCCTCAATGTTCTGCGTGGCCCGGTATGTCGCCGCTTCGCACGTGTAAATGCGAATGGCCGACTCCGCTAGCTTGTAACGGATGGCGCCGTACTTCGAAATGGGGCGGCCAAACTGCTCCCGCTCGTTTGCATACCGAATGGATTGGCTCAGCGCCCCCTTCGAGGCCCCGAGGACGGCCCCTCCCAACTTGATCCGCCCTATGTTCAAAATGTTCACCGCGATCTTGAAGCCCTTTTCGCGCTCGTACAACAGGTTCTCCACGGGCACCTTCACGTCGTTGAAGAAGATCTGCCGAGTCGACGAGCCCTTGATGCCCATTTTCTTCTCCTCCGGATTCTTGGTGATGCCCTCGCTGTGGCCGTCCACGATGAACGCCGTGAGGTCTGCGTCGTCGTCGATTTTCGCAAACACGATCATCACGTCGGCGAACCCGCCGTTGGTGATCCACATCTTTTGGCCATTCAACAGGTAGTGCTGGCCATCTTCCGACAACGTCGCCCGCGTCTTCCCGCTGTTCGCATCCGATCCCGCACCCGGCTCCGTCAGGCAGTAGCAGCCCTTCAATTCGCCACTCGCCAACCCCGGCACCCACTTCCTTTTCTGCTCCTCGTTGCCGTAGTAGAGGATGGGCAGGGTCCCGATGCCGGTGTGCGCGCTGAAGCTGACGCTGAACGAGTGCGCCCCGCCGATGGCTTCGGTGATGAGCATCGTGGTCTTGAAATCGAGCCCCATGCCGCCGTATTCCTCGGGCACCGAGCTGCCGAGCAGTCCAAGTTCGCCGGATTCTTCCATGAGCCGGGGCACCAGCCCTTCCTCTTGGTGGTCGATGGCGTCGAGGTTGGGGACCACGCGCTTTTCGACGAAATCGAGCGTCATTTGCTTCATCATCAGTTGCTCCTCGGACCATTCTTCGGGGATGAAGATGTCGGAGGCTTTCGTGGGGCGGATGAGGAATTCTCCGCCGCGGATGGCATCGTTAGGAGTGGACATCGTTGTGCTGTTTCTTGTTGATTACGAGGGTATAGGCCAAAAAAGTTTCACCGCAAGAGCTCAAATACACCCGCTGCACCTTGGCCAGTCCCCACGCACATGGTGACCATGCCGTAGCGTTCGTCGGTGCGTCCGAGTTCGTGCAAGAGCTGGACGGTGAGTTTGCTGCCGGTGCAGCCGAGCGGGTGGCCGAGTGCGATGGCGCCGCCATTGGGATTGACGCGCAAAGGATCGAGTCCGAGTTCGCGAACGACGGCCACGCTCTGAGAGGCAAACGCTTCATTGAGTTCGATGCTTCCGAGGTCGCTGGCCTTCAGCCCAGCCTTCTTAAGCGCCTCCGGTACGGCGTGCACCGGCCCGACGCCCATGATCCGCGGTTCGAGGCCGCTGACGTGGTAGCTCGCTAACCGGGCCCACGGCTCCACGCCGAGTTCCTTGACCATGCGCTCGCTGCACACGAGCACGAAGGCGGCGCCGTCTGAAGTTTGCGAGGCGTTCCCAGCGGTGACTGTACCGTTCGCGGCGAAGACGGGCTTGAGTCGGGCGAGCCCTTCGACGCTGGTGTCGCGCCGCACGCCCTCGTCCGTGTCGACCACGTGGGTGCGTTCCGCGCGCTTCTCGTTCGCGTCGAGGTAGACCTCCTTCACCGTGATTGGCGCGATGCCTGGAGCGAACCGCCCGCCGTCAATTGCCGCAGCCGCGCGCCGGTGGCTCTCCGCCGCAAATGCGTCTTGCTCATCGCGGCTGACCTTGAAGTCGTTCGCCACAGCTTCCGCGGTCAGTCCCATGCCCCAGTACCAATCTGGGTTCGCCTTTGCTACGCGGGCATTGGGCACGATGCGCCACCCGCCAAACGGAATGGGCGACATGGTCTCGATGCCACCCGCGAGGATGCAATCGGCGAGGCCGGCGTGGATTTTCGCTGAGGCGATGGCGATGGTTTCAAGGCCCGATGCGCAGTATCGGTTGACCGTCATTCCTGGCACCTTTTCGGTATCCAGGCCCATCAGGCTCACCATCCGCCCGATGTTCAAGCCTTGTTCGGCTTCGGGGGTGGCGTTGCCGACGATGACGTCGTCGATGCGTTCGGGGTCGAGTTGGGGGAAGTCGGCGAGCAATTTGCGGATGACCTGTTCGCCGAGGTCGTCGGGGCGGGTGAACCGAAAGGCGCCTTTGCCGGACTTGCCGACTGCGCTGCGGTATCCGCCGATGATGTATGCGTTCATGGTGTGTTGCTTCGGGGGGTTAGTTGCGCAGGATTTTTCCTTTTTGGATCAAACTCTGCATCCGTTCCAGCGTCTTGCGCTGCATGCACAATTCCACGAAGGCCTTGCGCTCGAGGTCCAGCAAATACTGCTCGCTCACGGCCGTGCGTTCGCTCAAATCACCGCCGCACATCACCGTTCCGAGCTTCTCGCTGATGAGGCGGTCGTGCTCGGAGATGTAGTGGCCGCTCATCATGCTGTGGGCGCCGACGTAGACGATGCCGAGGCCCTCTTGCCCCGCCACCACGATGTCTTTGCGTTCGATGGGGCGGACGTAGCCTTGCTCGGCGAGTTCGAGGGCCGCGCGCTTTGCTCGTGCGAGTTGGTCGCGGCGGTTCACCACCACCTCGTCGGTGCCCTCGCGCAGGTAGCCCAACTCGAAGGCCTCGTGTGCCGACGTGGAGACCTTCGCTTGGCCGATGGTCAAGAACCGATCGCGCAATCGGTTGATGCGCATGTCGCCGTCGTGCAGTTCGTCGTTCAGGCGCAAAACGAATTCCTTCGTGCCCCCGCCCGCGGGGATGACGCCGATGCCGAATTCCACCAGGCCCATGTACGTTTCCGCGTGGGCGACCACTTTGTCCGCGTGCAGGCAGAGTTCACACCCGCCACCCAAGGCCAAACCATGCGGCGCCGCCACCACCGGCACCCCGGAGTACCGCATGCGCATCATCGTGTTTTGGAAGGCGCGGACGGCGAAATCGAGCTCGTCGTATTCCTGCTCGACCGCCATCATGAAGATCATGCCGACGTTCGCTCCGGCACTGAATTGTGCTCCCTCATTGGATACGACGATGCCGCGCCAGTCGCCCGCTTCGGCGAGGTCGACGGCCTTGTTCAGGCCTTGGATGACTTCGCTGCCGATGCTGTTCATCTTCGTGTGGAAGGCCACGTTGAGGATGCCGTCGCCGAGGTCTTGCAAGGTCACGCCGCTGTTCGACCAAACCGTGGCCGACTCCGGCAGCCACGCCAGCGACAACCGGCCCTCTTGGCCCGCGAGCGGCTCGTAGGCCTTCGTGGCGGGATTCCAGCACTCGCGCACGCCATTCACGTTCCGGTAGAACGTGGTGGCGCCGGTCGCGAGCATGTCGTCGACCCAACCCGCGACGGTCAGGCCCCGGCTGCGCAGGACTTCCATCGCCTCCGCCACACCGATGGCGTCCCAGCTCTCGAACGCGCCGAGCTCCCAGCCGAAGCCCGCCCGAAGCGCATCGTCGATGGCGTGCGGCAGGTCCGAAATCTCCGGCACCCGATGCGAAACGTAGGCGAAGACGTCGGTGAAGATGCGGCGGTAGAACTCGCCGGCTTGGTCCTGCCCGTTGAAGAGCAGCTTCGTGCGTTCGGGCAGCGCGTCGACTTGCTTCGCCGCTTCGAGCGTCGCAAAGGAGGCCTTTTTCTGCGGCCCGTATTCGAGCGTCTTGAGGTCAAGAGCGAGGATATCGCTCTTGCCCTTCGCGTCCTTGACTTTTTTGTAGAAACCGGCGCCGGATTTGGCCCCCAGCTGGTTGTTGCTGACCAAATGCTGCACGTACGCCGGCGTGGCAAACACCTCCCGGCGCTCATCGTTCAGGCAATGCTCAGCGACCCCATTCGCCACGTGGACGAGCGTGTCGATGCCCACTACGTCGCACGTTCGGAACGTGGCGCTCTTCGGCCGGCCCATCGCCGGACCCGTCAGCCGGTCCACCGTTTCCACGTTGAGCCCCATTTCCGCCACGGTGTGGAACAGCGCTTGGATGGCGAACACCCCGACCCGGTTCGCGATGAAGGCGGGGGTGTCCTTGCACCGCACCACCTGCTTGCCGAGGATGCGCTCCCCGTAGCGGGTGAAGAAGTCGAGCACCGCCGCGTCCGTTTCCGGTCCGGGGATGATTTCAAGCAGCTGCAAGTAGCGCGGCGGGTTGAAGAAGTGCGTTCCGCAGAAGTGCTTCCGGAAGTCGTCACTGCGCCCTTGAGCGAGCAGGGCAATGGGAATGCCCGACGTGTTCGACGTGATGAGCGTTCCCGGTTTGCGGTGCTGTTCCACCCGCTCGAAGAGCTGCTGCTTGATGTCGAGCCGTTCCACGATGACCTCGATGATCCAATCGCAGTCGGCCACTTTCGCGAGGTCGTCGTCGAAGTTTCCGGTGGTGATGCGCCTCGCAAACCGCTTCGAGTAAATCGGGGAGGGGTTGCTCTTCAGGGCGTCGCGCAGGTGTCCCGCCGCCACGCCATCGCGCGGGCCTTCTTGAGCGGGGAGGTCCAGGAGGAGCACTTCGGATCCGGTTTGGGCCAAATGGCACGCAATGCGCGAACCCATCACGCCGGAGCCCAACACGGCCACCCGGCGAATGCGGTGCAAAGGGATTTCTTCAGTTGCCTTCATGAAGCGAGAGGGGATTGAGGGATGTCACCGCCGAGCAGCTGCTCCGGTCGGTCAAAAAGTTCATTCAGTTTGCGCAAGTTCGCGATGAGGGCATCGACTTCCTCGTCGCCGAGGAGTTCTCGGATGCGGGCGTTCACCGCCTTCACCAAATCCCGCGCCTGCCGCCGCGCCGCCACCCCGTCCGGGGTTAAAAACACCAAGGCCTTCCGCCCGTCCGCAGCATCGGGCCGCCGCTCGACAAGCCCCATGTCCTCCATGCCTTTTAAGGTGCGGGACAGGCTCGTGGCTTCCATGCCCATCCGAGGACCGAGCTGCGTACTTGGCGTGCCCTTCCGGTCGACTTGCATCAGCGCGAACACGTAACTCACGGGAATGCCTCGCCGTTCGGCCTCCACTGCATACAAGCGGGACAGCTTCGACCAGCCCCATCGCAAATGAAAGTCCAACGTGTCGTGCGGCTTCATGCGGTAAAAGGTACAACGTGTTTTCTATGCATGCATAATAAAATTGAGAATTTTAACGGTTGGTGACCTGAGGGCTTTTCTGACGCAACCTGACGTGCAACTTTGCAGTCCTTTTGATGCGAGATTGAAACCAACGCGATGAACCGAATTGCCCTCATTTGGATGCTGGTGGCTGGGTGGGCCTTGCCCGCCGCCCAAGGACAACGCACCTGCGGAATGGATTCCGTCCACACCCACCTCATGGGCCTCGCAGGCTACGAGGAGGCGTTCCGGGACAAAGTCCAAGCCGTCAACGACGCGGCGGCGAACCGTTCGGAGTGCGATGCGCCGCTCATCATCCCCGTTGCCGTGCACTTTCAGAACACGGGCATTCCACTGGATTGCGCCATTGAAATGTCCGTTTCGCAAGTGGAATCGCTCAACGCGGACTTCGGAGCGTACAACGCGGACATCGACACGTGGAACGACCTGCAGCCGGCGATGTGGCCGGGCATTGCGAACCAGGAATCGTGCGTGCAGTTTTGCCTGGCGACTCTCGATCATCCCGCGGGATTTGGGTTGCAGGAGGGGGATTATGCGGTGACCCTGGACGCCACCGCCGGCGATTTCGATGCGGCATGGGCGGGTTACCTGAACTTTTTCGTGCGCGACCTCGGAGGCGGCGTGTTGGGCTATTCTCCGCTGGGCGGTCAAGGCAATGGGGATGGGGCGACCTGCGATCCATCCGTTTTCGGGTCGGTCAGTTGTGGGGGCAACACGGTGAACGGACCCTACAACATGGGACGCACGATGACGCATGAAATCGGGCACTACTTCCTGCTGGACCACCCGTGGGCCAACGGCGGGTGTGGGAGCAACGATTTCGTGAACGATACGCCGGTGACGGACGCGCCGACCTTTGGGTGTCCCGGGGGGGAGGTGATCACGTGCACGGAACCGATTCTTTGGCCTACCTACATGGAGTACTGCGACGACGCGTGCCTCTTCATGTTCTCCACGGACCAAGTCGCGCGCATGGAGACCTACATCGAGCAGAACCTCGCTGGCGTGCTCAACACCGCCGTAACGGCCTGCCAAGAAGCGGCCTGCATCGGATTCGACGTTGCGGTGGCGGTGACGCCGGAGTCGTGCGCGGGTCAGGATGGCGCGGTGGCGCTGGTGCCTTCGGGAGGAACCGCCCCGTACGCGTTCACTTTGAATGGATTGGAGTTGAGCGGGGCCGGGGCGGTGGACATGTCCGCGGGCACGTTCACGGTTGCGGTGGAGGATGCGGCGGGATGTGCTTGGAGCGAGGAGGTGGAGGTGGTGCAAGTGGAGCCTGAAGTGGTGCTCGTCGATGTGCAGCCGGAGGAGTGCAGCGATGGGTCGGGACGCATTGAAGTCGCGGTGGCGGAGCCGTTGCCGTTCCAGTTCAGCCTCAACGGGGGGGCGTGGTCACCCACCGGGATGTTCGAAGGCTTGCACGGCGGGGCCTACACCGTGACCGTTCAGCATCCGGCCGGGTGCGTCGGCGAGGTGGCTGCGGTGGTGGCGAACGAGAGCGATTTGCAGGTGCACGTGGCGCGGAAGGACGTGAGCTGCGATTGGGTGGACAATGGCCAAATCACGGTATCGGTCCACAACGCCACCGAGCCGGTGAGCTACGCCCTCAACGGCGTCGCGGCCTCCGCGGGCGCGTTCACCGGCCTCGCGCCGGGCGTGCACGCCGTCCAGGTGCTCGACGCAGCGGGCTGCGCCTTCGCGTCCGAGATCACGCTGGGCGTCGACTTCGGAGCGGTCGGGGAGGACTGCCCGTGTATGGTCTACGTGCCCACCGCGTTCACGCCCAACAACGACGGGCACAACGATGCCTTCCAAGTCGAAGCCTCGTGCCCCATCACGAACTACCGCTTGCGGATTTTCGATCGGTGGGGCAACGTCGTATTCGAGTCGACGGATCCGACCGAAGTGTGGGTCGGCGGGGTGGACGCGTATTGGGTGCAGTCGGATGTTTTTGCCTACCACATCACGTACAATTGGGGCGAGGACGAACGAATCGGGCGGCCTGCGGAACCCTTGAGCGGCACCTTCGTGGTCATCCGATGACCCCCATTGGTCAAGGCCAAAAACAGTCCTGGAAGTCGGTCATCATGTGAAACACCAACCCGATGGCCACCACGCGCGTCCGCCGAAACAAAAGCAGCACGCAATACACGGCAATGGCTTCGTGCGAATGAAGCGGATGGAACCCGATGCTGCACCGATCGGGGTCGAACACCGGATCGGCCAGCAAGTGGTCCAAATCCACCAGCATCGTACCCAGTAAGATCAGGTAGACCCGCTTCCACCGCTTCGGGTAGAACCACCGCGCGATGCCCAGCGGCGCCACCAAGTGCAGGCCATAATGCACGATCAGTTGAAGGAGGGCGACTCCGGTCATGGCCATCTTCGAACGGGAGTGAAGGGCATCATCGGGGGGAAGTTACACCAGCCGGCCCTTCCCTGCGCGTGTAGCAGCTATAAGGGATTTCGATGATTTCGAGGCCCGGACCTCGGGTAATTTCGCCCGAATATTTGGTCGAAATGAACACCATTACCGTAGCAAAGGGGGACGGCATCGGACCCGAAATCATGGATGCCACGCTCGCCATTTTGAAGGCCGCTCACCCGGGTTTGGCCTATGAAGAAATCCAAATCGGAGAACAGGTCTACCTGCAGGGCAACACCAGCGGCATCGCCCCCGAAGCTTGGGACAGCATCCGCCGCAACCGCGTCCTCCTGAAATCGCCCATCACCACGCCTCAAGGTGGGGGCTACAAGAGCTTGAACGTGACGATGCGGAAATCGCTGGGGCTGTTCGCCAACGTCCGCCCGTGCAGGAGCTACGCCCCTTTCGTGACCACGAAGCATCCGGAATTGGACGTCGTGGTCATCCGCGAAAACGAGGAAGACCTCTACGCCGGCATCGAGCACCAACAAACCGACGAAGTGGTGCAGTGCTTGAAGTTGATCACCCGCCCGGGGTGCGAGCAAATTGTGCGCTACGCATTCGAGTACGCCAAAAAGAATGGCCGAAAGCGGGTCACGTGCATGACGAAGGACAACATCATGAAGCAAACGGACGGCCTGTTCCACGCGGTCTTCAACGAAATCGCTGCGGAGCATCCGGACATCGAGTCGAACCACTGGATCGTGGACATCGGCACCGCCTTGGTCGCCGATCGCCCCGAGGCGTTCGACGTGATCGTCATCCCGAACCTGTACGGCGACATCCTCAGCGACGTCACCGCTCAAATCGCCGGTTCGGTTGGCCTCGCGGGGTCCGCGAACATCGGCCGGTCGTGCGCCATGTTCGAGGCCATTCACGGCTCGGCCCCGGATTTGGCGGGAAAGGATGCGGCAAATCCCTCCGGCCTCATCCAAGCGGCCGTCATGATGCTCAATCACCTCGGCGAATCGGAATCGGCCGCCCACATCCAAAACGCGTGGCTGCGCACCATCGAGGACGGCGTCCACACCGCCGATGTGTACGACCCCGCGACGAGCACCGCATGCGTCGGCACCCGGGCCTTTGCCGAGGCGGTCATCGAGCGGTTGGGCCAGCGTCCGGAGCAGTTCACGCCGGCGACCTATGCGGGGAATTCAGCCGTGAAGATCGCCCCGTATGTCCGAAAAGCGCGGAAGCGCAAAATGTGGGTGGGCGTGGACGTGTTCGTGGATTGGCCGGGCGACCGGCCGGATGAGTTGGCCCACCAATTGCAAGCGGCAGCGCCCGACGGGATGGAGTTGGTGATGGTGACGAACCGGGGCGTGAAGGTGTGGCCTCAAGGCTTCGAGGAAACGTTCCTCACGGACCATTGGCGTTGCCGCTTCCAGCCCCAAGCAACGCGAGACGCGGGGCCAGCGATCATTCCGGAACTGCTCGCGGGGCAGCTCGCCGCAGGACTGGACTGCGTGAAGACGGAGAACCTGTATGAATTCGATGGAGTGAAGGGGTATTCGCTTGGGCAAGGTCAGTGAATTCGCGGGGCGTCGGTGCATCGTGGCGACCGGGCATGGTAAAGAACGGGTCATCGGTCCGTTGCTGGTGTCAGGCCTCGGTGTGGAGCTGGTGCCCCTCGATTCCGAATTGAATACGGATGCCTTGGGCACATTTTCGGGGGAAATCGAACGGAAACTCGGGGTGGATGAGACGCTCCTGAAAAAGTGCCGCATGGGCTTGTTGGCCGGCGGCACGGATTTGGCGGTGGCGAGCGAAGGGTCGTTCGGCCCGCATCCCGTCCTGCCGTTCGCCGCGCTGAATGAGGAGCGCGTCATGCTGTCCGATGCGTCATTGGGGCTGCAAGTGGTCGGACGGCACGCCACCGCACGCACAAACTATGCGGCGGGCAACGTGACCGGATTCGACGAGTTGCTGGAATTTGCGGTCCGTGCCCGGTTTCCTTCGCACCACGTGATGTTGCGCAATGCGGAAGGGGCGTGGAGGAAGGGCATTTCCACGGAGTCCGATTTGCGCTCCGCTTGGGAGGACATGAAGTCAGCGTCGGGAGTGGTTTGGGTGGAAACGGACATGCGGGCGATGTGCAACCCGACGCGGATGGACGCGATTGAGCGGGCCACGCAGGATTTGGTGGAGCGATTGAAGGCCCGCTGTTCGAGGTGCGCCAAACCCGGAGTCGGCTGGGTGCGGTGGGTCCCCGGTTTGCCCTGCAGCGTGTGCGGATCCCAGACGGAATGGCCGCGAAAAGCGGTGCACCAATGTCCCCATTGCCACAACGAAGTTCAACTCGATTTCCCGCAAGGATTGCGCGCTGCCGACCCGGGAAATTGCCCCCAATGCAACCCATGAAACCCCTCCTCATCGCCCAAGCTCATTTGGTCAGCCAAGGCCAAGTCCAACCCTGCGACCTCCTCATCGATCGGGGGCGCATCGCAAAAATCGCCCCGCACATCAGCCACGAAACGGCGGAAGTCTTCGATGCATCGGGCCTCCACGTGTTCTCGGGCATGATCGACGACCAGGTCCATTTCCGCGAACCGGGCTTTCCGCACAAGGCCACGATCGCTTCGGAATCGCAAGCGGCGGTGCTCGGCGGCATCACGTCGTTCATGGACATGCCCAACACCCGCCCGCACACCCTGTCCCGCGAGCTCCTCGAGCAGAAATTCCAACGGGCAGGTGAAACATCGGTGGCGAATTACTCCTTCTTCATGGGCATCGCGTCCTCGAATTTGGAGGAGGCGTTGCGGGTGGACAACGAGTGGGTCTGCGGCATCACGGACGATGGGCTGTACTTCGATGATGAACAGGGCATCTTAGCGAACCAACCCGCGTTCCTCGAACAGCTGTTCGCGCGTGCCGAAACGTTGGTGGCCCTGCATTGCGAGGACGACGCCCTCATCGCGGAGAACACGCGCCGCTTCTCCGAGCGGTATGGCGAGGCAATCCCCATTGAGGCCCACGAGCACATCCGCAGCGAGGCCGCCTGCTACGAAGCCACGAAGCGCGTTGTGGAATTGGCCCAAAAGCACGGCAACCGGTTGCACATCTACCACGTGTCCACCGCTCGGGAGCTGGCCTTGTTCGAGGCGGGGGTCCCCGTGCGGGAAAAGCGCATCACGGCCGAGGCCTGCGTGCACCATTTGCGCTTCAATCACCGCGACTACGAGCGCCTCGGAAGCGCCATCAAGTGGAATCCGTCCATCAAAACGCCCGCCGATCAGGAGGCGCTGGCAGCCGGTTTTGCCTCCGGCCAAATCGATTTCTTCGCCACCGATCACGCACCGCACACGTGGGAGGAAAAGCAGGGCCCCTACCACCGGGCCGCCTCGGGCGGGCCGCTCGTGCAGCAGGCCGTTCCCGCGATTTTGGAGCTTTACCACGAGGGCAAGCTGACCCTTCCGGAAGTGGCGGCTGCGATCTCGGAACACCCTGCCGCCGCGTACCGCATGTTCGATCGGGGCGTGGCCCGCGAGGGCGCCTTGGCGGACTTGGTGCTGATCGATTTGGAGCGGCCTTGGACGGTCGCGTCGGATCAACTGAAGTACCGGTGCGGCTGGTCGCCGTTCGAGGGGACGACGTTCCGGAGCCGCGTGGAGCATGTTCTGGTGAACGGCAAGTGGGTGGTTCGAGGGGGCGAGTTGACCGGCGCGCGCGCGGGGCAGCGCCTGCAGTTCGAGCGGGAGCGCTGATCAGGCGGGCTGGAGGATGCGGCCGTCTTGGATGTGCACGATTTGGTCTCCTGCGTGGGCCAAATCCGCATTGTGCGTCACGACGGCAAACGTGGCGCCTTCGCGGTCGCGGAGTTCCTTGAACAGGTCGAACAGGGCGGAGGCGTTGCCGGAATCGAGGTTCCCGGTGGGCTCGTCGGCGAGGATGACGCCGGGCTCGTTCATGAGGGCGCGGGCCGCGGCGACGCGCTGTTGTTCGCCGCCGGACAGGGCTGCGGGCGCGTGGGTGAGGCGGTCACCGAGGCCGAGGTCGCGCAGGAGGCGTTCCGCCCGGTCGCGCGTGGTGCGGTCGTCGCGGCCGGCCACCCAGGCGGGGAGCAGGACGTTTTCGAGGGCGTTGAACTCGGGGAGGAGGCGATGGAATTGGAAGATGAACCCGATGTGGGCGTTCCGGAA